>Ga0310691_10003156_pt1 | contig 20277 bp, 36 predicted proteins | sample 176DNAGHGlowgp2_FD_203887 | JGI IMG/M metagenome (GOLD analysis project Ga0310691, IMG submission 203887) | Sheep rumen microbial communities from Palmerston North, Manawatu-Wanganui, New Zealand - 1766 DNA GHGlow gp2 (v2) (version 2) | ecosystem: Host-associated > Mammals > Digestive system >...
GCATAATCTAACAGTTCAAAATTGTCTGGTTTAGTTGAACTTGTTGTAATTATACTCTCCTGTCCTTTTTTTCCATATCCTGTACTGATTATTTGATGACCATATTTACCAGAACCAACATCCCCATATGAAGCGTCTAACTCAATATATGTTGTTACTGTTTTTATATCTCCGGTATAGTTGCTCATAGAAGGAACGTGTATAGTTGTTTCGTGGGTTATTTTTGGTTTTACAATTGTTGTTGATGAGTTATGCACTAATTCAATATAATATTCACTTGGTGCTGTGCCACTACTATAAATATATTTTCTAGTATTTGTCAATAATTTTGTCTAACTCAAATTGTTTGACCGAAATATTGGATTGGCTGCTGTCAATTCAACCTCATATTCCTTGTAAGTTCCATATTTATTTATTGGCTCGGGAGGACTTGATACTATTACATCATCTAACACATATGTGGACTAATCATTCTAATACATAAGTTTTCCTACACCCAATGGACTAAAAACTTTCATAATATCTTGTTGTACTGAATATATCAGCTTCATAGTATCACGTTTTAGTGCAAATCGCAAAGTAATTATACGAGAACCCAAACGTACATTATCAATTGTACTACCATTCTAACGATAACCACTATGAACCGCAGGCAATACTTCTACCGCAGACATTCCTTCATAACCAAGCAATATAAATTCATCACTTATATATGAAAATACCTACGATGTTCCTGTGCCTTGATTGCAAAAAGTTATTTTCTCCATTTTATATCATCGCCCCCACTAACTACCTATTCAGCTTGCGCTGTTCTTGTAATGTTTCAAAAGCAGTAAGTTTCTTTTGTGTAAAGTAATTGTTCTGAACTATACTATTATTACTTGTATGATTAGTGCCTGTTGCTGTTGTTCCAGTAGCTTTTTTCATAAGTGAGGAGCCAATTGACATATTGGGACTAAATGCGGCCTCGGTATCTTCTGATAATGTTTTTACACTACTCAAAACTTTATTTGCGTTCCCATCAATGCCATTTACCAAGCCTTCATCAACAAACATACCAATTTCTTCAAATACTTTTGATGGTGAGTTGATACCAAGAACTTTTTTAGCAGCATTGATAACCTTTGTAGCAACATTCTTTGCAGTTTGTACTATGCTATTTACTACGCTGTTCATACCGTTTTGGAAACCATAGATAAGGTTTTGACCTGGCGCATATAGCCAAGAAGAATACCAATTAGCCCACCAAGTAGCACTTTCAACAGCACTCTTGATAGGTTTGCTCATATCGGCACTACCCATTCCGCTAGCATACCAACTACCTGCGTTTTTACCTGCTTTATTGAAGCCATCAGCATCATAAGCATATCCTGCGGCAGATTTAGCTAATGATTTAGCACTATCTTGTGCGGCTTTCGTGTTTCCACCAATACCCCAACCGTAGTTAGTAGCACCATCTTTACCAGCATTTTGCCATACTTGCCAATTTCCGCTTGCGCCCCAAGAAGCCCAAGTAGCTAGGTTTTTACCTGCGTCTTGTGCATTTTTGCTATTGTATGATAAGCCAGTACCATACGCATCTGCGCCTTCTTTGCCAGATTTATTGAAGGCTTCCCAATCACGTGCCCAATTAGCAGCAGTTGTAGCCAAAGCCTTGGCTGGGTCTGTTATTTTCTTCCAATCAGAAGTCAATCCATATCCATAATTAGATGCGCCATCTTCGCCTGATTTTCTAAACTTTGGAGTACAATCACTTACACCAGCACAGGCAATTAGTCCAAGGCTCTTACCCTGTCCTTCTAATTCTTTCCATTTACTACCCATACCGCTGCCATAATTATCGGCATTACTCTTACCTGCTTCTTGCCAATTCTTCCAAGTACCACCAGCGGCATTAGAGCCAGTAATAGCTAATCCTTCGCCTGCATTCTTTGCGCCATTTCTACCATTATCTAATCCATCCAAGAACTTCTATACATCATCATCTGCGGCATTCAAGAAACCTTGCGGCTAATCTAAACCTTTTTCAGCAGCTTCGCGCGCTTCTTCTGCGGCCTGTTGGACTTTTAGTTTGGTGGTAGGGTCTTTCATACCTTCTGCCACATAGTCATCCCAAGACTTACCAGTTTCTTTGAAATGATTTACAAATGTCTTTGCACGCTCTAATGCGCCGCCAGCTACTTCATCAGAGGCATCCATAACTTCTTTTTTGGTGACTGGGTCTAACACACCTTTTGCTATTGCTTCATCCCAAGACATACCTGTTGCTTCAAAGAACTATGATTTTCTTTTAGCTTCTGTTGCAGCATCAACAGCCACTTGGGATACCTTGCCTTTTACTGTATCAGCTTCTTCATCAATACCAATACCTAACTGTTTGAGTATCCACTTACCAGCGTCAATTAGGGGCTGTGCCACATCTTTTATCTTATCAATAATTCCTTGTACAAAGTTGCTAATGCTAGTATAAACGCTTTCAAATACGCTCTTTATACCATCCCAAATCTTTGTAAGTAAGTTTTTACCTGCTGTCTTCGCATCTTCCCATTTCTCGGAGAATTTACCAAATATATTTGTGATAAAAGTCTTTATAGAAGTATATACACTTTCAAAGACACCCTTTATTCCGTCCCAAATCTTGGTAAGTAAGTTTTTACCAGCAGTTTTAGCATCTTGCCATTTTTCAGAAATCTTGGTGAAAAGAGAAGATACAAAGGTTCCTATTGATGTTTTTACACTATCATAAACGCCTTTGATACCATCCCAAATTTTTGTGAGTAGATTTTTACCTGCGGTCTTGGCCGCCTCCCACTTTTCACTAATCTTACTAAATATGTTGGAAACAAAAGTAGAAATAGATGTGTATACGCTTGTAAATACACCTTTGATACCATCCCATACTTTTGTTAGAAAATCCTTACCTGCGGTTTTAGCGTTTTCCCATTTTTCAGAGAATTTACCAAGTACATTTGAAACGAAAGTTTTGATTGAGTTATAAACTCCCGCAAACACTCCTTTGATGCCTTCCCAAACTTTTGTAAGGAAATCTTTACCTGCGGTCTTGGCTTTATCCCAGAACTCTTTTATTTTGGCAATAACATTTTTTACCCAATTTCCTACTGATGTAATAATAGGGTCAAATACTGCGGCAATACCATTCTTCACTTTATTGAATAAGTCTTTACCAACTTCATACATATTAGTAAAGAATGTTTTGATACCATCAATGATTTTAGTAATAAGATTTTTTGCACCCTCAACTATTTTTGGAATAACATCTGGAAGAACATCCTTCAATTTGTTCCATAATTTGGTGCCAACATCTGTCATCTTTGAGAAGAGTTTCTTTATACCTTCTACAATAGAAGTAATGATTTGTGGTATTGCGTCTACTATTGCTTCAATTATCTCTGGTAAGTTTTCAATCAAAGCCAAGAATAATTCTACACCACATTCAACAATTGTTGGAATACCTTCAACAATAGCATCAACTAAACCCTGAATAATTGCTGGAACTGCTTTTACTATCTCAACTATAACTTGTGGTAAGTTCTCAATAAGAGACAATAATAAGTCAACACCGCACTAAATAATAGCGGGAATACCTTCTGTAAGAGTATTAACTATATTCGTTATGATTTGCGGCAATTCCTTTACTAAATCTGGAATTGCTTTGATTATTCCTTTTGCTAACTCAGAAATAAGTTTCAAGCCCATCTTCAAGATTTCTGGCAATTTAGCAGTTAGATTTTTTACTAATGATGTAATTACTTGAACTGCGGCAGGTATCAAATCTGGCAGTGCCTTAGTAATACCTTCAATAAGAGCGCCAAGAGCTTCAATACCAGCTTCAAGAATGTTAGGCAACATTTCAATAAGTCCCTTGACTAACTCCAAGATAACAGTTGTGCCACCTTCAAATAATTTAGGTAAGTTCTTGGTTATACCTTGAAGTAAACTCTTTACAATCTTGCCGCCAACTTTGAGAACTTTTGGTAGCTCTTCAACTATCTTATCAGCAAAACCAGATACACCTTTTGTAAATAATTCATCAGCACCTTCTACACCTGCGAACATACCCGCAAGTCCTTCTGTCATATCCGTAAGTGCAGGTAAAAATTCTGCGACAATTCTATTTTTCAAGCCCTCAACTGTTTTATTGAGTTTAGTCATAGCATCATTGAATGCCGCACCAGCCTGAACTGCATCCTCACTCATAATAATGCCTAGCTAATCAGCTTCATTATACATATCGTGTATGCCTTCTGTGCCTACATTTAGAAGAGGAGCCATTTCATATGCTGCTTTCGCACCGAGTAATTCAGTGGCTTTTGCAGAACGCTCAGCAGGGTCTTGAATTGCCGCAATCTGTTCAATAGCCTGTTCAAGATTTAGCCCGCTGCCGCTCTCCTGTAAATGTTTTGCCGCTTTCTCCATCGTACCCATTGATACGCCACTCAATTCTGCGGCATAAGCTAACTTTTGATATTGAGTAGTAGTCAAACCCATTCTTTGGCTTGCTTTATCAATTACATCTGCGGCAGCCGCAGTTTCATTAGCCATACTAATAATTTTACCAACAGCAGTAGCTGCGGCTGCGCCTACTGCCGCAATAGCTGTTGCAGCAACTTTCATACCGCTCTTTGCGGCACTACCAAACTTACTAATACTACTGGAAGTGTTATTCACCTTTTTCTTTGTATCTTCAAGAGCCTTATTAGCATCTTTGTTATCTGCGGTAATCGCAATTTTCAATGCCCCTAAATCTACACTTGCCATATAATCACTTCCTCTATTCATTCATTTTTGTTCTAAATGCGGCCGTATCTATGGAAGTAATCTTCATACGCTCGCACTTCTATAAATACTCCCTACCTTCTTCGCTACTATTCAATTCATCTATAACCGAGTTTTTTAGCATCATTAGATATGTATCAACAGGTAAATCTAATACTTCAAAGTAATTCAACCTTGAATAATCCATTACCCGCTTTATATTCGGTAATATAAAATAATCTTCATCCTTTTTATTATCAGTTGGCAAAGAAGGTATTATGAGTTTGGGTTTGCTTGTAATTCATTGATAAATTCACTATAAGCTTGCACAACCGCACTCTTCATAGTCCAATCAAAATTGTCGTCTATCCAATCTTTTGTAAATACTTTACCTTCTTTGTTAGCGTTGAGAATAAGTAAACATAATTCATCAAGAGCCTCAAACGCTTTGCTCTCTTCTACATTCTGAAAAGCCATTAGTTTGATAATCATATTTTGTGTTGGCTTTTTTACGTGGATAATATCCCCATCAGGCATTGTAATATCTAATGTCTGATTTACAAATAAACTTAAATCTAATGCTTTACTCATTTTATGTTTCCTCCTATAAAAAGATTGGGGCGGGCTTTACCCGCCCCGTTGTCAATTAGGCACTATAAGTTTCCTCTAAAATTACCTGTGTTCCATCAGTACCGTGAGCAAGAGCCTTGAACTCTGCGTCAATAACAGTCTCGCTATCTGGGTTGAAAGCAATTTCAAGTCCAGCAGAAGCAGTAGCAACCAAAGTCACGCGGAAAATATCTCCGTTGCCCTCGGTATGAACAAAACGTACTGCATATTTCTTCATTTCACGAGCACCATTGCCGCCAAGCTTCAATGTGCGCTTATGGTTAGTGGCATCATCAGTATAAGTACCAGCAGCAACGATATTCTTCAATGTGGATAAATCCCAAGTAAGAACACCACTGCGGAAAGTGACTTCTTCACTGATTACGAAGCGCTTATTTACTTCGTATAAGTCATCACGGATTTCATACTCTTCGGGAGTATATTCAAGAGTAGCGCCACCCTGGATAAGTCCAATGCGGTTAGCCGCTACTTCAAAAGTTGCGTCTTCTGGAATACCAGTAGATGCATTGAATTCGGTAATATATAATTTACCAGAACCTAACATAATGTTTTCATTAGTCATAATTATTCACTCCTACCAATAATATCTAGATAGATGTAATGATGATATTTACATCTCCCATAGTCATAAACACTACCGCCACCATTCTAACTTACCTGCAACACCTTATCATTCAAAGGTGTATCATCAATAGTGATAAGTAAATGTTTTATAATGCGCTCTACATCAAGCGCTTTGCTAAATGTGTCGGTTATAATACTAAACTGAACCCTAATTTTATTTGTCTTCTTATCATCCTGTTGCGGCACAATCTAATAAATAATACATTCGCCAGTATAATCAGTAAGATAAGGATAAATGCGGCTTTTGCCGCCAAAGAGGGTTTGAAGTTCTTCACTATTGTTTAGTATGCTAATAATGCTCTTTATCACTTCAATATCCCCCCAAAATACTTTATTATATCTGCTCTGTTTTTCTCAACAGCATCCTAAATAAATGGTGTAGGTTCAATACCACTAGTGCTAACAAATTGACCTTTCTTACTATCAAAGTAAGTCCAAGGAACTTCTTTGCGCCCATTACCCATAACTGCGTATATACCTGTGCCTTGGTGAACGTAAGGAGCATATTCAACATTCGTTCCGATATAACCTATCACAGTTTCTCCATCTTCACTCTCAACACTATGGGTTATACTTTCTCTCAAAGTACCATCATTCACAGGACAATTTATTTTGCTATCTGCTTCAACAGCCAAACACGCCTATTCCATTGCATCAGCGCAAGCAGCAGGTAGCCTAATGGCTACAAAGTCTTCCAAGGCTTGTTCTAACTCCTCGCTATCTGCTGTAATAGTTAGTTTCTCACTCACAGTTGTTCTACCTGCCGTAAGTTCAATATATAAAGGTTTCTATTTTGGGTCATATAATCAATAGCAAAGTAATTGTTTCCATCTTTGATAATATCTTTCATTGTGATACCTTCATCACGAGTAATGCCTGTATGTGTGCTGTGGGCAGCCAGCACATTCATAACACTTTGGGTATTGCCTGTGTTTAGGCTTATTGCCATATCAACAGTGAAAGAGTTATCAGTATCAAGTTCTTTGACTTCTTCGTTATATTCATTCACTGTTGATATATAGCGGCAAACCTAAACCGCTTTTGCGCGGTTATTTATCATAGGATTTTCATCTTCCTATAATTGTTTAGTGCGGCAGTGATATTGGCGGGATAACCATCAATATAATTGTTGCTTACGCCGCTAAAACTTTCACTACCGAGACCTTCTGCCCCTAATCTATTCCATTTTACCAACACCATTTGGATGATAATATCATCTGTTCCTGCTGGAACATCTGTTCTGTTGCAGTATGCTTTGAAATCGCACTATGCCTGAACGATTAGGTAATTTAGAATAGCGTCCTTATCAGTCCTACCAATAAGGACTTGTAAAATCTCTAACATAGTTTTTCACCACCGTTTGCGGCACCGCCGCCATCAATCAAGCAGCCGCTTCGGCAATCTTGCGAGCCTTAGTTGCATCAACAACAGCAACTACATAAGCAGTACGAAGATATACGCTATTGGTGCGGGTATCAGCATTGCGGTCTTGTTCAACTTCAATATCCTTTTTGAGGAATAACTTGACAGCTTCCTTTGTCATAAGGTAAGCGCAATTAGCAGAAGCAAGAGCCTTGGTAGCAATTACTGGAATACCAGCAATAGTGCCAACCTGACCATTATAAACTACTTCGCCCATCTGTGCGGCTTTGTAATCGTCATCCTTACGAATATCGCCCTTCCATTCTGGGGAAACAAGTAAGAATAATCCACTTTCGTCTTCAATGTTCATATCAGCGATAGCATCTACAACTGCATCATAACCAATTTTGCCACCCTTAGCAAAAGTAGTAGTACCAATGCCGCCCTGAGCAGCCGCAGAAGTAGCAACAGCAGAGTAGAAATCAGATGTAAGCTTGTTAGCCATAACCTGTGTAGCACCCTTGGTGAGCATATCAACAATCTGTGGGTCTTTCATAGCGTCTTCATCAGTGTAGTCAAAAGCCTGCTGAACTAACTTTACAGTATAGTCAGCGCCAACATAGCCGATGTGGCCACGCTTATTAGCAGTATTACCAACACCGTTAGCTAACTCTTCTGCTTCACCAACATAGGTGTAAGTGTTGATAGTTTTCTTCATACCAGCATTCTCTTGTAAGTCATTGTCAATAGTCATAAGAGAACGAGCATTTACATTAGTTGCGAGAAGGTCTTTTGCTAAACCTTCAATAACCGCATTATTATATACAGTGTTTGCCATAATAATTCACTCCTACTTACTTATTCAACCTCTTATATAATTCAGGGTTGTTATTGTATAATTCACTTCTTTGCGCCAGAGTGAGTGTCTTGAACTTCTCTGGTGTCATTTCTTCCGCAGTAGTGCCAGTACCTACCTTCGGAGTTCCAGATGCTAAACGCTTTTTGACTTCTGCGGCAACTGCTTCTTTGAATAACTTATCCAAGGTATCAATACGAGACTGGGCTTCTTTTACATCTTCTCCAATCTCAATCAAATCAGCAAATGCGGTATTTAGTCCGCGAGCATTCAGTACCTTCATAACTTCATTTTTGTTTTGTAGTAATGTGTATTCACGCAACTGACTTTCTAACTCTTGAATACGCATATCCTTTTCGGCTACACCACGCGCTTGCTCATCTAATTTAGAAAGTGATAATTCCTTTTCATATTTAGCTTTCTGTTTAGAGAGTGCGGAACTAACGCGTCTATCCGCTTCGCGCTGCAAAAGCTCATTTACTTCTGCTTGGGTATAAGTCTTTTCTTCTTGCTGCCCTTCATTATTTTGAAGTTCAGTCTCTACATTAGTGTTCATATTATCTTCCATAATTCATTCTCCTCATTCGTTAGTTGCGGCAATAACCGCCCCTAGTATTTTTATATAATATGAGTTGCGTTTTGCCCCTCACATTCAATCATTATCATCATCATCCAAACTTACTCGTGGAATATAACAGCAACGGCAGTTAGGATGAATAGGCAATATAGGTAAGCTATCAATGGAGTACTCCCCAGCATATTCAGCACACTCCTCACAACAATCACTTTCTGGATAGAACTCCACCTTTTCTACACCTGCGGCTTTATAGCTATCTTTGGCCGCGGCGTTATATACGTGGTTTGCTTCTGTTCTAATAAGTCTGTCAGCATTACTGTATGCAGTATGGAAATCTGCGGCAAGCCGTTCTTTGATTTTGGTAGGACTTTTCCCAAGACAAACCATATCACTTATATCTTTACTTACTCGTTGGCTCAATAGGTAGCTATTGTTATTGATACGATTAGCAACGGAAGAACCTCCCCACACTTTCTCACTATACTTTACATCTTCAAATGCGGCATTGAGTATCTATTTAGTTTGTTCTGCATTCCGCAGATTATACTTACCATCACCAATGAAGTAATTTAGAGAAAGTCCAACAGTCTCTTCATACACTTTACTTGCAATTTCATCTATATCATCTATCTACAAGCGCCCAACGATTTTAGTTTGTTTTTCTATTTCTTGTTTGAGATTAGTCCATTTCACCATCTGCCACAGTTCTGTTCTAGTAGGAACATAACCACCTTCAATAGCCGCAAGCAAACTATCTAATTCTCTTTCTATTGCTTTGTGCGCCTATTGTAAATATGCGGCAGAGCGTTTAGCATATGTTGCGCCTAAACGCTCTGCTTTATCTTGATTATTTAGTGCTCTCTTCTCCCAATAATTCATTCTCATTCACCTACTGAATATCATAATTGTTATACCCAGCATTTTCTTCTGCGGCAATGCGTTCCATTTCAGCGGTAGCGTCAATGCCAATAGGAAGTAAATCAATCTGGGTTTCGTGAGAGAGTAAGTGTCCTACTTTATTCAACATATCAGAAATCTCGGTAATGTTAGATGGAGTATTGCGCTTGAAGTGTACTTCAATAGCCATATAATCATATGCGGAACCTGTGATAGCAAGAATGTTGCAGATGATTTCTAAACGGCGCTGTAAGCCCTTCTTGAACTCGTGTTCTTTCTTACTGGTCTTATTATCAAGTCCCATAAGCTTATACTTCATTGCGACACCAGAAGCATTAGAAGCAAAGTCCTAGTCTGTCATACTTGGGCAAGCAGAGAACTTATGTATATCTTCTTCTAATCTATGTTTTAGGTTCTCAACATATGTATCATTGATTTGCTTTACTAGCCATTCTGCTTTTGCATCAGAGGCCATAAGCAATACGCGCTGCTCTTTCATTGCGGCAATATCATTAGCATCAGTTCCACCCATTCCATAAAGCGCAAGATAAGCATCCGCAAAATATTCCATATCATTTACGCTATCGCTTTGGATTTTATCGTAAGCATCAATAAGTGAAATAACTGGTTCAAAATCGCCAATCTCTTCTTCATTGTTCTTATATACAACAATAGGAACCATACCAAAGCTATGCTGTTCCTCACTAATAAGAGTGAGCGCAGAAACATTCTTTTTATAGAGTTGGTGATAAGTGCGGCTAAACACTTCAACATATTCTGTGGTATCGCCTGTTAGAATATCTTCATCTGTGTAATAGCGAATAAAGTATAATAAATCTGCTTCAATAGTGTCATCATAAATAGGTATCGCGCTAATAGCATCTAACTTCTGAAATCTTACATTGCCATCCGCATCAATGTAAATCTGTTCATAAGCGCAGCCATAAATACTTGCGTCTTTTGCTAATGAACTATTTTCAACAGCTTCATCATTATAATTGAAGATTGCGGCAACCTCACCCATAAGCGCTTCATCTTGACTTGTATAGGTAATGGGTTCTCCAACAAAATACCCCGTCATTATATCGGTAATATAGTTGGCAAAAGGATTGACAATCTTATTATTAGGCTTTGCCGCATCTGCGGTAATCCTATTACAAATCTCGTGTTTTCCAATATAATAATTATATAACTTCTATTTATGTGCCTTCTCTGCGGCATCTTTCTCAATGTATTTCTATACCATACTAGGAGTTAGCACTTTATCTATTGGTAATCTATACATTATTTCTACCTCCTATTATAATCCAAGCGCTTGCTTTGACATTGTTTGTAAGCGCTACTTATTATCCAAGCACTGTAATGAATACCGCAAAGCATCACAACAATGGTTCCAAGCGTCTTGCGGCTTGTTTATGTATTCACCACTCTTGTCTTTCTCCCAAGAGTAGTTCTGTAATTCAATAATAAAGTTGCGGCAAATGGGCTTCACTTTCATTTTATATTGCTAAATCTTCTAAATACCTTGAAGAATGCTGCCCTAACCTTTTACCGCAGGTTTTATACGGGGAAGTCCCGCCCTTCTAATCTCTTCAATACTCTTTTGTTCAGCGCTATCAGCAATGATAACTTCTTTGCCATAGCCCTTATAAATAAGCCGCGCCGCAATCTCATCATTCAACAACCCTTTTTCATACATCTCATCAAAAACATATAAAATCTTATTGGCTTCATCCACTCGCGCCGCAATCATTGCTGTTGGGTCATTCACATATCCAAAGTCAAGCCCAATCAAGAGAGGTAAGTTATCAGGAATGGGTTCATCTGTTTGCTCCCAATTCGTAAATATGAGTTTGTCCAGGCTACAAAACTCACCATTGGCGTATATGTTCCAATAGGTAAAGTTAGTTTCCTTCATACGTTCAAGCGCATCAACATATTCTTGCGGCAGAAACCTATTATCTTTGTAAGTTGTTTTTATTATTGTAGTGTCTGCGGCAAGAGCAACATCATTGAACCAGCGCTTATATACCCAATTCACTTTACTCACAGGGTTGAATGAGAATATCATCTGTAAATCATTGGCGCTTGCACGAAGTCGCAAATCAAGCTACTCAACATCTTCCTCTTGTAATTCTGTTGCTTCTTCGCACCAAATATCTGTAATACCTACTATACTCTTGATTTTTTCTTTATCATCTAAACCCTTGAAGAGCATCAAACTCCCATTTGGTAATTCAATAGAGAAGGTAGATTTATTTATCTTACAATAGGAGAGTATTTTGAATGCGGCAAGAGTATCAAGTATCAGTTGCCAACAACTATCTTTCTAGGTAGCCATAACCTTACGCACAACTAACACCTTGCGGCAAGAGCAAAGAGATTTGATAACGAGCTTTTGAGCAATGAAATAGCTCTTGCCGCTGCCAGCACCACCATAGTATATTTCATAGCGATGAGAGTAATCATATAAGTGAGGGAAATACGCTTCATTGAATATCTTGCGGCTAACTTTTAGCTGGATGTTCATTCATCATCATCATCATCAACAGTAATGGTAATTGTGGTAGCCGCATCAACATCAACTTTCTCTGTTGGCTTATATCCGTTTCCATCCAACACATACTTTATAGCGTTCCAATTCCCCTTATCCATCTAATCATCTAATAGTGTCATAGCTTTACCTTCAAGTGCGGCAAAGCGTCTCTTTTGTTCTTCGTGATAACTAGCCATAAATTCTTGGTCTTGACGATAGCGCCAAAATGTTTTTGCGCCAACTCCTGCCATTTTCGCAACAGTGTCAAATGGAAGTAAAGGGTTATCTAGCCAAATCTCCATTACTCTTTCTTGACGAGATTTCATATCACCCTTCATTGTTTTCACCTCCATTATTTTCTTGCGGAATTGAGCATATCACGCAAGAGTGAGTATCTATTCAAGAACTTATGAAGCCGTTTATCTGCTTTGTAGTGAGCAATAGCCAAAGAAACAGCCTCACATTCAGGGAACACCAAGTAGCATAGTGTTCCCTGTTCATTCTTCTCAACCCCAACAGAAGGAACTAAATCAGTTTCCATCATCACATATGCGGCAAGGTTGAGACTATACATTCTTTTTTCTTTATTCATCTTTATCTTTATGCGCTAATCTAAGTGCGCCATTCATACTAACTAATAATGAGCCTACAACCGCTACTAAAATTGCTACCCATAAACTTTCTAAGAAAAACATTATTCATCATCCTCCATAAAATCTGCAAGTGTCTATGCTTCACTTGCTCTCTTATTGGCTTCATATTCGCGCTCCCAAGCTTCATCTTCAAGGCGCTTCTGTTCGCGCGCGTATTCAGGCGAAATATCAAAGTAATTTTTCCACCATTTTGCGCAATTGCAGAGCGCTTCTTTCATTACTTCGTATTCAGTTGTGTTATCACTGTTGCGCAAAATCTAATAGTCGCGCACTAACTTACTAGTCTCGTGATACATTCCTAAATGCCATCTAACAGAAGTGTTTGGCTTGTTATAAGTATCCTTTTCATTTTCTTCTTGGATACCACGCGCAATATAATTCTTCATTTCTTTTGTAAGTTCCATAATAATTCCTCCTTATTCTATGTCCCATTCAAGGACAACTAATCCTAATTTTCTTGCTTTATCGCAATTCAAGAGTAAAGCATAACCCTAGCAGTTATCTGTGCGGTTATACCAAGTGCGGCTAACCGCATTGTTCTATATTGTTGGTTTATCAAGAGAGAGAATATAACCCTTGCCGCCCACATAATCTACAAAGCATATATATGCGGCTTGGCACTTTTCAAACCAGCCTGAATAGTAGCCTGTTGCGCGGTCAAATCCTTCTTCAAAGAAGAAGTTGCCATTTACGCTAATTTTACTATCAGCTTTGACTTCAAGGGTTGTTTTCTTATCTCCCTTATATAATTCAAAGTCAATATCAATGGCTTGCCAACTTTTGTCCTCACTGTGATTTATAACTTTGTGTCCTTTTGCAGTGAGATACTACTAAACATAATTTTCGTATTTCTTGCCAATAGCAAGAGTAGATTGGAAATTATTCATTTTACTTCACCTTTTATATAATATATTTTGTTCTGCGGTTTCCCGCATATTATATGTAAGAGCATTACAAATGGTTTTATGTAGTTTTTTCTCTCTCTTACATTATTTTTTGAAAATTTAGGCTACAACTTTTACCTCTTGTGCCCTCACTTTCCAAAAAATTTTTTTACTGCGGCAAGTTCATTGAATAATTTCTGCTTTTGTTCTTTAAATACTTCATTATCTTCATAGCCAATACCATACTCTTCTTTTGCCTATTGGCATAAGTCAAAGAACTTATCATTGACTTCTTTCATTGCTTTACGATATTCTTCATCTTTTTTCTATTGATTTGCGGTGGCGACGCTTGCGTCGCTACCGCCCGCACCGTCAGGTGCGGAATAAATTGTATTATTTATTTTATTATCTATTGTATTATTATGTATTATTTCTGGTAATGTCGCGCTACCACGCGTGGTATTGTCATCCTACCACGCGTGGGTTGGTTTTGATACCACGCGTGGTGTTGTCGCATTACCACGTAAATTATCATTATCATCCTCGTGGTTATGCAACACTACCACGGGAGTGCCATCTTCATTTATTTCTGGTGTTTCGTGAAAATAATAGAAGTTTGAATTTTCACTCTTTCTTACTAAATAACCATTCGCCGCAAGAAGATTGAAAGCATTAGTATAAGCGGTTTTACCCAACCCCCAATTACTAACATCTTCTTTTGATAAAGCGAATTCATAACAATCTTGGTTTTTCTAAAAGTACATATATAGCACAAACGCGCCAGAGCCTAATTTTTTAGCTACCTTTTGCGCTTCTTCTATATTGAACATTCCATATAAATGTTCTTTATCTCTAATACGCTCGCCAATAGATGGCATCCTTACTACACGCTGATTTGGTACAGTCTTATAATCACTCATTGAAATTACCTCCTATGGTCTAATACTTGGATTTAGGTCTAATTACTGACGCTCTTGTTTGAGTTCGTCAGAAAGTTTTGTAAGAGTTGCTTGAAACTCTGGTGTATCTTCAAATATGAAGACTTCTAACCAAGGCTTTCTATAATTAGGTTCTGTTTTTATAATCCAGAAACCAGCCTTGCGTAGTTTGTATGCCATTGCGGCACTAAAAATCTTGTAAGTTTTCATTTTACATTACTCCTTTTATTTTTTTTATTTACGGTCTCCCGCCATAATATAAGTAAAAATGCCACGCCGCACCTTTACTATTTTCTTCTCTTGAAATAATTTTTTTTTATCTCTGCATTCTATAATAAAAAGTAAGACAAATACACTAACTGCTTGCGCCCAACTTTTTTATAATTTTTTCAATAGATTTATTGCTTGCTCCAATAGGCTAATAGCCTCATCTAGATTGCGCGAAGGTGAAGGTGCAGGAGCATCTGCGGCAGTGCCTTTGAGGGTTCCAGCATACATCCATTTAGCCGCTAAATCTGCTTTGCTATTGAAGGTATCAACCTTACCATTGTCTTTACTATTTGAACTGTGGCATATTTCATAGCCACCCCCCACCCTTGTTATGACGCCGATATGGTATAAATCCCCAATCCCATCCCCGTGGTATTTAGCAGGAAGTTTAGAACTTTCTTCACGCCATCTAAAAACAACATCTCCAACTTGGATATTGTAATCTATTGTTTTACCTTTTAACTACATATAGTTTCTCCAACAGTCGTTTGTTCCTATTGCTTTACAACTACCACCTGCGGCAGAGAAACATTGTTTTACAAAAGCAATACAATCACAACTGGTATAAATAACTGACTTTACTTTTTCTTTTGCTTTTGCCGCAAAAGTCTATCTATTAGCCGCCATAATGACACCTCTTGATAACATATTATATTTTACATCTTCCTAATAATATTATACCCAAAATTATTTTGCTTGTCAAATGTTAGACTATGTGCTATTATTAGCAAAACGCGCTATAAGCGCAAGAAGGAGGTACTACCTATGGCTGATGAGAAGAAGGTTGTTGCTTACCCCGAGAAACCTGCAACAGTGAATGATGTGAGCGCTAAATATATCATTGACTTCCTCAAAGATAAACTTGGCACTGGCGAAGTCTCCAAGGAGAAGGTTCTTGAATATGTGAAGAAGCTTGAAGCCGCAGAAAAGAAGGCTGGCAAGGCCACTATCGGCACCTTCAACGAAGTGCGCAAAGAGTTCATCAAAGACTATTTTCCCGAACTCAACAAGAAGAAGAAGAACAATAAACCCACGTTCCTCCAAGAGTTGAGAGCACTAGCTAAATAATTTCAGCAAAAGAAGAAGAGGTCGCCGCAATGGCAACCTCTTACTTTATTTTGTGCGGCTGACGAGATTTGAACTCGTAATCCCTCACGGGCACTGCATTTTAAGTGCAGAGCATATACCAGTTCTGCCACAGCCGCCCACAAAGGGAATTGTATAGCCTTTGTGAGAATGTGTCAAGGTTTATTTCTCGTGAGTTGTTTTCTCCCTTGCGTCAACTTCACACTATTGATAAGGCTATGAGCTTCGGCATCTTTCGCAACAGCCTTGCCATAAAGATTAGCATAGCGGTTTGTCATCAATAGAGAAGTATGTCCTAACTGCGTTTTCAACTTCAAGCTATCGCCGCCATCGCGCATCCAGTTTGCCGCATAACTGTGTCTAAACTTATGAAAACCAGCCCATTCTACATAGCGCCTTGCGAAGTAATCAGCCATACTATCACTTGCGCCATCATAAGTCATACGCTCACCTGTTCTATTGGGAAATAACGGTTCTCCAAAGTATGGAGTATTAGTAGTTGGGTCTGTCCTATAATCGTGTATCCATTGCGCCAATATGGTCTTCAATCTAGTAGTAAGCGCAAGCATTTGAGGTGTGCGCGTCTTTGTGAATTTTACCGCAATTTCATTATTCTCAAAATCCACATCTTCTACATTGAGCGCAAGCACACTACCTATTCTGTTGCCTGTTGCTAGGAAGTAGTGTATCATTACCCAATTGCGGTATTCTACTACATCATCTTTATTAGGTTTTCTATGAGTTAGCCGCCAAATCTCTTCTTTTGTAAAGGTTTCTTTTGGCGGCGGTTCTACACTCTTTACAGCAATATCTTTCTTGGGTATAAGGTTTAGGTTCATAGCATAGTATAGTATTACTCTAAAATTGCGCATACCGCTTATAACACTTTGTTCAGAAAGGTTATTGCCATTCCTAGTCCTAATTCTACTCAAATAATCGTGGTAGAAGTATGCTAAATTTTCCTCATCAAGAGAAGAAATAGGCATAGACGCGCCAACACTGCGGCATTCATCTTTCCTGTCTTCATACTCGCTAGGTACGCACCCAAGAGCAATATAACCCATAAACTCAAAGAACTTGTAAAAGTGATTGTCATAAGTTCTAATAGTTTCTTCGCTCAAACCTTCTGCGGCTTTCTGAAAGTGAAACTCGCGCCGCAAGCGTTCTAGTGTATCTGTGCTTTTGATAGGGGAGCCTTTTGCCGCCACCTTACCACCGCGCAGTTTTTCCAAGTTCGCTTTGAAAGTGCTTTCCATAGTTTCGTCAATAGGCATACATATCACCCCCAGTGATAAATATACCATATAATCCAAGAAAATACAATGGAAAAATGACTTTTTACACTGGGGATTTCATTTTCTAATTACACAGAGGACTTATTACAGATTGTAATGAATACAAAAAATATGAGGCGGCTAAATGGATAGCCGCCTCACAATTTCGTAATAATTCCGAGCCTAAACACAGAGTGTTTTAAGTCCCCGGTGTCTCGCGCGAAAGCCAGACACCTTGATTTATAAGGGTTTGTACCGCTTCATAATTTCGTAATAAGCGAGAAAACACAGAAGACTTTATTATTCATTACCTTCATCATCTCGTCTATTGTTGACGAGTTCTTGCTTTACTCCATCCACTTCATTACAAAGTCTTTCCAATACTGTCGCAACATCCACTAACTTACCTTGACAGGTAGTTATGAGTTCCATTAGATTATTCTCTCTTTGAGCATTATCTTCCTGCATTCTTTTGATAAAGTGATAAATAAAATATGCCATAACTGCTACACAAGCAACAGGAAAGCCTAATGAAGTGAATGCTGATATAAGAACTTCCACAGTCTCACCCCCAATATGATTATGTTCTAAACTCTAAAATGCTTTTTATACTTCTAGAAACATTATCATTAGTTTGTTTTTTCATAAGCATACACAGTTTTATTACCCACAGCAATGGAACCAATTTGTCTCCACGTGCCTTTTGGAAAGTAGCTAGGCGGCCCGTTCGGTGTAGTGCACCAACGTACAGTTCCAATATAATCTAAATCAGTGGAATTTCGTAATGCTTTTGCATTATCTCTTGTTAGTATAATATCGTCCCAATGAGTGCTGCCTAAATGAATTTGATTGCTTGGAAAAAATTTGAAATATACTTCATCATCTTGTGTATTATACTTTATCTTTATATAAAAATATTCATCATTAGGCAAAGAAGGAGTAGTTGGATTAGCACCAATAGTAGCCGTATATGTATTTGTATGTGTAGTAGTATCTAATGGCGCAAATTTTATATATGTCTATTCAGTTTGCTTTACTAGTAAAGGCGAAGCTATATATGTTTGTCCGTCCTAATCCACAGGCAAACCCTGATTATTTCTAGCCAAATCGTTTATTGAATTATCCATTGATGCGATATTGTCAGATAATGTTCCCTTGAATTCTCCGAACGATAATTGAGTGCGTTCTCTACCACTTTCATCAAAAACTTTGGTTATTTCAAGAAGTTCTGTATCAATAGTAATATTAGCAATATCATCCTTTATAGTAATAAAATCACCCAAGTCTAATTCATCAGATACAGGTGGCAATTCTGGAATAATAATACCACCGCTCGCGCCGCTAGTGCTCCCAGAACTACTTCCAGAGCTTGTATCTTCAATTACACTCCATTGTCGTAATTCTGGACTAAATTTCGTTTTTATATTTTCAGTTGCTTCACATACATAAGATACTTTTGTTCCATAGTTTGAAAGATATTGTTCTCCTCTGCTTGGTAAATCGTTTGCATCAGCAATATCTCTTGCATCAACCGTTAGTTCATATCTATTCATACCAGCATTATTATCATTTAGAACTTCAACAACTCTTTCTGTTCCTTGCCCCTAGCCAGCAACGTATGCGACATTTGGCGTATATTTTATATTATTTAGTTCTGATGTTTGTAAATTATCTAGATGATAACCTAGAACAACTTTACTTGCTCTCCCATCATTGCTTTCGGAAGTTCTATCTCTTCCCTCTAAACCAGTATACCAAACAATTCTATTGCATTCTACTGTTTCTGTGCCTCCATAAGGGGCATATTCAGTTTTTGGCGCAATTTCAAACATTGCTTTATAATCCACTTGCTGACGATTAGGAGTGACATAGCCTAATCTTACCTGCGACACCCCAGAAGGAATAGTAATTACTATTTCAAATTCATCCTATCCTTCAAATTCATATCCTTCTAGTTCTTCATATAATAAGTCTGGTAATGGATTACCTTGATTATCGTATCCACATAAAATATCAGGATAATACACAAAAGGTCCATAAAAATAATATGTCTAACCTTCTGCAACTGGGATTAGTTCTGTAAGCGCGTGCTACGTATCCAAGCCTGTCATTACATATCCATCTTCATCAATCCAAGAACCGAATGTTAGTTTATTTGGGTTTATTAGTTGTTTTGAACTCTGAACTATTTCAACTTCGCCATATTCAATATTCGCAGTCCAACCACTATCATAAGATGTTCCTAATTGTTCCAAGCATTCCCCCAAGTTTTTATAACTAGGATAATATACTGCAATAGGCACTAAACTATGTTCATAAAGTATTCCGGGAATTATTCTATTATCTTGTCCATCTGGTGGATTTATTACATTCAAGTCTAATAACTCACCTTGTAGAGAACCAACAGGCTTGCGTATATTAGTGGTTCCCGCAGTCCAAGCTCTTGTATCAACAACCCGCATATAAGCAAGTCCTTTTAGTTCAGTGCCGGAAAAGATTGTTGTATCTCCATCAACTTCGTCATTTATTACTGTCTATGATTGATTGATTAGGCCACAGCAGCCATCTTCAAGTTTTATGAATTGAGCTTCTTTTAGTAATGGTATTTTTTTATTAGAATTAGCTAAAACCATACTCCAATTGCCTAATCCCGCAAAGCTTCTTGTAAATGTGCAAGAAATAAAATCATCAATAACGCCAAGGTAATCCAATTGATATGGATTACCTTCTACTGGCGTATGAAACTTATATAATTGAATATCCATTATAATTCCTCCTTATACTCCAATATATCTTGGATAATAATACAAGGTGCAAGAGTATGGAGTGCCACTTTCTGTCGTAAGTGTGAAATAGTTAGCGCCGGGTTCTATATAATCAAACGTAGACCCAGATGTAATATCTCCAATTGAAG
>Ga0310691_10003157_pt1 | contig 20274 bp, 12 predicted proteins | sample 176DNAGHGlowgp2_FD_203887 | JGI IMG/M metagenome (GOLD analysis project Ga0310691, IMG submission 203887) | Sheep rumen microbial communities from Palmerston North, Manawatu-Wanganui, New Zealand - 1766 DNA GHGlow gp2 (v2) (version 2) | ecosystem: Host-associated > Mammals > Digestive system >...
GGACACCCCGTGAAAACACCGGCTCCGAGCTTTCTTAAGCCCGAACCTATCGAAACATCGGTAAGTGCTTTACAGTTGCAAAAAGCAGCCGTATCGATAGTCTCAACCGAATCGGGGATCACTACTTTTCCGAGATTCTCACATCCCGAAAATGCAGCATAAGATATCTTTTCAACTTTGTCGGGGATAACAACGGATGTGATGAGCGTATTGTCGGCAAACGCCTCTTCACCTATCTCATCAATGGATGCAGGAATAGACACGGTTGAAGCCGTGCCTGTATATTTGACCAATTTGGAACCGTCACATAAAAAGTCGGTCGTCGATGCCGTATCGGCATCAATAGCCGCCGGCGGTATAAGATAAACCACTATGGCGGCTATGATAAGTACAGCACCGATCATCTTACGGATAATGTTTTTAGCCATATATCATTCCTGTATTATGCCAATGCCTTTATTATGCCAATGCTTCCTTTTTAACCGGGCGTTTGTCCTTGATGAAGAACAGTGCGATACTCATTGCAAACAGACCGATCGCAAGTATCCACTTGGGCTGGAAGTCGCCCGTCTTGGGTGTCTCGTCATATGCGGTTCCCTGAGTAAGATTACCTGTATCCACATAAACCGTATAAGGTGAGAAGTGGGTTGCGGTAAAGGTTACGCAAGGTACACCGTCTATTGATGTAAATCTGGGTGATAATTTATCAAGTTTTTCGTTTACGACACCTGCTACCTTGTTGTTACCCGCATAAGTGGTAAGAGCATCGGGTATGGGCATCGTGATCGTGATGGAAAGTCCCGTGGTATCGGTGATCTTGGTAGCTCCCGTTGAATCATAAAGGCTTATATCCATCGCGCTGAAGCGAATGTTATCAAGGTTTCCGTACTCGTTGGTAAGAGCTTTCTCAACAGCCTGTGTAGCCTGAGGAGTTTCGGTGATCCTGATTACATAGTTATCGGTAGAACCGTTTACGGTTGCAGATGCAAGCGATGTATTGGAAATACCGGGCTTTGAAATAAGCACCGTATTGCCCTGTGTTCCGCCGTTTACGTTATTATTGTTGGTACCGCTGTTATTGGAACCGGAACTTGATGAAGAACCGCTTCCGCCTGCGGGTGCAGCTTTAAATGTAGCCGTAACGTTTGCGTTGTGCGCGGGCATTGTAAGGGTAGTCGCCGCAACGTTGACACTTGCTATGCCAAGGTCGTCGGTATCGGGAACCCACTTGTCAAATACCTGTCCTGTGGGAGGATTGGTACATGTGATTATTACAGTCGCACCTGCCGCATAACTTCCCGAACCGTTACCGTTGGTTACAAGAAGTGTATAGAGCGTGCTGTTGGTCGTTCCGTTGTTGGTGCCCGAATTGCTGCCGCCGTTATTGCCGGAACCGTTTCCGTTGTTTCCGCTGACATCACCCGATCCGCCGTTTCCGCCGTTGTTACCGTTGCCGTTATCGGGAGTCGTGTTTTCGTTCATCTTATATGTAGCGACGATGATCGTATCGGTGGTGATGTTTGTAAGCGGTTTGTTCCATCCTGTAAATGTATAGCCCTCTCTTACAGGATCTGCGGGAATGTCTTCAAGCTGAACACTTCCGCCGACCGTTACGAATATTATATTTGAAAGCTCTGTTCCGTCAAAATCCATGAACTGAACTTTAACGGTATCATCAAGTGTTTCGGATACATCGGCACCGATATCCTTGGCAGCTTTTCTTACGGCACTGTCTTTATAAGATATAACTCTGTAAGATGTGGGCTGATCGGACGCATCGCCGAATGCATCTTTGGGAAGGTAAACTTCCTTACCGTATACAACAAGTTCAACACCGTCCATCGTGCCCTTTAATGCATCGTGTCCGACTGCCGTTATGTTCTCGGGAAGGATCACCTGATTTAACTTATCACAGTTCTTGAAACAGTCATCGGGAATCTCGTCAAGAAGATCCGCGCCTCTTAAGTCTACACCTGTAATATAGTCACAATCCTCGAAAGCGCCGGGTCTGAACTCTTCTACCGTGGCAAGATAAGGATCTTCCTCGGAAGGTTTGATCTTCTGGCTGCCTACGAGCTTACCCCTTGAAGAAAGAACTTCCACGAGTTCGTAGTTTCCGTCATCATTCTTGGAATAGACTATACCGTTGTAACATATGAAATCATCGGTACTGCTTCCGATCGAGCTTAAGTTGGAACATCCCGTAAACGGAGCAACTCCCATCTCGGTAAGCGAATCGCCGAGATTAAGGGATGTAAGCCGTTCACAGCTCTGGAATGCATAATCCGGAAGATATTCAACCGAATGAAGTGTTATGGATTCAACACGGTCATTACCCTGATCGTCCTGTTCAAGCGAATCACCTACCGCATATTCTCTCTTACCGTCTGCTCCGGCATAAGTACCATAGTATCCGTTGAACAGGCCCTTGCTCTTGTATGTCGCATAATCGTCTTTTGCAAGCAGATACTTGGATACATTGCTGGTATTGGTGGTGGTTGCCGAAATACCGTCAGCAAGAGGGGATTTATTGTTCATAAATCCGTATGCGTCGATAGACTTAACACCCGAGGGAACGTCAACGTTGATAACCGCATTGACAAGTTTCTCTTCCGGAAGAGACATTGTATATGTATATGCGACTTCACCTGAGGAGACATCCATGATCTCCTGTCCGAGATGTTCGTATCTGGTTATAAGATCTGTAGGTATATCGGTTCCGTTAACATTGGTAACAGCGCCTGCGGTACCCGACAGTTTGTTTAACTGTTCGTAGTGAGGATAGTCAACCAGTGTAGGAAGGTTATTACGGTTGTCCACGATAACCGTTAAGAAGTAAGGGGCTCCTGTCTGGTAGCATACACGGGTTCCCTGGGTGGGATCTACGTAGTTGTTGATATCAGTAGCCCATACGAAGGGTCCGTAGCTTTCATCAATGTCACCTTCAAATGTGAGCTGATCCGAATTTGTACTGAAAGCCTTGTCACCGATATTGGTAACCGGGAATGAAGCATATCCGCCGGCAGGGGTGTTAAACTTAACATATGTAAGTTTAGGGCAGTTCTCGAATGCCGAATCACCGATCTTCTTGACCGAGTTACCTATCTCAACCGACTCAAGTATAGAGCAATCCTTAAACGCACTCGGTGCTATCTCGGATATGGTGTTATCCGCGATCTTTAAAGTCTTGATATACGGATGGATCGTGGGATCCGAGAAACAGGTTGATGCGATACCCGTAACTTTGGTGTCACCGACATACTCGGGGATAGCAAGATCAAGTCCGTTAACCTTGGCATCATCTTCCATCGCGGAATCTGCATACTGACATGACTGAAGAACACCGTTGTCGTCGATGATCAGTATGTACTGACCGTTACTGATCTCAACCTGTTCATTACCGTTTTTATCTTTGTAAATATAGGGAACATCATTTCCAAGTCCGCTCTTTAAGCCCCATGTAGACTTTCTGGGCGATGCGATATTACCCGAAAGATCGCTCTCGGGACCGTAAACACAGAACTGTTGTGTCTGGATGGTATCAAATATCGTTCTCTTAACTGTTCCGTCGTCATATTTGCCGAATGTAACATAACCGCAGGCTCCGCCTTCTGCGGGGAATGTAACATCAAGAAGTGCGATATCGTTGAAGAATACACCGTAAGGAAGCTCAACCGCTACATTTTTACCGTAATCGGAAGGCATTGTTACATGCTGGAGATTGGTACGTCCCGCAAGTACAAAGTTTCCGATGGGGTCACGATCCGAACTGTCGGACGATGTGGCGGCATTGGGATTATATTCCAATACTTTTCCGCTGATATGATCAGGGAACTTAAAGGAAAGAAGGTTTCCCGAAACACCCTTTGTACATGCAAAACATCCTTCCCCGAGTCGGGCTATGTTTTCGGATAACTTAACGTTGGCAAGTGCGATATCGTTGTAGAAAGCAAAATCGCTTATGTTACATGCCTGGTTGATTGCCGAAAGATCAAGTTCGGTGAGTTTTAAACAATCCGCAAATGCGCCGGGGCCGACGTAGGTGATGGACTGCGAAAGGGCAACCTTATCAAGCATATTACAACCGTAAAATGCTTCCGTTCCTATATTTACCGTCGTATCGGAAATACCGATAGAGGTAAGCTTTGTACAATCCTTAAACGCTCTGTTACCGATATCCTGAACGTTTTCGAAATTAACCCTGTTTACAAACGATTTATAGAAAGCATAATCGCCGATATACTTAACTTCACCCGCAAGGTTAAGCTCGGTAACGTTGGTTGTATTCTCAAATGCTCTTGCACCGATACCGATTACGGAAGTAAGACTGGTGATCCTGAAACCGTATTCATCGTTTTTGGATGATGAAGAAAAACTCTTATTGGCTGTTCCGCGGGGCATATATACATACTGGTTGGTAAGTCCGCCGGTTCCTCCTCTGGAATCTTTGACTTCATCAAGCGTATAATCGTCTCCGCCCAGCATATCTTTATAACTCGGCTCTGCTTCGCAGAAATATGTATACATTTCGTCGGCGGAATTTTCAAGTTGGCCGACATAACAGGTAAGCTTGGGCGAATCCGTACTGGGATCTTTGCACTGCGCGGTATCGGGACTGGTTCCGATGGTTACCGAAGTTGCACCCGAATAAGGATAGTTACTGCTGCTGCTGTAAGTCGGTACCGCAGGAGCCGTAGGCATCAATCCGGCCGGAGGATTGTTTACGGGATCTGCAGTGTATGCGGCATCAGCCGCTCTCCAGGCTTCCATCTGGATATGATAATCGGCCATGTCCAGCTTAAACTGTTCAAAAACCGCCATATCGTTCATATAATCCGAATAATTTGTCTTAAAAGCACCGTACTCATCCGGAAAATATTTGTTAAGCCAGTAATCATCCGTTGTCGGAATGGACTCATTGACCTGAGTGACCTTATCGATGGAGTATCTGGTCTTTACACTTTGTGTGGAACCGTCAAGAAGTGTTACCGTTGCTGTTGCTGCCGAAGCTGCCTGAGCTGTTTTGTGTGCCTGTACATAAGCGTCATAATAAGATTTCTCGACCGCACAGTAAGAAAGCGGGATCGTGGCACCTATGGATACCGAACCCGAAGCATAAGTATCATTGTATTTACAGATGATGGCATAAGGGCTTCCGTTAACGATCTGCTCATAGATCTTAAACTGCCAGTTATAGTCAAATGAACCGTCCGAAAGCTGGCGGACCATATAGGTCTTCATAAGCTTCGATTCGTTTCCGCCGTATCCGTAGCCTGCGTTTTCGGATGCCGGGCTGTTATATCTGTCAAGAACTATTCCCGCCAGGCTTGGATCATAAAGAGCCAGATTTGTGGAATCCGTTTCCTCAACTCCGTATGTATATGTGGTCGGGCCGCCCGCCGCAGCGGTACCCGGCGACACATAAGCCGTTGTGGGTGTTGCGGGAATGGCAGCCACTATAAGTGAACTTACCAGGCAAACACCTGCAACCGACTTTCTGACGGTTCTCCTCATCTTTCTTGACATTTTAGGTTTTCTTTTGGTATCAGCCATGACATCTCCTTTTGCCTAAGCCTGAAAATAATTGTCTGTCAGTTTATCCTTTTTGCAACAACGGCAAATCTTCCGTTTTCTTCCTGATAATCGCATGTCGAAAGGGTTATCAGCTGATCTCCGTATGTTGCCGTAACTCCTGTATCATAAAGGCTTAACTCAGCCATTGCATCCATCGCCGAGTTAAATTCCGCCTCCGAATTCGCATCTATGAACTGATAATATTTAAACGTTATCTCGTCGGTATTGTAGATATGGGTCCTGAAAGCATACATTACTTCATATGTTCCCTTTTCGTAGATCGTATCGAACTGAATGTACTTGTGCTTTTCGTAAAACTCTTTGTTGCCGTATTTGACGAGTGATCCGAACATCTTTCCCGAATTCATGTGATGTCCGTATATGATGTAATTGGTGTTTCCGAGTATCACATCGCAATTGCAATCCAAAAATATGCAGCCGTTTGCGTCTTCTTTTTGATCGAAGTTGTGTTTTAAGTAATACTCGTTGTTTACGGTCTGCATAACGGGATAATCGATCTTGGTGCCTTCGATCTTTACCCAGCCTATGAGGCTTTTGTTCTTGTTGTACAATACCTTGTACTCATCCAGTATCTCAGGGATCACAACTTCTTCGGAATATTCCTTTTTAAGTACCGGTTCCACCGAAAGAAACTGTGCCGCAGACGAATCTTTGAGTGATGCCCACTCTTCGGCCGCGCCCTCCGCCTGCTCGGCATCAAGCATATATTTTACGAAATATCCGATGCATCCGAGGGAAATTATAACAAGCAAAATAACCAGAAAAGACCTTTTACGGTTCTGCCGGTTTATCTCATCCTTGATCTCTTGTGTCAGGACAACCTCGTCCTTAGTCTTTTTATCGGCATTTCTCGGTGATTTCTTAACCCCTTTCGACGATTTTACACATGCTGAATTTGATCTGTTGCGATCGTATTTTTCGAAAATTTCATCGTCAAACGCACGCCCCAGATCGGAATAAAAGGTTTTGGTCTGAAGTTCCCTGTATATCGCAGTTATCCCGTCGGGCGTCGACATATCAAAATGCGCTTTTATCTCATCTATAAGTTTCTTGTCTTTAAGAGCAAGGTTGTACTCTTCTTCGTTTCGAAACTTAATGCCGTCTATTTCAAGCATGTCTACATTACTATCCTATTTTATCATTATCCAAAATAAATTTTACTATATATTGAATATTTTGCAAGTGATATTTCTACATATTGTATGAGGAATCATCGATTTGTAAAGCAAATCGATGACGGCAATGCATTAATGCTTGTATTGCCGGACCGAAGGCATTAAAAAGCGGTGGCCACATAAGTGACCACCGCGATCCGAATCACAGTTTGTTTATGATGTTTACCGCCTCTTCGTAGTATTCGTCGAGCTTATCCCGGCTTTCTGCGTCTATATCAAGACTTCCGGTACGAAGTATCTCAACCATAGGCCTTATTATATCAAACATATTGTCAAGGCCGAGATTTCCGGTAACACCTTTCAAAGAATGCAAAGCTTCAAATGCGTCCTTAACATTTCTGTTCGCATATGCTTCTTTGTATTTGTGATAATTGCCGTCATCAAGAAACTTTTTAAGGCATCTTAAATACAACTCATCGTTCTGCATAAAACGTTCCATTGTGACTTCTTTATCTACACCCAATAAACCCAATATACCAAACTGCTCTTCGTTCATTTTTCCCTCTTATGATTCTATGTTACTCTCTGCAACCTTGGCTGCGCGTTCCTTAACCTGAGCTTCCTGGATCTCCGAAGGAGCCTGCTCGTAGCGCTCGAATTCATATTCGAATTCTCCGCGTCCGCCTGTCATGGAACGAAGGTCTGTGCAGTATCCGTGAAGGCTCATCATGGGAACGTTTGCTTCTATTATCTGACGGCCGCCGGGTATGGGATTCATACCGAGCACACGTCCTCTTCTCTTGTTAAGGTCGCCCATAACATCACCGGTAAAGCTGTCGGGTACGTTAACCTTTATAAGTGCTATAGGCTCCAAAAGAACGGGGCCGGCTTCCATGAAGCCCTTCTTGAATGCCTGGCTTGCAGCCATCTTGAACGCCATTTCCGAAGAGTCAACGGGGTGATATGAACCGTCGTAGAGAGTTGCCTTAACGCCGACTACGGGATATGCGGCAAGAGGTCCTCTTAAAACGGATTCCTGAAGTCCCTTTTCAACTGCGGGGAAGTAGTTCTTGGGAACCGCACCGCCGACAACTTCTTCTTCGAATACATAAGGTGTTGAGATATCGCCGCTGGGTTCGAAACGCATCTTAACGTGACCGTACTGTCCGTGTCCGCCCGACTGCTTTTTGTATTTGTATTCAACATCTGATTTCTTTTTGATCGTCTCTCTGAATGCGATCTTGGGCTGTTCAAGTTCAACTTCAACCTTATATTCGTTTTTAAGTCTTGAAACCGCGATATCCAAAGCCATATCGCCCATAGCGTAAAGGAGCATCTGGCCGTTCTCGGAATCGTTGACGTTAATGAGCGTAAGGTCTTCGTGCATCATCTTCTGAAGAGCCTGTGAAAGCTTATCTACATCGCCCTTGTTAACAGGTCTGTATCTCATGTAGGTATAAGGCTTCGAGATCTCAAACATACCGTACTTGATGGTATTGGCCTTGGTGGAAAGTGAGTTTCCGGTACGGGCTGAAGTAAGCTTCGGGATAGCTCCGATATCACCTGCGTGAAGTTCGGATACTTCAACGGGCTTGTTGCCCTGAAGAGTATAGAGCTTGGAAACCTTTTCCTCGATGTCCTTGTCTACGTTGTAAATCATATCATCGGGTTTGAATACGCCCGAGCAAACCTTGATAAGCGAATACTTACCGATGAAAGGATCCACGATGGTCTTGAAGATAAATGCGGATTTAGCCTTGGAGAAGTCATAATCTGCCGCGAATATCTCGTTGTTCTTCATGGAGATACCGGCGATCTTACAGTTCTCGGGACTCGGGAAGTATTTAACTATATCATCAAGCAATGTATAGATACCGTAGCAAAGAAGGCTTGAACCCATAGTGATGGGAACTATGCTTGAGTCAATAATGTTGGTACGAAGTGCCGAACGGATCTCTGCATCCGAGAATGTATCTCCGGAGAAGTATCTTTCCATAAACTCTTCGCTCGTCTCGGCAACGGTCTCCAAAAGAGTATCTCTGTACTGCTCAAGGTTGGGCTTTGAATAATCGGGAACGGGGATCTCAACCGTTTCCTTGCCCTGCCACTTCTGACCGGTCTCGGAAATAACGTTAACGTAACCGATGAGCTTTTCGTTTTCACGGATGGGAAGATGGAAAGGAGCCATACGCTTTCCGTACTTCTCTGTCATCGTCTCAACAACGTTCTTGTAAGATGCATTGTCAAGGTCCATATCGGTAACGAATACCATTCTGGGAAGTTTGTGCTTTTCGCAAAGATCCCATGCCTTTTCAGCACCAACTTCAAATCCGGACTTACCGGATACAACGATGATAGCCGCATCGGCTGCTGCAACAGCTTCTTCAACTTCACCTACAAAGTCAAAATAACCGGGAGTATCAAGAAGGTTAACCTTGTGGTTGTCCCATTCAAGAGAAATAAGTGATGTATTTATTGAGAATTTTCTCTTCTGCTCTTCCTTTGAGAAATCGCTGATAGTGTTTCCGTCATCTACCTTCCCCATACGCGACGTAAGTCCCGCAAGATAAGCCATTGCCTCAGCAAGACTTGTCTTTCCGCAGCCGCCGTGACCAAGAAGCACAACATTACGGATTTTGTCTGTTGTGTAAACGTTCATAAATGTAACCCTCCAATATGTATTTTGGTAAAACACCTTATAACATTTTACTAAAAAAGTATTTACAATTCAACATTATTTATGCAATTTCATCACACTTTCAGATCAATAAAAAAGGCACGCCGCAAGGCGTGCCTGATATATATGTGATTTATTTACTGGTCTCGTCTTCGACCGTCTGGTATGTCTCGATACGGGCTGCGTCCATCTCGGGCATTCCGATGAAAATTCCGCCGTATGAATAGAGATTTCCGGTCTTTTCGATACGTACGATCTCCACAAACGCATGAAGCACTTCCTTGGTCCAGATCGTAAGGTACGATTCGTATACGGCACCTATCTCAAGCGCTTTGCTTGCGGTAAAGCCAACGCCGGTCTTGGATACATCGGTAACTTCTATGCCGACTTCTTCAACTCCCGATCCGTCAAGTCTTTTAAGAACAAGTTTTGAAATAAGTTCGGTTCTTTTATTTCTTCTTTTTTCCTGCATAGTGATCTCCGTTCCGTGCCGGTCGGCACATTATATAGTCATACACTTATATTACAAAAATCACGTTTCAAAGTAAAGCGGATATTTGGCTCCTCACCCCCCGGAACTGTTTGGCCGCTCTCCGGGACGATCAGCCCGTTTTCTTTTGGAACCTAGCATAATCCGGTGTGTAATTCTGCTCTACCGGAGTTATCTCAATTCCGAGCTCATCGCAAATATACTTGTAATAGTCGTAGATCATTATCCTTTCGGAATATTTACGCTTAAGCGAAAGCTTTGACTTGATATTGCTTATGTATTCGTCGAGTTCCTCGTCGGTCATGCCTTCGGGGCGTTCTCCGTCTTCGGTCAAAAATTCGATATCGCCGGTCTGCGAATAGTATTTCAATGTATCCGTGCAGATCGAACGGTCCCACATGGGTGCAAAACCTTCTTCGTCGGAGAAGATATCCTGACCCATCAGAAGTCTTGAATCGTACTCAAATCCGAAGAGGTTAAGAAGCGTAGGAAGTATATCCATACTGCAGCAGGCCTTGTCGACCACGATAGGCTCTTTGATGGCGCCGCTCCAAAGTATCAGGTTTGATTTGTAAAGTTCAAACGTCTCTTCAACGGGGTGGCCCAGAAGTTCGGAAAACTCTTCGTTGGAAAGTCCGTAAGGCCAGTGGTCACCTGTAAAGCAGATGACAGTCCTGTCGGCGATACCTTTTTCTTCGAGCTGCTCGATCATGTATGCAAGACCGTTGTCGAGCTCTTTCTGACACGCAAGATATGCCTGGCAGGGCTCGGAAAGATCGAGGTTTTCAACAGCTTCCTTGTTGATCTTGGCACACCAGTTACCCGAGAAGTTATAGTTAAGATGGCCGCTGACGGTCATGTAATATACATGGAAAATCTCGTCATCGATATATTCGGGCATGGATGCCTCAAACATGTGCTTGTCGGACCTCGGCCAGTGCTTTTCTATCTCGAGTCCGTTACCACATCCCTGATAGTAATAACCCATTGCGGGATATGATATGTCTCTTCCGTAATACTGGAAGTCATTGTCGTGATATGCCCTTGATGTAATGCCGTATTTACTGTTAAAGAGATTACCGAGTGCAAACGGCATGGAGTTCTGTCCGACGGTCTTGAAGTTGGTGGCACCGCCAAGCATGGGATAAAGGCTTGTCGAACATACAAACTCACCGTCACTTGTCGATCCGCCCGTACGGGGATTATAGAAGTTTGTGAACACAAATCCCTCATGGGTAAGCTTATAAAGCGTAGGTGTCACTTCTTCGTCAACGGCGATTGATGAAAAGCCCTCCGCCGTCATGAATATAAGGTTAAAGCCTTCAAACATTCCGGTATATTCGTTTTTGGAAGTAGGCTTAAGGGTCGCCATATAGTTATCGATACCCTGCACGAATTCGTTGGGTTCGTTTTCGGCCATCGCCACAAAATCAAGGTCTAACATATTGGGCGATCTGTCAACCACGGGCTCGGGCGGGATCACCTCGCCGTCTTCACCGTAGGAAACGTCATTTTCGGATATGTCACTGCCCGAAACATCGTTTCCCGAAACGTCTTCGGGGGTATAAACCCACACATCACCCAGCGAATCGTCTTTTCCTGCCTTGTCGGCGGGTGATATCACGAATTTAAGTTCAACTTCAGCCGTTGCGAGTACACCGAGTTTTTCAAAAGAAAACTCGTTGATATTTTCATTTACGCACAGATCGTAAGGTGTGTAAGAGCCTTTTCCGAACGCAAGTATCACAAGTGCTTCGATAATGATGGAAAGCGCAAGTATCGTGATCGGGATATAAACGTATTTCATGTGAACGCGCTTATATTTCATCACGTTAAGTCTGTTGACCAGTATTCCGAGACCTACGGGCACAATGACCGTAATCAGCAGTACAAGCCAGTTATCCTTGATGCCTTCAAGTATCTCACGATAGTACTGGGCAACCTTTGCGTTGTTTTTGCTGATAAAGAAAATGCTGAAGAACACTTTGAATATCGCATGATAAAGAATATTTACGACATAATAGAGTATCGCGATACCCGAAACCACCCAGTTAACGACTTTATTGGCGGTTCTTTTAAAGAAGTTCGTAAACAGCGCCAGAAATGCGGCGGTCGGCATACACATTACGGCCTTTACCACAAATACCGGCGTCATACCCTTAAAAGACCATATGTGGAATACGGTCTCAAGATACAGCAATAATACGAAATACCACAAAAAGCGTTCCGCAGATCTTACAAGTGCCTTTATTATAGGCGGTCTCTTTTTAACTCCGAGTGTTAAATGATTATCCGAGTCCAGATCCCAGTCTTCAAAATCCGGATCAAATGAATCTTTCATAAAAAATCTCCGTTCTTTTTATATATCTAATGAATGAACATCGCGTCGCCGAAACTGAAAAATCTGTAGCCCTCCCGCACGGCTTCACGATATGCATCAAGTACGATCTCGCGTGTTGAGAGTGCGCTCACCAGCATGATAAGCGTTGACTCGGGCAAATGAAAGTTTGTGATCAGACAGTCAAGTACCTTAAATCTGTAGCCGGGATATATAAAAATATCCGTTTCACGGCTTGTGGGTATCACAATGCCGTTTTCATCGGCTGCACTTTCTATTGTCCTGCAGCTCGTGGTGCCGACACATATGACTCTGTGGCCGGAAGCTTTGGTGGAATTGATGATATCCGCGGCCTCCTTGGACACATTGAACCATTCCGAATGCATATGATGGTCAAGGACATTATCCTCCTTGACGGGGCGGAATGTTCCGAGTCCCACATGCAATGTCACATAGGCGATTTTAACACCACTTTCCTGTATCTTGTCAAGCAGTTCGTTGGTGAAGTGAAGTCCCGCCGTCGGAGCGGCCGCGGAACCGTCGTATTTGGCATAGACCGTCTGATACCGGTCGCGGTCTTTAAGCTTGTGGGTTATATAGGGCGGTAAGGGCATCTCGCCGAGTTTATCGAGTATTTCCTCAAATATGCCTTCATATTCAAACTCGATAAGACGGTTTCCTTCATCGACGGTTTCGATGACTTTGCCCTTTAAAAGACCGTCTCCGAATACAACAGTTCGACCGGGACGCAATTTCTTGCCCGGTCTTACCAGTGTTTCCCATATTGTATCTGTTTTTCTTTTTAACAATAAGACTTCTACGCCCGCGCCCGTATCTTCGGTCTTGCCGATGAGCCTTGCGGGTATGACCTTTGTATTGTTAAGGACCAGGCAGTCCCCCGGATTAAGATATTCGGTAATATCACTGAACTTCTTGTGTTCGATCGCTCCCGTTTTACGGTCAAGAACCATAAGACGGGATGACGATCTGTCCTTGATGGGATCCTGCGCGATCAGTTCTTCGGGAAGGTCATAATAAAAGTCCGATCTTAAAAGTTCGCTCATTTATTACATCCCGGGAGCATTCAAAAATGCAACATATCCTCGCATTGTTTCGTAAACATCGGCCTTGCTGGTAGCTTCGAAGGGAGCGTGCATGTTAAGAACGGCAACACCCGCATCGATAACGTTCATGCCGTACTTGGCCATGATATAAGCGATCGTTCCGCCGCCGCCGACATCAACCTTACCAAGTTCTGCAATCTGATAAATGACATTGGCGTCATCAAGTATCTTTCTGAGATATGCGATGTATTCGGCATTGGCATCGTTGGAGCCCGATTTTCCTCTCGAACCCGTGAACTTGGAAAATACCATTCCTGCGCCCATAAATGACGCGTTCTTTTTCTCGAATGCGCTTGCGTAAAGGGGATCGTAAGCTGCATTTACATCGGACGAGAGCATGCATGAATTTGCAAGGCAGTCTCTTAATGCGATGTCGTTGTATTTGCCTTCGTGGTCGATGAGTTTTGCGATGACATTTTCAAAATAAAGCGATGTCATACCGGTAGCGCCCACCGAACCGATCTCTTCTTTGTCCGTAAGGATCAGGCATGCGGTCCTGGTAACATCCTTGCAAAGCAGGAATGCAAAAAGCGATGAGAAAGCACATACTCTGTCGTCCTGACCGTATGCAAGTATCATGCTCTTGTCAAAGCCGGCTTCACGTGCCTTGCCTGCGGGTACGACTTCAAGTTCCGCAGACAGGAAATCTTCCTCTTCCATGCCGTAATCGTCTTTTAATATCTTAAGAACTCCTGCCTTAACGGGGTCTTTTACCTTTTCTTCCTTTTCCTTGCCTTTTGCGGGCTTAACGGTTATAGGTCTGTTTCCTACGATCACGTCAAGAGCTTCACCCTCAACAACCTTGGCGGCTTTCTTGTCCATCTGCTCCTGCGCAAGGTGGATCAGAAGGTCCGATACAAAGAAAACGGGATCGTCTTCATCTTCTCCGATGCTTAACTCGATCGTGGTGCCGTCCTTTTTGACAACTACGCCGTGAAGCGCAAGCGGGATCGTAACCCACTGATACTTCTTGACACCGCCGTAATAGTGGGTATCAAGATAAGCGATCGAAGAATCCTCGTAAAGGGGATTTGCCTTAACGTCCATTCTGGGAGAGTCGATGTGAGCGCCCAGGATGTTCATTCCTTCGCTTAAAGGTCCGTCACCGATGTTGAACATGAGCACTGACTTATTCATGTTTACGGCATAGATCTTATCGCCTTTCTTAAGGCCTTTCTTTTCTTTTAACTTCTTTTCAAGTTCCACATATCCCGATTTCTCGGCAAGATTTACGATCGCATTGACACATTCGCGCTCGGTCTTACCGTTATCCAGGAAATCTCTGTAGTCCTTGTTGAATACCTCGAGTTCCTTTAACTGCTTGGCACTGTAAGTTTCCCATACATTCTTAGGTTCCATATCTGTCCCTCCGTTTATTACTTTTATATCGAAAATCTTTATTCATCACGTTCTTAATACAACGCCGTATTTATCCTTAAGAGCGCCTAAGATCTTTCCTACTTCGCCTTCGATAAACTCGGTCGTAAATTCCTCGTCGCGGGGCGTGAACACTACCGAGAAGGCCATGCTCTTTTTGTCCTTATCAAGCTGTGCGCCTTCGTAAATATCGAAAAGCTTGATGTCTGTGATATATTCGCTTGATGCCTTGATAGTTTTTTCAACGTCTCCGCATGTAACCGATTTATCCATGACAAAAGAAAAGTCTCTCTTTTCCTCGGCAAACTTAGGAAGCGGTGTGAACCTTCTTTCCTTGCCGTAGTATTTTTCAAGGCTCTTTAAGTCGATCTCGGCAACGTAAGCCGGTACTCTCATGTCAAGTTCGTCGGCAATCTCGTACTTAAGCTGTCCAAGATATCCCACATACTCGCCATCACACAGTACTTTCGCGGTCCTGGTGGGATGTAAGAACACCTTACTGTCCGCTTCGTAGTCAAAAGAAACGTCAAGCGCTTCCGCTATCGCATCGACAATGCCTTTAATGCTGAAGAAATCTTCGTCGTTACCGAACACTCCTATCGAGATAGTCTCGCGCTCATCGGGATACTCGGTAAGAGGAAGGTCCTTGGCGATAAATATATTACCGAGTTCAAAGATCCTGCCGGTGAGTATGCCGTTTTTCTGGTTGCGCGCCATAGCCTTGATCATCTGAGGAGCAAGTGTGGTACGCATAAGTGAAAGGTCGATGTTTATGGGGTTGATGAGCTTGATGGCATGTCTTAATGGCGAATCTTCGGGTGTCTTTATAAGATCGAGATCCGCAGGTGAAAAGAACGAATAGTGCACGCCTTCACAGGCTCCCTGCGCACAGAGTGCTCTCTTTATCTTAAGTTCGGTACGCTGCTTTAAGTTGTATCCGCCGCTCGTTACTTCAGCGGTGGGGATAAATGTGGGCACGATGTGATCGTAGCCGTACATTCTGATAACTTCCTCGGCAACATCCTGGTAGGTATTCATATCGCTTCTGTAAGCGGGGATCTGAAGAGTCAGTTCATCGCCGTTAAGAACAGGCGCAAAATTAAGGTTTTTGAGTATGCGCACGATATCGTCATCGGGAACGGTTATACCGAGCACTCCGTTGACCTTCTTAACGCTTGCCTTGAGTTCTACGGGTTCAATGGAATTACCCGTATTTACATCAAAATGAGTCGATGAAACTTTACCGCAGTTAAGCTCTTCCATTAAGTGAAGCGCACGCTTCATGGCCATAACAGTGGTATATTCATCAACACCTTTTGAAAATCTTGCGCTTGAATCGGAGATCTGGCCTAAGGCCTTTGAACTGATACGAATGTTGTCGTGGGCAAAAGCAGCCGATTCGAACACAACTTCACTCGTGGTATCAAGGATCTCTGAGTTAAGACCTCCCATAATACCCGCAAGGGCAACGGGCTTAACACCGTCGCAGATCACAAGGTTATCGGAAGTCAGTTCGAATTCTTTTTCATCGAGTGTAACGATCTTTTCTTTGTCGTGAGCCCTACGGACATTGATCTTATCGCCTTCAAGGTACTTGCGGTCAAAAGCATGCATGGGCTGACCGAGTTCCTTTAATACGTAGTTGGTGATGTCGACAACGTTCGATATCGCCTGGCATCCCACAAGATTTAAGCGTCTTCTCATCCAAAGGGGCGAAGGTGCGATCTTAACATCCGAAACATAGTGTGAAACATATCTGGTACAAAGATCGGTCGCTTCCACGCTTACGCCAAAATCGATCTTTTCACCGGATTCTGTATAGGAAAGATCGGGCTCTTTAACAGGCTTTCCGAGTGCTGCGGCAACTTCTCTTGCGATACCGAAAACGCTCTGACAGTCAGGTCTGTTGGCGGTGATCTCTATCTCAAAGAGCCAGTCGTCAAGACCGAGTTCGTGTTTTACGTCCTCACCGGGTGTAAGATCGTCGGGAAGTACCAAAAGTCCGTTATAATCGGCGCCTTCATACATATCGCCGTTTACACCGAGTTCGGTACCCGAACACAGCATTCCGAACGAATCGTGTCCTCTTAACTTGCCGGCGCTTATCGTCATAACGCCTTCAACCGTCTTGTGATCCTTGGCAGTCGCATAAACGGTTGCACCCACAAGTGCAAGAGGGAACTTTTTGCCCGCACACACATTGTCGGCACCGCATACGACATTGAACTCACCGTGCTTGCCCGCATCCACAACACATGCGTGAAGGTGGGTATCGGGAATGTCTTCACAGGACTTTACAAGTCCGACAACAACATTTGAAATGTCGTGACCGACTTCATATTTTTCATCTACTTCGAACCCGCACGAAAAGAGCTTATCCTCGAGTTCGTCGGGAGTGACATCTATGTCAACATAATCTTTTAACCAGCTTAACGGAACTAACATCTATAAATCCTCCGAATCATTGACTATTATTTATATTGGATCGTACCGTGCCGCACAAACGGCCGAACTTTATCAGTCGTCGATCTGATCGAGCACGCGAAGATCGGATTCAAACAACAGTTTAATGTTGTTGATGCCGTATTTAAGCATCGCGATACGCTCGATACCGATACCGAATGCGATACCCGAGTAAACATCGGAATCTATGCCGCAGTCTTCAAGCACTTTTTTGTTGACAACACCGGCACCGAGTACCTCTATCCAACCGGTGCCCTTGCAGAGCTTACAGCCCGCACCGTGGCACTGGAAGCAGCTCACGTCAACTTCAACGGAAGGCTCCGTGAAGGGGAAATACGAAGGACGAAGTCTTGTGGTAACGCCTTCTCCGAAAATTTTCTGTACAAACAGATCAAGCATTCCCTTAAGGTCGCAAAGTGTGATGCCCTTATCGACAACAAGGCCTTCCATCTGTGAAAACATGGGTGAATGGGTGGCATCGTCATCGGATCTGAACACCTTACCGGGAGAAATGATCTTAATAGGGGGCTTCTGTGCCTCCATTACGTGGATCTGACCGGAAGAAGTCTGCGTTCTTAATAAGAAATCGGGGCTTAAATAGAACGTATCCTGCATATCTCTGGCGGGATGGTCCTTGGGAATGTTAAGAGCGGTGAAATTATAGAAATCCGTCTCGATCTCGTTGCCTTCAAATATGTCAAAGCCCATGCAACCGAAAATGTCCACAAGCTGATTTCTTACCTGTGTATTGGGATGAAGCTTTCCGATCGCACGCATTTTGGCGGGAAGAGTCACATCGATCTTCTCGCTTTCGTAACGTTTCTGCATCTCAAGGTCTTTAAACTTTTTCTCGAGTGCATCAACTTCACCCTGTGCCCATGTGCGGATCTCATTGACCTTTTTACCGTAATCGGCTCTGAGTTCACCCGGGATCTTGCCCATTTCACGCATTAAAAGCCCGATCTTACCGGTCTTTGAATCCATAAGTGTCTTACGATATTCAAAAGCGGACTTGAAATTTTCGATACCTTTAAGTTCGCCTTCAATCTCTAGTTTTATCGCGGACAACTTCTCGCTTAATTCGTTTAAATCTGCCATATCGGCCCTCCGTAAACGCAAAAATATAAGGGATATTCGGTTTCCCAAAAATCCCTTAAGATTATACATTCTGTCCTATTCAATGTCAATTAATCATCAAGGCTTTCGCTCTGGCCCCGGTATATCTTGTTGCGCTCGGCATACTGTTTGTCGATGGCCATCATGATCGGGCGGAAATACTTGTTGATATTGGCGCCGATGAATACAAGGAACATACAGATGTAAAGCCAGAAACAAAGTATTATGATCGTGGTGAGTGACCCGTATATTGAAAACGCACCGTAGTTTTCGACATACAGTGAAAAGAAGTACGAAAATGCCGTCCATGATGCTGCGCAAAAGAACGCGCCTACAAACTCCTCTTTAAGTTTCCTTTTCCCATAAGGTAAAACCGCATAGAGTATCATAAACACTATCGTCATAAGCGTTATCGTGATGGCGGATCTGAAATGCATGAGTGTTCCGAAAACGCTTGCAAGCTTCGGATAGTTGCCTACAAGAATGTTTTTACCGATCTTGCCGTATACGATCAGCAGCAGGAATACAAGTATCGATGCCAGGAATATGAGCGTATAAAGGCACGCAAACACTCTGTTGATAAAACCGTTTCCGCGGTCCTTGACATGTTCTATCGCGTTGAGTCCGTCAATAAGCGCATTAACACCCTTTCCGGCAGACCACAGTGTAGCCACGGCTGCGATCGAGAGCAGGTTAAACGACCTTGCGTATGTTTCCTGGATAAGGGAACTTAACATATTTCCGAGGGTATTGTGAACATTCGTATTGAGGATGCTTATGACATCCTCTTCTTTGATGGGTGTATACGGAAGGATCGAACATAACAGGATTATGATGGGTACCAGAGACAGGAACAAAAAGAACGCGCAGCTCGCCGCATAAGAACTGATATTATCGGTCCTTATCTGCGCAAAAAACTCCATCATCATCTTGACGAACTTGCTGCGTGTGTCTTTATCTTTTGCTTTTTCTACTATCTTCCGAAACTTGATCTTCATTATCTCAATATCAAACGCTAAATTATCTGCTGAAACATTTTATAAAATATATTACATTATCGGGATCAATGCAACCTAAAGATAAATGCAACAAAAAAGGGCGATCAGTACGCCCTTTATCTGGCCCGAAATGAGGATCCTGCCTTTTGACTCCTAGCGCGCAGCCAGGTGGGTAACCGCAAATCATCTTCTGCCTTCCACCTATAGAGGCCTGACATAGGATGAAAGATATAGGAATCCCGTTTAAAGTAACTGTAGGTTCAAAAATAACAGGTCTTCCAGCACTTCAGGTTAAGGTTATTATAACAAATATACAGAAAACTTGCAACCAAAACCTTGAAATTTGTGAAAAATTAATGAATCATTAAAAAATAGTGCAAAAATTAACTGTGGGCCGAAATGATCCACGGTGCGGGCTGGTTTTCAAATACGTTGCCGGATTTAAGCTTGGAAACCGCGATCTGTATCTCCGTGATATCCTTAAGACCGTATCTTTCAAGAATATCCCTGATATTTGCGGCAACCTTAAAGTCAAGCGTATAGATCACAAAATCCATCTGAGGATTAAGTGCGGTTAAATACTCAAGTTCTTTTTCGAGGCTTGCGGATGCCACCAGCATCGTGGTATCAGGTACGGGAAGCTCATCCATCGTATCCTTGCCGACATGATCGACGATCGTGATGTTGTGAAGACCGAACTGGTGGATGTTCTCTTCCATCGTCTCGCGGTCGCTTTCTTTGTACTCAACCGCGATCACGGTTCCCTCACCGCACATCATGGCCGCCTCAACGGCGATCGATTCGCCCGAGATCACGCAGAGGTTCTTTGATTCATGGATATGCATCTTGGACAAAAGAACGGAACGAATCTCACTTCCTACATATTTAACGGACCCGCTTGCAAAGAGCTTATTGTCCATACCGAATTTAACGGTACTGCGGGCATTGGGATTAAGTACGATCATACCTGCGGATGCATTG
>Ga0310691_10003160_pt1 | contig 20259 bp, 20 predicted proteins | sample 176DNAGHGlowgp2_FD_203887 | JGI IMG/M metagenome (GOLD analysis project Ga0310691, IMG submission 203887) | Sheep rumen microbial communities from Palmerston North, Manawatu-Wanganui, New Zealand - 1766 DNA GHGlow gp2 (v2) (version 2) | ecosystem: Host-associated > Mammals > Digestive system >...
GCATCATGCCCAGCACCTCGTCGGTGAAGGTCAGGCGCACCTTAAGTTCTCTGTTGTCTCCGAAAGTTGTCATTGTTCTGTCCTCCCTTGATTTTTGTGTTGTACGGGCCTGTGCGGCTCCGTTGCTTTTCTTCTCTCTGCCATTCCCTGGCGGGTCGGGTCGTTGCTGCTCCGTTCAAAGCCTTTGCTATGCTGCCTCCGCCTTGCTATGCCATTGCACAGGATCGCTGCTCTTTGCCCTTGCGTATCAGTGCTTTGCCAAGCTAATCCGTAGCGAAGCTTCTCGCTTCTTTGCCTTTGCCTCTCATGGCTATACTCTGCCTTCGCTTCTCATGACTTTGCTCTCTGCCGCTCCGCTGTGCCATATCAGCGCTTTGCCATTCCTCTCAAGGACTCTCTCCGCTTTGCCTTCGCGTCGCCGGTCGGTTCGTAGCTTTGCCCTTGCGTTGCTATTCCTCTCTTTGCCTTCGCCCTGCTCACGATGCTATGCCTTCGCTTATCTTTGCCAGGCGTCGCCCTTGCACATCGTCGCTTATCTCGGCCTCGCTCTGCCGTTGCTTTACCAGTCGGTGCTCTGCCGTTGCTTGACTATTCTCCGCTTGGCTATGCCCTTGCTTTACTATTCGTTGCTTCGCTATGCCGTTGCCCTTCTTAGCCTTGGTGCTCAATGCTTCGCCTTATCCACTCTTCACTATTCATTTCCTTCGCCTCGCTCAGCCTTGCTCCGCAATTCGGATCCTTTTCTGCGCGGTATCATAGCTTGGCATTTCCCTTGCCTATCACGTCTATTCAATTCCGCATCTTACATGTCGCTGCTGTTCCTTCGCTTCTCTTGGCTTTGCATTGCCATTGCGAATCGGCGCTTTGCCTATCTATGCCATTGCGAATCCGTGCTTCTCATTGCCGTGCCTTCGCTGATCAAGCAGTGCCTTGCTTTGCCATTCCTTCGCGTGGCTGATCTATGCAATGCCGTTGCATTGCTCGTCGAGGCATTACTTTGCCCTCGCTATGCGTACTGCGCAAATCCAAGCCGTAGCTGTTCTTACTGTTCAATGCAATGCCTTAGCCCTTCGTAACGGTATAACCGAGCCTGCGCAGGTACAGGATCGAGGCGGCTTCCTTGCGCTTGCTCTTGTCCGCAGACAGCAGCCAGGTCAGATCGCCGTTTAGCTGATGGAGGCGGAAGTCCCTAAGGCTGATCCCCTTGTACCTGCCCGCCTGGAAGCCAAGCGTGTCGATCACCAGATCCGCCTCGTCCCGCTCGCAGTTCAGCAGCCGCATTACGTCCCCGGCCTTGAGCGTCCCGCCGTCGAACGCGCCGCTCAGCTCTGCTTCACAGAGGGGGCAGACCTGACGGCCTTCCGGGACGATCTCGCCGCAGTACAGGCAGCGCTCCGCGTCGGCGGTCATGACTCCGGCTCCTGCCTGATAAGCTCCGGCGCTTCGCTCCAATCCAGCAGCAGCACGGGTAGCAGCTCCGAAAGGTCGATGTCGTCGTATCCGAGGCGCTTGTTGTGCGCTACGCATTTGCGGATCAGCTCCAATGTAGCCGATTTTTCGCAAAGCTCGTGGTATTCCGACTTCGGGATCGTGACGGTGGGGATTGGCGCGGTGTTGAGATCGATGTTACACATTGCCATTGCTTACTCCTTGCTCCTGGTTGATGTTCAGGCTGTCTGAGAGTGCGTTTATGATCGAACGTATAAGCGAGTCGTTGTAAGTGTGTGCCGTGCCGTGCCGCAGCTGCTCGATGACGCCAACGCTCAAGCCTGTGTACAGGGCGGCGGCGCGGGCGTTTGCGTCGAGTGTTCGCACGTCGGACAGACCGAGGAGCCAATCGGCGGAGACATTCAGCGCACGGCAAAGTCGAGTTATTACCTCAGCATCGGGCAAGCGGTCGCCGCTCAAATACATGGACAGCGACGGTTGCGCAATTCCGGCGAGGTTGGAAAGTGCGGTCACGGATAAATCCTGTTCATTTGTTATTTTCCGTAAGCGCTCAGAGAAAACGGGCAGGCGGTCTTTCGCCTTCATAGTGCTTCCCTCCGTTTACTTGAGGTAGTACGACTGGGAGACTACCTTTTCAGCGCCCATGACCTCTTCCCCGGCATCCAGCAGCTTGCCAACAGCGGTTTTGGAGATCTCCGGCTCAGGCTGACGGTAGCAGTCCTCGTGACCGTGGGAGTATAGCCATCTGACAGCCTGGACGGGATCGGTGATCTCCACATGCGAGGTCTTGCGATAGCACAGGGTCGCAACGCCCAGCGCGGTCTTTTGGCCGCCGCACTCACGGTCCAGCACATCCAGCAGTCGGTCGTACTTTGCCTCCGCGCGGTTGCGGCGTTCCTTCAGGCGCTTCTCCTCCGCCTTGAGCGCGTCGGCCTCCGCCCTGGTATTGAGGGCCAGCTTTGCGATCCATTCCAGCCGATCCGCGCGTGCCATGGACAGCGCATCGATCCGGGAAAGGATCTCCTCGTAATCGGCGCGCACTTCGCCGGTCTCCGGGTCGGGCAGCAGCAGCTCGCCCAGCTCCGCGATCTCAGCATTGATTTCGTACAGTTTCATAGTGCCTCCTTACAAAAATGATTTCTGTTCTACCGGCCTGGATTTATTAAGATAATCCTCTTTGGCCTTTTGCAGCGCTCCGAGCGTCCAGGCGCGGGGCAGGCTGCTGAAGTATTCCACGGACGTCCGTCCGTTCATCCGGCTTATGCGTACCATCACGATCTTGATGACTTCGTTGTCGATCAGCGTTTTGTACGCCTGTAAAATCTCGTCCTGGCTGAGCCTGTCAAAGTCCCACATGTCCACCATCGGGATGTCTCTTGGCGCGGTCTGCATGAGGGCCATTTTCTCACCTGCCTTTTTTCGTCTTATCCGCTGCCGGAAAAATTGCCTGAAAAATCGGATGGAAACGTGAGAGCGTACGGGTGGTGCGTGGTAGTGTGGTGGGGGTGGCTTAAGCCCCACCACCCACACACCCGCAACGCACGTTTACGCGGGATGACGTTCTTCCCCTTTAGGGGGATTTTTACAATCCGTCCCGCGACGGATGCACTGTGCCATCCCGTACAGTCCGTCCGTCCCGCGACGGACGGATGCACTGTAGAAAATTACAGTCCGTCCCGTGCGGCGTTCGGCGTGATGAAGCCGGTATTTTTATCGATTTTATAACCGTACTTCTTCAGCTTCCTACGGAGCGTATCTTCCTTCGGCGGATCATCTTCGTCCTTGGTGAACCACTCAACCAGGTGCTTGACTGTAGGTGGCTCGCCTCCGTTTGCGTTTGCAACAGCATCGTCAAAGTCTGCCTTCTCTTGCTCTCGCTTCTCTTCGGCACTGAGCTTCCGGGCCTCTTGCGCTTTCCCGGCTTTGCCCTTCTTCTCGCCCTCCGCCTTGAGGCCCTTGAGGATGCCCTTGGTATCTTCGCGGTGGACGGGATGTTGAAACAGCACATACCGGGGAGACATCGGCTTGAACTCTCGCAGCGTTCCCTCCAGCCGCCAGCCGGTCATATATCGGAGGGCTTCCTCCGCCTTCTCGACCTCTCGCATCATCCAGCTGCGCGCCTGATCGTTGCCGACCTTGCGGCATCGGGCCTCCATGCTTACGAAGCTGATCTGCTCCAGCTCTGACATATCATCGCGCCAGGGGTCGTTCCACATGTCGAGATATTCGCCGTACTTTGCGCACTTCATGTTCTGGATCATGACATCGCGCGTCTCGCCCGGGATCGGCAGCTCGATCATGTCCACCAAGGCGTCCGGGTCTCTTGCGAAAACGCCGCTTCCGGAGGCTCTGTCCATGCTGCGCTTCTGGCCTTGGCTGCCTTTGCTGTGGTGGTGACAGTAGATCACCGCGCAGTTCAGCTCCGTACAGAGCCGGTCGAACTGATTGCAGAAGGCGCTCATCTGATCGGCGGCGTTTTCGTCGCCGGTGATCACCTTGTAGATGGGGTCGATGACGATAACGTCAAATTTCATCTTCTGCGCTCTGCGAATCAGCTTCGGTGTGAGCTTGTCCATGGGGCAGCTTTTGCCGCGCAGGTTCCAGATCTCGATGTTGTCCTGGTGCTTTGGCTCGATGCCAAGCGCCTTGTACACATCGTCGAAGCGGTGAAGGCAGCTCGCCTTGTCGATCTCCAGGTTGATGTAGAACACCTTGCCGATGTCGCACTGAAGCCCCATCCATGGGATGCCCTCCGCAATGGAGATGCAAAGCTCGATCAGCGCGTAGCTCTTTCCGGCTTTGCTGGGACCGCTTAACAGCATCTTGTGTCCGTGGCGCAGGATGCCGCTGATCAGCTCCGGCGCAAGGTCTGGCAGCCCCGCTTGTACCTCCGCCTTGAGGTTTACAGGATCGGGCAGATCGTCATTAATGCCCTCGATGTATTCCTGCCATGCCTCGAAGTCTTTGCAGCCGATGTTCTCGGTGATGATGTACTGCGGCTTGCCGTTTCGCATGACGCCCGGCATACGGCTTAGGCGGCTGGGATTGCGGTTCTGCTTGTCGAGCTGCATTCCGTTTTTCTCGCACACGCTGTACAGGTAGTCCACGCGCTTGCGGTACTCGGTGTAGTCCTTGGCGTCGATGTGTACGATTGCGTGGATGCTTTTCTTGCCGCTGTGCACCATGACCGCTATGGGAAGCTGAAGCTCCAGCATCAGGCTGTATTGCCTGCCGATCTCCAGCGTGTCGCTCTCCACGAGGGCGAAGCGGTATTCGGTTACGTTTTCGTTCTTGACGCCCTTGCCGTCCAGGGGATTGAAGCGGATCCACGCGCCAGCCTCCGGGTCGTAGTCGCCAAGCACAGCGCCCACGTCGCCATTGCACTTGGAAAGCGCTTCGATCAGCTGATCGGCGGTGCGGTCATAATTGCCTTTGGTGGGGACGTGTTTGCCGTCCTCGTTTATGTAGCTGTGGGTGACATAGCCCACGTTCTCGCTGCCATCAAACAGCAGCTTGAGATAGCGGATAAGCTCCTTTGCTCCGTCCATGGTTTCAGGCGGTGCGGGGATGTCTTTTTCCTCCATCCAGGATTCATCGACGACCTTGAGCTTGTCTTTCCTGCTGCCTATGGCGTCATTCCAGTCGATCTCGTAGTCGTCGCCCCCTCCGGAGGGGCGCCATCCTGCATCCATTGCCATCTTGACGATGGTGCCTCCGGTTACGGGATTGTCGCTCCCTCGAAAGGTGTCCCAGTGTCGCTGGCACTCGCCGGAATGGTAGCGTCCCGGGTCTGATGCGCTCCACGCGTCCCAGTCCGAAACGCTGTATCCCTCTGCTTTCAGCGCCATGCCAACGTTTACCCAGTCCTGATAGTGCAGGGCGGCGCAGTTGATCCATTTCAGCGCTTCACGCAGATCAAGTTTCTTGTCCATGCTTCACCTCAAAAGGGGAAGGGCAGGCCATCGGTGCCCGTAGCCCAGTCGGTATCGTTGTAGCTGCCTGCGCTGACGGGGCGATAGCTTGCGGGGTCAATGTCGTAAGGTACGTTCCAGTTATTCCCGGCGATGCGGTCGATCATGCGCTTTGCGTCGTCGAAGCTCCACTCACCAACATGTAGGAAGCCCTTACGCTCAAGCAGCCGGATTTGCTTCGGGGTGCATAGCCCCTCCGCCTGTCGCTTCTTAAGCCTGTCGATCAGCAGCGCGGCTTTCCCGGCGTTTTCGATGGAATCGGGGTTGATGCCCTTCTTCTCCAGGTATTCCCGCTGCTTGTCGCTTGGCGGCCCCATCTGCCAGTCAAAGACCGGCTCGAAGTTTGCAAGATCTTCGGCGGCGATGCTCATTTCAAACTGCAACGGATCCACAAGCTTCCTTTGGCGGCTGCGCATCTCTCGCAGCTGCGCCGCAAGCGCTTCCTCTCGTTCTCTGAGTACGTCGGCCTTGGCGTCCTCTTCGGCTGCCATGATGTCAACTTCCCATTCCGGTTCGTCGGCCATCTTGGCGGTCATCTTTTCGGCGACCTCCGGGCTTTCGCAGATCAGGTGTGCCGGTCGGCATAGCTCGTGGCGGCTCGTGTGCCACAGAAAATCAAGCAGCAGCAGCTCCTTCTTCCCTGTTTCGGGGCTGAGCCTCGTTCCACGGCCTACCATCTGGCAGTACAGACTTCGGACTTTCGTGGGCCTGAGCACCACGATGCAGTCAACGCTCGGACAGTCCCAGCCCTCGGTCAGCAACATGCTGTTGCATAGCACGTTGTACTTGCCATCATCGAAGTCTTTAAGGATCTCCGCCCGGTCGTCGCTCGTGCCGTTGACCTCCGCCGCGTGGAATCCGTAAGTGTTCAGCAGATCGCACATCTTCTGACTGGTTTTGATCAAGGGCAGGAATACCACCGTCTTGCGGCTCATGCAGTGCTTGACCATCTCTTGCGCGATTGCGTCAAGATAAGGATCAAGCGCCGTTCCGAGGTCGCCCGCGGAATAGTCGCCGCTTTGCACCTTGACCTCGCTTAGATCGATGTTCAGCGGGATCGTCATTGCCTTGATCGGGCACAGGTACTTTTCCCGGATCGCCCTGGACAGCGTGTACTCGTAAGCGAGGCTCTCGAAATACTGGCCCAGGTTACGCATGTCGGATCTGTCGGGGGTGGCGGTCACGCCAAGCACCTTAGCGCCGTCAAAGTGCCGGAGCACCTTTTGATAGCTTTCGGCGAGGCAGTGATGCGCCTCATCGATGATGATCGTGCTGAAGTAGTCCGGCCCCAGCTTGTCCAGGCGTTTCTCCCGCATCAGCGTTTGCACACTGCCAACGACGACGCGCTCCCACTTGCCTAAACAGGTTTCTTCGGCCTTCTCTTTGGCGGTGCGTAGGCCGGTTGACTTGTATAGCTTATCCGCTGCCTGATCCAGCAGCTCGTCCCTGTGGGCGAGGATAAGCACGCGCTCACCGTTTCGTACCTGATCCTCCGCGATGCGGCAGAAAACTATGGTCTTTCCGCATCCTGTTGGAAGCACAAGCAGCGTGCGCTTTTTGTCTTGCTGCCATTCAGCCTCGATTGCTTGCACCGCTTCGGCCTGATATGGTCTAAGTTGCATTGTCTGTCCTTTCTTCTCCCTCCCCCGCCGTTTTACGCGGCGGGGGAGGCTGCCTTGCTTAGAACTTGCCCGGCGTGAATCCGGTGCTGAACGGTACGCTCGTGGCGACGGGGGTGTCTGGGGTGTCGGGGCGCTCGTAGAAGCGCTTTACGGAATTGCTCTGCTTCTTCTCGCCGTCCCGGCCTCTCCATTCACGGATTTCGACCTGACAGGTGCCGGTCGCGCCTATGACCTGATCCCAGCGGGGATTAAGGCGCTCACCGTGCTTGCGCTGGCCGATAGCGGTAAAGAAGGCGCACAGCAGTCCCTCGGTGCGGCTATGCAGGAAAAGGTTGTGCTGCAAGGTGCCGCTGTGGACGCCGTCGCTGACTTCAAGCGTCAGGATCGCTTTGTTGCAGGGCGGCAGCTTATCGCTGCCCTCGTGCCGCCCGCGCTCAAACTTGATAACGCGGAAGTTGTAGTCACCCTCGGGTAAAAGCTCAAAACCCTCGCTGTCGTGCTCTATGGCACTGTCCCATCCAAGTTCATACCCTTGCTGTTCGCTCATGTTCGTTATCTCCTTTGCTTAAAATGGATCATGTTTGCGGTTTTCCATTACCATAGCCTTGACCTGTTCCCATGCGCCGATCAGCACGCCGTCCACAAAGTCTTTCGGGTACTTGTCCCACGGAGTATCTACCGGGAAATAGCCCCTTTGCGCTACAGCGGCCTTGACTTCGATGGGTGAGATTTCTGCCGCGCGCATCAAGTCTGCAAGCTTTTTCGGTACGTCCCTGTAAGCGTCCGGCGTTTCCTGTGTGGTGTACTCCGGCTTGAGCGCTTGCTGTACGCTCTCGGTGGAGGCGGGCGGGGTGAACGTTACGGAAGTCTGCGGCTTAGGCGCTGCGGGGGCAGCGGCTTGGCGCTGGATGGGCTGGAAGATCTGTGCGACCTGCTGAAATTCAAAGGGCAGCTCATCGGCGAGGCCGTGCCGGTTTTTGGCGTCCCAACACGGATGATGTGTGGTGTACATGACGCGCTGCCCGCCTGCGGCCTTGTGCTTTTTGCCTTTATCGTCGGTCGCATAGACGACGGTTTTGTAGTTGGCAAATAACAGGATGTCGCACCATTCCTTGATGAGCGGGGCGACCTTCTTGCTGGTTTTCATCTCCCAGCGGTCATAAGCTCCCAGCTCATCCGGCTGCTCGAACTTTCGCATCTGTGCGTGCGCCGTGAAGCCCACATGCACGCCCTTTGTGGATAGCTCGCTCAGCTTGTCCAACAGCTTGCCAAAGCGGTCTTTCAGCAGCTCCCAGCCTCCGCCATAAGGTATATCTGCAATGGACTTGAGCTGCTTTTCCGTCAGGATTTCATCCAGCAGCAGGCGCTCAGACCAGTCGGCGGTATCGATGACCAGTGCGTTGAGCTGATCGCTGTTTCTGATCGCGTCATCAACTTCGGCCAGAAGTTGTGCCCAGCTTTTCGGGGTGGGAAGGCGCTGCACGTCCATGTTGTTGGTGCTGCCCTCGGTGTCGATGAACACCACGCCGGGGATCTGACTTACGAAGGTGCTTTTACCAATTCCCTCGCTGCCGTACAGGCAAAACTTTGTCCCCGTGGCGATCTTGCCTCTTGTGATCTGCATTATCTGCTCATCTCCTCAAACTCAATTTTGTAATCAGGGTCGATCTCTTCGACCGTGTAGAAGTCCTCCGGGTGCTTGATCAGCCACAGTCCACCGAGGGCCAGCACGCCGCACAGGAACGGTAACAGGATGGGCGCATACTCAGCGCAGAAATGGGTGATTGCGTTACAGATCTGAATCATAAATCCTCCCTTGATGTGGAGGCCGCACTCTTGACAAAACCCTTTCGGGGTGCTATGATAGGTGCGTCCTTTCTTGGTTAAGCGCCTGACTGCTCCGAACGGTCAGGGGCTTTTCTTTTGCGTTCGGCCAGTCGCTCTTGAAACGCTTCCGTCTTCCGGAGGCTGGCAAGTTCGTTTCGGATTGCCCGGAAGAACTCTTCCCGGCTGTCTCTCTGCATCCGGCGCAGATCTATTTGCGCGCCCATGGCCTTAGTCCACGTAAGTGTGGTGGCAGTACGGGCAGCTCGTGATCAGGCTCGTGGCCGCTTCCTCTACGCTGTACCCCATGGCCTTGCCGGTGCTGACATCGAACACGGGCGCGTAGATGTTGCGGTTGCAGAAATGGCAGTATCCGTCCATCGGTGCGAATTGCGGCACTTCATGCTCCTCGCAGTACCGCATCTGCGCTGCTCGAGCTTTCTCTTCGTTGTAGTACTTTTTGAGATCGCTCATGGTTACCTCCTTCTCTCTTGTCCCATTTATGGGACAGTCAGGTTAAAAAAATTTCGATCTTGCGCTTGTTGTCGTCGATTTGTAGAATGTGGCAAAGCTTCTCGATTTCTTCAGTATCGAAAGAGGTCTGCCCGTTCAACCGCGTATAGAAGGTATTCCGCGTCATATTCAGCATTTCGGCGACCTTTTTGACCGTTAGGCCACGTTCAACGATTGCGCCCTTTAGCAGTTGTGGCTGCATCTTCTCACCTCCGTTCCTGTCCCAATTACGTGATAATTGTACCACTTCTGGGACATTGCGTCAACCCATTTCTGTGACAAAGTAGTAAAAAAAATATTACGCTGGTATTGCATTATTGGTACAGGTGTAGTATAATAACTAACACAACGGGAGGGGAGATTATGAACGATATAGCGCTCAGATTACAGAAAGCTCTTAAAGCAAATCCCATGACTTATCGCGCCCTTGAGGAGAAAACCGGGATAAGCGCCTCTGTCCTTCAGCGTTACGTAACGGGCGAGACAAAGAAGATCCCGCTTGACCGCATTAAGAAAATAGCGAATGCGCTTGGTGTCTCAGCTGCAAGTATTATGGGATGGGACGAAGAAAACACACCCGTAACTGTTTCCCTTACAACCCATACCAAGCCCGAAGATCTCCCCGTCCCACCTGGCACTGTGCATCGCGTGACCGTTACGCACGTGCCGCCCGCTGAACCGGCTCCGCCTGCGGAGAGTGCCAGAAGTCTGGATGACATTATTGCCCAGCTCGAAGCGCTTAAGGCTGCGCAAGCGGATCCACGCTATAACCTCACGCAGCGGGAAAAGAATCTGGTAGACGCTTTCCGTGAACTGCCTAAACGCATGCAGGACAAAGCGCTCCGGATCATCGCCGCCCTGGGTGATCAGGTAGAGGGAGTGTAAAGTAGTATAAAATTACTCTAAAGGAGTGTTGGATATGTCAGAAAAGAACACAGCGCAGCAGCCGGACAAAAAGCCAGGCTACGTGGATTCAGGCTTCATTCTTACGATCAAAATACTTCTCGCTCTGGCCGTGGTGATTGGTGGCCTCTTGCTCTTGATCAGCTTGATTGATCAATCCATGTCGCCTAACAGGCCGACAGCGCTTTACATCCTTGGCGGCTGCTTTGTGACCTATTTCATGGTCAGCATCGCCTCCGATGTCCACAGGGTAGCGTACTATACGCGCAAGATCGCCGAAGCGACCGAGAAGCAGCCCGAAGAACCTAAAGCATGAAAGCAGCAGAACCGCTTCGCACCGCCGTCATCTACGCCCGCTACTCCTCCGCGCAGCAGCGAGACGCAAGCATCGAGCAGCAGGTCAAGGTCTGCCAGAAGTACGCAGCCGATAACGGCCTGACCGTGCTCCGGGTGTACGACGATCATGCTATGACCGGCACGAACGACAACCGGCCCATGTTCCAGCAGATGATCCGGGACAGTGCCTCCGGGGCGTTTTCGTTTGTCATCGTCTACAGCCTGGACAGGTTCAGTCGTGACCGTTACGACAGCGCTATCCACAAGCATACGCTTAAGGAGCGCGGTGTTAAGGTGCTCTCCGCTGTGGAGAACATCCAGGACAACCCGACCGGCGTTTTGATGGAGTCCATTTTGGAGGGCTTCGCGGAGTATTACAGCAAGGAGCTGGCGCAGAAGGTTCGGCGCGGCATCCGCAGCAATGCGGAGAAGGCTATGGTCGTGGCGCAGCTGCCTTTGGGCTATCGCCGGGGCGCTGACGGTAAGTTTGAAATAGTCCCCGAAGAGGCGGAGGTCGTGCGGGAGATTTTCCGGCGCGTTGCAGACGGTGACCAGCTCTCAGAGATCTACACAGACCTTAACGCGCGCGGGATCCGCACCAAGAAGGGGCACGCCTTCGGAAAGAATTCTTTCCAGGGCCTTCTCCACAATGAGAAGTACATCGGCATATTCAGGTATGACGACATCGTGCTTACAGACGCGGTGCCTCCGATCGTGGACGAGGCAACGTTTCGGCGCGTACAGGAACGGTACTCCGGCGCTTCGCATCAGTACAACCCGCAAAAGCGCGTCAATCAAAACGGCTCGTACCTGCTGACCGGAAAACTGTTCTGTGGACACTGCAAAGGCCCGATGGTAGGCACCTCCGGCACAGGCAAGCACGGCGAGCTGCATTACTATTACACCTGCCGCACCCGGCAAAAGACAAAGACGTGCAAGAAGAAACCTGTCCGGCGCGATGAGATCGAACGCCTGATCGCGCAGCGGCTCCACCAGATGATCTTTGCGGAGGATGTTGTGGACAGGATCGCGGATGAGCTGATCGCCTACCTTAAGGCCAACGAGATGACCGACGAGGTGCGAAACCTTACCGCCCAGATCCAGGCGCTGGAACGCGAAGAGGCGAACACCTTGAAGGCTATCCGCATGGGCGTGGTAGCCGCTCCGGTGCAAAAGATGCTGGAGCAGATCGAAACAGACCTTGACGCCCTCCGCGCGCGGCTGCTGCTGGCAAAAGAGCGCGCCCGAAGCGACATCACCAAGGATGAGGTGCTGACCTTGTTCGAGATGTTCCGGGAAGGTGACATCGGCAGCAAAGAGTACCAGGAAAAACTGATCGACGCCTTCCTGATCCGCGCTTACGTCTACGATGACCGCGTAAAGATCATCTTCAACTACTCCGCGGCGGGCAGCAATGAGATCGAAATACCATTCGACATCGATTCAGTCGAAAAACCTGTAAAGGGTTCGGATAAAGCCCCTGAAGGTGTACTTTTCCTGCCCTATACGAACCCCGACGATCTGTTTTTTGTCAAAGGATTTTTTGTTTTGATTACAGATTTTGCGGGAACATTGCAAAAAGAGGTCTGAAATAGACCTCTTTTGTTGTGTTCCGTCTAAAATAGGCGTTTGAAATCGAAAAAACGCGCGAGGGTCTGACGCTCCGCTTTACTTAGGCGAAGCTGTAGAGATTTTTACCCCCCTTCCGGGTCGTGCCGGGCCGCCCCCTCCCTACCCAGGTGCAGGGCGGCAGTGTTAGTGCGCTCATGCTTGTACGGTGCGGTCGCCGAAGCGCCAGCCGATAGCAAGCTCCGCGCCCATTGCCTTGCCGATGCTCTCCCATTCGTCCAGCGTAAACTTGCCGGTTGTCATGCGGTTGGATAACTGCTGCGGTGTCCAGCCCAGGTTGTCTGCAAGCTGTCGCTGTGACATTCCCGCGTAAGCAAGTCCCATCTCGATAAACTGCTTTGCTGTCACGTCTCTCACCTCCGCGAACATGATACACGATTTAATTGATACTGTCAACTGTTTAATGTATAATTTACACGATGCGTATATTTTTCTATTGACTTTATAAACGTTTTCGTGTATAATACAGTCACAAGGTTGAGGAAAGGCCAAGGCGGACGGGAGTACCGAAAGGGAAAGCAAGAACGCAAGGCAAGAGTGGGAACGGAGAAGTGAGATTGAGATTCCGCAGCAGCCGATAGATGTTTAGAGCCACCCACCGCCTGGACTCAACCGGTTACGGCAGGCGTCCGGGATGAAGGAGATCGAATGGATGCAGACGGACGGAGGACGCCCGCCGCACAACGAAACGAAACAAAATGCAGGAGGACGGAACGATGAAGTACGATAAGAGCAAGATCATGAAGAGCGCGTGGCGGATCGCTAAGGATAACGGTTTGGGTATGAGCGAGGCGCTGTGGCGCGCGTGGCTGTGCGCCGACCTGAACGGTTTGTTTGTGGATCAGGCCAAAGCGGATGCAGGCATTACCGAGGAAGTCCACAGCTGGGCAGGCTGGAGAGAGCTGGGCTACACGGTGAAGCACGGAAGCAGGTGCCTCATGCAGGCGCGGCTCTGGATCAACGGCCACGTGGACGGAGCCAGCCGGATCGTAAGCTTCTTCGGTCGGTCGCAGGTCGAGAAGATCCCGGCGTAACATAAGCCCAGCGGCGGGGGCAAAACCGCCGCAAAGAATAAAAGGAGGCAGTTACGGCAAAGGCAGTAAACATCGCATCCTGGTTATACGGCGCAGGATCACGGCATCCCGATTTTCGAGGATACTCTGATCAACCGGCTGTGTAAATAGAAAGTTAATAAGCTCTGTTCGCTATTGACAATACGTATTTAACGACGTATAATAAAGCCATAGAAAGCAAGGAGGACAAGAACAATGACCGTAAAGCAGTTAAAGGATCTCTACCGCGATAGCGATTCCGTTTGCATGATGGGAATCTTTGATGAGCAGGGCAAGCAGCTGAACCAAGGCTGTGCGGACGACTTTGCCGATACTCGCTTTGACGACCGCGAGGTTCTGAGCTACTGGGTCAGCTGCAACGTCTGCCTGATGGTCACGCTTAAGGGTTGAGGAGGAGCACATGGAGGAATTGCGAGTAGGCGGGCAGTTCCCCGCCAGGCTGAGCGGAGAAGGTACTTTTTTCGAGACTACGCCCGCGGGACTTACGTGGATCTTTAACTATCATCGTCCCAGCCCGGAGGAAATCAGGGATGTCTCCGAGGGCAGCGCGTTTGAGATACGTTTCACAACGTTGTACGGCGTTTTGTGGGTGTTCGTGAAATGCGGCGCGCAGGAATGGGCGGAGGCTCCCTACAGCCCGCACCTGAGCAAGGCGCCACAGTTAGAGCCGATCACAGACGACGAGCACGGCTACGCGCTTACGCTGGTTATGGTGGATATGGCTACCAATGAGATCAAGCACCTGCGCGTGATCGGTCTGGGTGCGAAATTCAGCCACAAGCTCAAGGCAGCCATCGACGAGCTTGCAGAGCGCCCCTTTACCCGGTCCGGCTATGATATGGCCGTGCGGCGCACGCAGACGGCGCTTACAACAAAAGAGATGGTGCAGATGTGCCGGGATTATTGGAGGGTGAAATGATGGCATTGATACTGCTTGCGGATTATGCCGCGAAGGTCGGGCGGGCCGCTCACACGGTGCTGGAGAAGGCAAAGAGAGGGAATTTGAAGACGGCGCAGAAGATCGGGCGGCAATGGTTTGTTGATGAGGATGAGCCGTACATTGACGGGCGCGTAACGTCCGGCAAATATGTGGACTGGCGGAGGAAGCCCCAAAACGACGAAACTCCCACCCCGTGAAGGGTGGGAGCTTTTCGTTTCGTCAGCGCCTTAAGCCGCCGCCGCGCTGCTGGCGTTTGGTGAGGGACGCGATCTCTTGTGCAAGGGTTTTGACGTCTTGCCGATCTTGCAGCTGGAACATTGCGCCCGCGAAGTTGATCGACACGGGGCTGTTGTTGTAGGTGTTGGACGTGCCACCTCCGCCCACTCCGGCGATTGCGGTCTGCGCCTCGCCGGTCAAGTAGCGGGCCGCGTTACGGATGATCCGCGCCTGCGTCTCGGTCTGATCGACGATGCCCTGTCCGAAGCCCTTCATCACCATTGCGCCGACTTCGTTGCGGAACACGCGGGAGGGAGACTGGATACCAAGTCTTTCTTTGGCAGCCGCAACCGCATCGTCTGCCAGCTTGATAACGGCGTTCACGACCTGGCTCGACCCGTCCGCGACGCCTGCTGCCATACCGGCGTCTACCTGCAGGCCAAGCCCCGCCGCCTCATCTTCGAGGTCGAAGGTGTCCACAGCGTTTGCGAACATGTCGAGGAAGCCCTGCTGGAAGTCGGACAGCTCGCCGCCGTTGGCCTGGAAGTTGAGCAGGCGCTTTGCAACATCGGACATCTCGGGAAGCTGCTTCAGCATGCCCTCTTTGTCTGTGATCCAGTTTAGCTTTTTGATGTATGCGCCAAGCTCTTCGTCGTTCGGTGCGCTGAACAGCTGCATCGATTCCGCTACCTTGCGGAGGTATTCGGGCAGGTCGGAGGATTTGACGTTAGCGCCGCTTTCGTTCAGCGTAGCGGTAAGCTCGTTGATGAACTCGGAGGATCTTCCTTTCGGGAAGGCCGCAACAGCATCGGCAATGTCCGTCAGCAGATCCGCCGCGCCTTCGATGCTCTCTCCGTTTTTTGCCGCCACGGCTACAGCCGTAACCGTGTCGGCGATTGCCTGCGCCTGTTTGTCGATGACCTGCCAGCCCACATCATAGCCGCCGCCACCCGGGCCGGACGGGCCGAAGGAGAAGATGCCTTTGTTGGCTTCCTTGTTCAGAGCCTTGATGTTTTCTCTTGCCTTATCAATCGCCCCGGACAGATTGTCGACATTTTGCTCTGTCTCATCTGTGGTCATTTCCTGCCATTTGGGTGTAACGATGACGTGATAGGTTCCATCTTCGTCTACGCCCAAGACGAGGGAGGAGGCGGTCAGCTGCCCCACTGCCTCCGGTGTGACCGGGATCTGGATGCCATCGGAGGTGTAGAGCTTGAGCATGTTCGCATCGATCAGGTCTTTTGCGTCCTTCTCCCAGCCAGGCCCGAACTTGAGACCGAGGCTTACGGAGGTGTCCGCGACCAGGTTGACCTTCGGGCCGTTTACTGCCTGCCAGCGCTTGACGGTTTCGGCGGAAAGGTCGTTCAGCGTGACGTTGGAGGTCAGCTCCGGCTCCTTGACGCCCTTGGCCAGCTCGTAGGCGGTGACGTGCGCGACCAGGTCTGTGGGATCAGGGAATTCCGTGAATTTCGTTGCTTTGGCATAAGCCGCCACATACGCAACAAGCCCTTCCGGATCAGGGAAGTCCTTGAAGCCGCTGGAGATCTGCGCGTATGCCTTTACATATGCGGTCAGCCCGGTCGGGTCAGGCATTTCCTCAAAGCCCTGCGTCGCTTTGGCGTATGCTGCGACGTATGCCTTGATCCCGGTCGCGTCCGGGAACTTGTCGTCGAAGTGTTCCGGATCTGCCTTGTATCCGGACACCAAGGCGCTGAAGTCTGCCGGATCGCTGATTAACCGCGCTACACCTTTGGGATTGGCGACGTATGCGTTGACAAGCGCGTTGAAGTTTTTCGGATTGGCGATGAGCCGTTTAACGCCTTTCGGGTCGGCCTTGTAGGCGTTCACATACGCGGCGACGTCGGAGGGCGTCAGATCGGTCTTAACTGCGCCGCTCTTGATCTCCTCGTACTTGCTTACATACGCGGTAATCTGCGTCGGAGTCAAGGCCGCTGTGCTTGCTCCGGCCTTGATCTCATCGTATGCGCTTACCCGCGCAAGAACATCGGAGGGAGTCAGGCCGTTTTTATTCACACCGGACTTGGCCTCCTCATACTTGCCTACAAACGCAATGATCTCGGAGGGGGTCAGATTCTCGGTGCTTGCCCCTTTTTTGATCTCCTCATAGGCGGCCACAAACGCAATGACGTCGGAGGGTTTAAGATCGTCTGCGTCGATCTTGTTTGCCTCCAGATAAGTGTTGACGTAGGCCGTCAGCTCTTCGGGCGTCAACTTCTTCGTATCCGCCCCTGTGGGGATTTCGTCATACGCTGCGACCAGCGCGGTCAAGCCTCCGGGCGTGAGAGCGGAGTCATCCGCGCCTTTGGTGATCTCCTTGTAGGCTTTGACAAACGCCTCCGCCACTTCGGGCTTGAGCGCTTCCTTGCTTGCGCCGCCGCTTACTTCGTCATAAGCTTTGACGTATGCGATCAGGTCGGAGGGAGTCAGCTTTTTCGTGCTTGCGCCGGTGGTAGCTTCTTCGTATGCTCCCACAAATGCAAGGATGTCGCTTGGCTTCAGCTGCGTTTTGTCTATGCCTTTTTCCTCGGCGTAACTGGAAACAAGCGCCGGAATGTCGGAGGGTTTCAGGCTCTTTTTGTCCACTCCGGGAGATTCAAGGTACTTTGCTACATACGCCTGGATTTCGGGCTGGATGCCGCCCTTGTCAGCCCCGCCCTCTTTCTCTTCGTAGCTTTTCACGATCGCATCGGTAAAGACCTTGCTGCCGGGATTGTTGGCGAATTCTTTCCACCTCGCCTGCGCGCCGGTCATATCGAGGTCGGTTGCGATCTTCAGCACTTCCTCGCCCAGGGACTTGCCGAACATCGAGCGGAGGGCGTCGAGGTTCGCGTCCGTGTCGAGGCTGTCCAAAGCGCCCTTGATCTGTTCCAGACGGTTGAAGGCGTCCTCAAGACTGCCCACGTCAAAGCCGGTCAGCTCCTTGATTGCGTCTGCATCCAGCCCCTGATCCATGAGCGACTGAAGCTGCGTGAGCTGCGCGTAGTATTCCGTGATCGTGCTTTCGTCGAGCTGGGCGGTAAAGTCTGCAAGCGCTTTGGTGCTGTTCGCGTCATTCGGATTGTACTTGGTCAGCAGCGTAAACAGCTGCGCCATTTGGGTGTTGGTTTCCTTGACCTTGTCGGGCGTGAGGACGTTTTGCATGTACTCGCCCATGAGCTTGCCGTATTTCGCTCCGGCTTCTGCGCGCTGCTGGGTGTACCACGCGTTCAGCTCCTCAAGGCGCCGCTGCTTTTCGGCGGCCTGCGTCTGCTCGTCCATCATCTGGATCAGCTGATAGCGGGTGTCGTACTCGTCGGAGAGCTGCTTGTTGACGGCTGCCATGCCCTGCGCGGAGGCGACAAGCGCGTCTTTGTAGACCTCGCCGGTATCGGCTCCGGTCGCCTTGGCCTTTTCCAGCGCGGCGTTTACCTTGGTCTGGATGGAGTCAAAGCCGGAGGTATCGTCTACGAGCTTGTAGCGCACCTCGATGTCGTGCCGCTTTTCGATGATATCGTTCAGTTCTTTCAGATCGTCGGCGGTGAGGAAGCTTTCCTTGCGCTTTTTCAGCAGCTCCGAAACGCGGTTGTCCATCGCGTCAAGCTCCTTGAGACCGATCTGGAGCTGCGCGCTCATATCGTCATAGCCCGCATCGGCTGCCTGCTGCGCGATCTTCTTAAGCCCCTCGCGGGTGGACTTGGTCATGTCCTTAAACGAGCCGATGTACGTTTCTACGGTTTCGTCGGTCTCGCTCAGCTCATCCGCCCACTCGGTCGTAAGGCTCTTAAGCCACTTGAAGCCGTCCCCGGCGCGGGTCGAAAAGTCTGCGGCGCTCATGCCGAAGGCGGAAAGGCCCTTGGCGTAAGAGTACATGGTGTTTGCGTCGTTGTTCTGCCAGTCCTGCGCGGCTTTGTTCATGCCCTCCAGCGCCTCGCGCACGGCCTTTGCCCCGGAGGCGTAGTCGATCAGCTTGTAGGTGCCGTAGGCTACCGCAGCGCCCAGAGCCAGCCACAGCGCGGGCGAAGAGGTCAGCACCGCGCCGAGGCCCTTAAGACCGCCTCCGGCAGCGCCTACCGCTGTGGAGAACTTGCCCAAAAGCCCGGTGATCGTGCCGATGGAGGAGATCATCTTTCCGGCAATGGACACGACCGGCCCGACCGCAGCCGCGATCGCCGCAGTGCGCACGAGGCTTGCCTTGGTGCTGTCGTCCATGCTCTTGAGCCTGTCCACAAGGGAGCCTGCGCCCTCCACCAGCGTGGTGACAGCCGGGACGACCTGCGCCATAAGCGACTTGCCAAGCTCGTTTCCGGCAAGCTTCAGGCGGTTCATGGCCTTGGTGGTTTCGTCAGGTAGATCCTGCGTGGCCTCGAAGGTTTTCTCCACGATGTCCGCATACTTGCCCATGGTGGTTCCGAGCTGGTCGACGTCCATGCGGCCTTCCCGGATCGCGGCGACCATTTCAGCGGCCCCGCGCGCGCCAAAGAGCTTCGTCGCAATGGTCAGCGCCTCGGTCTCGGTGCGGGCCGCCTTGATCGCGGCGACCGTCTCAGAGAACGCTTTGGAGGCGTCCTTGCCGCCCGCCGCCGCGCTCTGTACGGCCTTCTTCATGGCCGTTAAGGCCGCGCCCGCATCGATGCCGGACGCCTCGAACTGCGCAAGGAGCGTGATGCTGCTGCCAAGATCAAGGCCGATGTCCTTGAGCGCTTCGCCGTTGGACTGAAGGGAGCTGATGATCGTGGACATGCTGAGGCCGGTATCCTGCCCGACCTTGGTCATGTAGCCCAGAACGTCGCTTACCTGGGACGCGTCCACGCCGAACTTGGTCATAAGCTTGTCAACGCCGTCGATACTGCTGTTCAGATCCACGCCGTTGATCTTGCTGAAGCGGAGGAACTGCCTGCTCACATCCTCCAGCGTTTTCTCCGTCACGCCAAAGCGGGTATTGACTTCGCCGATCGCAATGCCCGCTTCCTCCGCCGTTACGGGGAGGGAGCCGAACACGTTTTCGTAAGAGGTCGTGAGGCTTTCGAGCTGCCGCCCGGTCGCCCCGGTCTTGGTGATGATCGTATCAAGGCCGCCGTCCACTTCGTTAAAGGCCGCAACGGACGCGGTACCGAGCGCCACGATGGGCGCGGTAAGACCCACGGACAGGCTTTTGCCGGCATTGGTGACGTTCTTGCCGATCTTGTCGGCGCTCTTGGAAAAGTCCTCAAGCGCCTTGCCCGCCTTCGTCCACGCGGAAGCCTGCTTTTCGGCTTCGGAATTTGCGCGCGCCAGCTCCTTTTCCGTGTCGGAGAGCGCCTTTTTCGCGTTGTTGAGGTTGGTGGTCGCTTTGGTCACGCCATCGGCTGCGGTCTGCATCGTGCGGTTTGCGGAGGCGAGCTGCGCTTCAAGCTTTTTGACCTCCATTGCCTGCGCCTTGGCTTCGTCGCTGTTTTCACCGTAGGCCGCTGCCAGCTCCGCATACTTGGCCTTCGCTTCGTCCAGGGCTTTTCCGATCTGCTCGTGTTTGGTGTAGCTGGCCTGAAGCTTTGCGCTTGCGGCGCTCAGGGCCTTTTCGTACTGCTGTACGGCCTTGGCCTGAAGCTCCATCTTCTTTTGGAGCATCTGCGCCTTTGCCTGTACGCCGTCCAAAGACCCTTCAAAGTTATCGACGCCAGCGCCCGCCGCCTTGAATTCGCTTTCGGCCTCGCGGATCTGCGCGCTGATGGACTTGATGTTTTTGGTAAAGTTGTCGCTTTCAAGGGATAGGTTTACGACAAGATCGCGTAAGGTATCCGCCATGT
>Ga0310691_10003161_pt1 | contig 20258 bp, 27 predicted proteins | sample 176DNAGHGlowgp2_FD_203887 | JGI IMG/M metagenome (GOLD analysis project Ga0310691, IMG submission 203887) | Sheep rumen microbial communities from Palmerston North, Manawatu-Wanganui, New Zealand - 1766 DNA GHGlow gp2 (v2) (version 2) | ecosystem: Host-associated > Mammals > Digestive system >...
AAAAGAAAAGAATCCAAAAGCCGATTTACAACGGATCACGCCGCAGGCGGTGGAAGGTGTGCGGATCTATTCAGATAGGTTAGAGGACTACAGGCGCGGAGAGTTGCCGGAGACTTTAGCGGATGATATAAAGAGCATTTTAAAAGCCTGGGCGATTGATAACGATTTCGACGACTTGTCAAAGCTCGCTAATATTCAATGGCGATCCGCGTGTTTGTTCGTCGGTCAATGGATAAAGCAAAATAAAATACTAGAGGATATAGAACGCGCAAGGCGGGATGGTGGGAGATACTACGACGGCGAAAAGGTGGCGGCGCTTGTCCCTATTTGGGAGTATATCACCGGACTCTATAAACATATACCTTTGCATGTTGATTTTATAGCTTTTTCGGGTGTATCGCGTCAATGGTTCTATGACTATGACGGGCAAGGGCTAACTTCAACGTCTGTACAAATCATTAAAAAAGTGATGGAAATCGAAAACGCCGCTATCTCGGTAGGTGTTACGGATTCCCGAGAAAATCCCACGGGACGGATCTTTTACGCTAAAGCCCGTCTTGGATGGCGCGAGAATGACAGTATCCAACAAATTGACGATAAACACGGCTCTAATAATAACGCGCTGCCGGTGTTCGATCTGCCAAAATTGCAATAATGCCGATTTTATGCGGTTTGTGGGGCTTTGCTCGGGTCAAGAAAATGCTCTTTTTCGTAACCCGGGCGCAGTCCTGAACATCATTTGACCGGGCAGGGGTCGCACCGTGGGCGAAATTCGGCGGGGTAAGCCCAATCTCGTTCCGCAAAAGGAGTGGTGTATACACTATGAAAAAGATGAAGAGAACAACAATAGAGATACGGAGATTCAAAGATAATCCCACGAGAGCAACAGTATGGATAAATGGTCAGCAGATACACGGAGTAAGGTCTGTGGAATATGAGCATAGTGCAGGGGAATTACCGACATTGACTATGGATTTAGGGGGAGTGAGGTTAGATAGTGTCCTAATGAACATAAAAGTGGATGAATTAGTGAGATTACAAATTAGATAGGTGTATACACTATGGCAAGCACGAAAACGAGGATAAAGCCAATAAGGATAGCGAATGAAACGGCAGATTACTTTGAGGGAAAGCCCTTAAATCGTATGGTTGAGGGACTATGCGAGTTGTTAGAGAGTGGAAAAATCACCTTTGACGGAGAAAATTTGAAAGTTGAGGGTGTATACACTGAAAAATCTGAAAAAAAATCTGGGCTTACGCCTAATAAGGATTTAGAAGAGATTGAATCAATGGCTAAATACTTTGGTATGTCTACAGAAGAGGTACTAAAGGGAATATATAATGGCCTGAATGACGGATATTTGACAGTTGAGGATGGAAAGATAGTTGGATTGCCGGAAGTAGACCTTGATAATCTCAAAGAAGCCTGTCACGAACGAGGGATAGGGATGCAAGAAGCGATAGACAAGACGGTAAAGAGTTTAAGGAGTGGGAAATGAAGATATATGTAATCACAAGTGGTGAGTATTCAGATTATCACATTTGCGCTGTTACAGACGATCCGAATAAAGCAGAGATTTTAAGAAAACAGTATACAGACAGGTGGGATGTACCCGAGATTGAGGAATGGGACACGGACGAACCTGTTAATAAGGGAGACAGCAAGTATTATAGCGTGGACTTTAACTCCAAAGGAGAAGCATATAGGGCGTATGAATCTTCCCCATATTCGAGTAAAAGCATTGAAACAATAGATGAATGGAATGTGGAATTATACGCTAAAGACGAAGAAACCGCAATCAAAATAGCGGCAGAGCGTAGGGCTAAATATCTGGCAGAGAAACAGGGAATATAGTTTACGGAGTGGGAAGTAAATGCTGATAAAGAAAATGAAATACAGTCTTACAGCGTATCATTGCCCTAATTGTGGGGGAATTGGCGATCCGAAGTTAGGAAAATGCCTTTATTGCGGTGGAAAATTCGTATATAAGCCGCCTCAGAAGAGGAAAGCAAGGATTTTAGTAGATGGATTACTAGATTATGTGTACTACGAGAACATTTTAGAGCTGGAAGTTGAGCAGCACCCGCTAAATGAATCCTATATTGATCCTAATGGATATATGCTTAATCGTCACGTAAGGACTGAGGGTGAAATCAGGTTTACTATTCCAGCGACATTCGAGGGCATTAAACGTACTACTCAGCTGAGAGAGAATTTTAACGCTTCGAGGAACGTCAGAATAGAGCTTTTAGATCAAGATTTAGCGTTTGAGACTAAGTGTTACTTAAGAGATTATAAAGTCGAGGTTCCAACGGCTTTATCAGTGGCGAGAAGCAATATAACGCTTATACAAGATGACGATATACGCCAATTTGACACGGTGGTTCCAGAGGGTTGTACCTGTCCTAACTGTGGGGCACCTATTAAGTCAAGATATGGTTGTTGCGATTATTGTGGCGGTTGGGTTGAATGGAGTTTTTGATACGGAGCGGTAAATGATAATTACTAATATAAATTTAACGGCAAACGAATTGGTTGAGCAGATGAATAAGGCGTATTCCGCACTTAAAGATGCAGAGATAGCTGACGAGATAGCTGACGAGGTTTTGATTGTTCATCCAAAGCACAAAGAACAGCTTAAAGACTTTATAAACGTTGATGGGATTAAATTCCCCGTTTTATATGCAAACTACATTGAAGAAGATAAGGCTTTTTTCATAGCAGACAAAGAATTAGCGAAGATTGCGAGGGAAGCGTATGGTGACAATCAAAGACTTGAATAGGATATTGGGGATAATGCACACAGTATACCCCTATGAAGATGAATACACGGAGATCAAGATAGAGCCGGATTTAAGGTCTACGGAAACGAACGTACACCTGCGAACCTATGATGCGGAGAGACAGACAATAATCACGTTAGAAAGAAGGGCAGAACATGAGTCTTAACACGTTAGAAAGGGAAATGTACTTCCGATTTCGCAATGAGATAGACAGTTATGTGCTTCCAATACTGATAGAAAATGGTGCGATATTTAGGCGAATCGAGGTCAGGAAACAATTAGTCGGGTATTTGATGGTAATTGACGGATATATAGACGGACTATTTGTATTACCCGGCTATCGGAGACAAGGATTAGGTAAGAAGGCGGTAATGGAGTATATACAGGAATACGGATTGCCTGAAAGACTGCATATTGTAAACACGAATAAAACCGCAAAGAAATTTTGGCATAGCATTTTTAATATGCGGATGTTGGAAACAAACGAAGTTGATACATTGTGGGAAATCGAAGGATTGAAATAAGGAGATTTGAAGATGAAAGTAATGCTTGATAAAGGCGCGTATATGCCGGAGAGAGGACACGACGGGGATGCGGGATTGGATTTAAGGACACCAAAATGGGTTGAAATACCTGCACACGGTTACGCAACGATAGATACAGGGGTACACATGCAGATTCCCTATGGATATTACGGGAAATTGGAGAGTAAATCAGGGTTAAACGTAAAACATTCGGTAGTTTCATTGGGTGGAGTGATAGATTTTGGTTATACCGGCTCCATTGTAGCGAAGCTATACAACCTATCCGACGTGAATTATTGCTTTGAACCCGGAGAAAAGATTGTGCAGATTATAATTCAGCCCTGCGAATACCCTGAATTGGAGCTTACAGACCATTTTGAAGAGACAGAAAGAGGCGACCGAGGTTTCGGCAGCACAGGAAAATAACTATGGCAAGTGAAGAACTTGTAAGCAAGTGGGAAAACTACAAAGAGGCCTTTAATGCGTGGTGTGATTACTACGAAAGCGACAAGGAAGAGGCAAAAAAGACCATAGATGCGATTCTGCAGGCTATGGTAGCGGCTACGAAGTGTGCTTTTGACGAAAAAGACCTGGAATATGGCAGAGAATTATGCGATTACACGATAGAAAGCATAGATAAGGCCATAAGCCTGTTTACAAACGGTACTTTTGCAGATTTAGAGAACTACGCACAAGAAAATAAGACATCATTTGACTACATAGAGTGGCATTATCAGGCATTAAAAACTGCGGCACCATATTTTGCGGATGATTTTAAACTCTATATCGAAAAAGACCGAAAGCGCAAGGATAGGTTCTATGAGCCGAGAAGAAAAACCCTCAAAAAAATATCAGACGCGGTACAACGGCTTGAAAATGACGAGTTAGACGTGCTTTTCATACATCAGCCGCCGAGAACGGGAAAATCCGGCGAACTAACAATGGATGTAGCGTGGCATTGTGCGAGAGATACAGAGAGTTCAAACCTTTATGTAACCTACAAAGAGGGATTAGGCGGTGCTTTTATCGACGGAGTATCGGAAATATACACTGATCCGACGTATAGGTTTGCAGATGTGTTTCCGAGGGTAAAAATCACGTCAACGGATGCCAAAAACAACAAAATGGACTTAGGTACTGACGCAAGACGCAAGAAAAAGTACAAAAGTCTATCGGGAAAAGGCTTAGAGTCAGGACTTAACGGTGAATACGATGCTTCGGGTTGGCTGATAATCGACGATCCGCTTGAAGGTGTCCAGGATGTAATGTCAAAAGAGGTCTTAAAGCGTAAGCAAGAGATTTTTGACAACAATGTTCTGTCCAGAGCAAAAGAGAAGTGCAAAATCATCCTTATGGGTACTATTTGGGACGAACATGACCTATTTTCGACCTATAAAGAGTTTTTGGAACTTCATAAAGGCGAGTTAAGGGTAGAAGAGATAAGAATACCGGCGCTTGATCCTGACACAGACGAATCAAACTTCGATTATGACTATGGAGTGGGATTTTCAACAGAGCATTACCGCAGAATACGATCAAAGCATGAATTAAACGATGATATGGTGGGATGGCTTGCACAGTATCAGCAGAGTCCTATACCGAGAATAGGAACGGTGTTTAATCCCGAACACATGAATTATTATACCGAACTTCCCGAGGGACAGCCTATCAAGGTAATAACCCACATAGATGTTGCAAGCGGCGGGGAGGACTATCTATCAATGCCTGTAGCGTACTATTACGAGGACGAAAACGGCGATTTGGTTGGATATATAGTGGATGTTGTGTTTGATAACTCAGAAAAACATATAACACAGCCACAAGTGGTAGCAAAAATCAAAAAACACCATATAAAGCAAGTCCATGTAGAATCTAACGCCGGTGGTGAGGGCTATGCAGATGATATTCAAAGGCTTTTAAGAGAAGAAAAATACAAGGATGTATGCAATATAACCACAGATTATGCACCTGTTACTAAACGTAAGCAGCAAAGAATATGGGATAACGCAGAAGAGATCAGAAAACTGTATTTTAAAGAGGCTACTCAGAGAGACACGCAATACAGAAAGTTTATGAATAATCTTTTCAGTTTTTCACTAAACATGAGAAAGCGCGCGCATGATGATGCTCCAGATTCGCTTTCAGGTCTTGTTGATTTTGAACGTGAGGGAAGCGGTGTATCAACGGCAGAGATTATGTCAAGTCTGTTTTAGGGGGCAATATGGCTTATTTAAAGGGGCAACCAAATAAAGAAAATGCCGTTGCATATTGTCATAACCCGATGCACAAAGGGTATTTATCGGTAAAAATCATCAGATGCCACAAGTGCCTGAATAAGCAATGCACATATTTGGAGATTTATGAAGATAAGCAATATTGGGTAGACCGAAAGCGTAAGAGAAACGACAAGAAACTAAAAGAATTTATAAAAAAGGACAACATAGAGAGGATAGGAGAGCATATAGCGAGGATCATTTATGAGAGTAGTTCACAAGAAATGGGCGATACAGATATTCGGGAACAGAATGACAATCTCGAATGAAGAGGGAAAGGTAGTCTATGAGGGTGTAAAGCCGGAAGAAGCATTATGTACGGTTGAGAGGTTAAAGGAACTGATAGAGGTAAAGCAAAAGGAGACAGGAAGTGTATAAGGGAAAATACTTGAGAAAATTCAATATAAGTCCAAAGAGATACAAGGAACTATGCGGATTCTGTGAGCAGTACCCGGAGTGGAAAGAGGAAATAAAGAATTATTCATTCAATAAGGGGATTTCCTACTCAGCGGAACCAAAAAGTAAAACAAATAACAAGTCTAACCCAACAGAGGACGCAGCCATAAGACTATCGGATAATATTTCTAACTGTGAACTTATTGAGAGGGTGGCAAAAGAAGCAGATCCCGAATTTTGGGTGGCAATCATAAAATCGGCTTGTTATGAGGTTTCTGTGACTTATCTGATAAGTTATGATAATTTATCACTTAGTAAATCGGCTTTTTACAACCGAAGAAGATACTTTTTCTATCTTTTGGATAAAGAAAAGGGTAAAAGGTAAAAAAGGTGGAATTTTGGCAATAATTTTCTTTTATACTATGTATAGTAGAAAAGCATAGAAGTAGGCTTGACTCATTTTTTCAATTCCTTCAAGTTAGAGCGTTACCGGGTTGGTGGCGCTCTTTTTAAGTGAAAAGGAGATACATTATGACACTTTTAGAGTTTATTTCGGCATTAAGTACCGATGATGTAAATATTTCTGTTGTGGATTCTACCACAGATAAGGCAATTATAACCTTTATTTCCCAGGGTTATGAGGGTGTGGAATCAGACCTTACCGCAAGACCTGTTGTATCGTGGTCACTTGTAGGCGCAGGAAAGATAACTGTGAAGATTAGAACAGCAGAAGAGCCTTAATGGAGACTGAAATATGCAATTTGGACGCAATATCATTTACACCGATGTTGAGAGTGTAACAAGTGAAAATGTAATACAGATTATCCAAAATGCACTTCCTTATTTCCAGGCAAACTCTTTCAAGTGTCAGGAATTACTTGATTTTGAAGCAGGCAATCAACCACTTACAAGGAAGAAAGTTGTAAGGCCTGATATTGACGTGCAGACGATTGATAATGTCGCCCACGAAATATCAGAGTTTAAAGAAGGCTATCATTGGGGCAATATTATTACATTTGTTCAGCGTGGAACAAAGGATAGTGGAAATTCCGAAGAGACAGATGCTATAGCACTACTCAATGAGGGATATTCAGCCGAAAATGCCGGAGCTAAACAATCTGAACTTGGCAGGTTTATAGAAATATGCGGAATAGGCTTTGTTTATGTAGATATTAAAACAGATTTTGCCGAGGGTGATTCCTACTTTCAGTATGAGACATTAAGCCCTTGTCATACGTTTGTGGTTAAATCCAGCAGATATGCAGATCATAGGAAGATGTTAGGCGTATCAAGACGCATTGATGATAACGGGGTAGAACATTATACCGCATTTTCTAAGGATAGAAGATTTGAAGTTACCTCAATGAAAGTCGAGAATGGTACAGAGACTAAAACTGTGTGGGGGCAGACAGAGAGAAGTGGGGAATACAATCCGCTTGGAATGATACCAATTATCGAGTATGAGCGTTCTAAAGACCGAATGGGAGTATTTGAGCGTGAAATCCCCGAGATGAACAGGCTTAATCTTCTTTTATCGGATATAGGCAATGATGTAGACCAAGAATGTCAACAGATTTGGCACGCTAACGACGTTGAATTTCCTCACAAAAAGGATGCAGAGGGCAACCCTACCGACGAGATTGAGAAACCAAAGTCAAATGATTGGGTACGGACTAAAACGACAAGGGACGGCAAGACTCCGTTTATAAAGCCGTTGGGTTCGGCTTACGATTATAACGGGCTTAACAACACCTATTTAACCGCAAGGGCACTTATATTACAGAGATGTTATACACCTTGTCGTAATGATGATTCAGGTGGCTCAACGGGTGTTGCAATGAGTGACGCGACAGGTTGGAGCGCTGCGGAGCAAGTTGCTTGTAAACAACAGCTTCTTACAGAGGGTTCAAAAATGGAAGAAGTTAAAGTTGTTTTAAGGGCAATAAACAAAAACCCTAATCTTCCGTCAGATAGTCCGCTTTTAAAACTGCGTTATATGGACGTAAAGCCAAATATTACAAGGCAGAAAACTTATGAAATGACAGTCAAAACAACTGCACTTGCTACCTTAATCAGTCACGGAGTAAACGGACTTCACGCATTAAAGTCCGTGAATTTCTTCGATGATGTGGCACAGGTATGGGCTGATAGTAAAGACCTTATTGAACAGTATCAACAGAGTTCTTTTGGCATTGAGGAAGTTAAACCACAGTCCGGTGATCCTGTAAATCAGATAGGCAATAGTCCTCTTATAGACGGAATGAACACAGATGGCAATACGAACTCTTGATGAACTGAATAATGTGTCTGTATCGCCAGAGAGATACTTTGGCGATATGGACTTGACCGATAGTCAGATAGAAGAACGGTTAAGGTTCACTGATGAGGCGTATGAGGCTATTCTTGATTCAATGTATGAGATTGATACATACAAAGAGTTTGGTGCGATAGATTATGACGCGATCAGACGCAGGCTTGATGACAGAATGGCGGCCATAATCGCCGGATATGTTGTTCTTGATGAATATTTAAAGCAATATTGTTCAGATTATGCAGAAAACTTTATTGACGCAACACAAAGAAACATTGATAAGGAATGGTATTTATCCGAGGATAGAGCCTTATTTAATGCCGAGAACAGCGCAAACGATACAATTAACTATAAGGACTATAAAAGAGCCATAGAAAGCGGATTTACCCACAAGAAATGGGTAACAGAGCGTGACAACAAAGTAAGAGAGACACATAGATTGGTGAAAAAACAAGCTATTCCTATTAGAGATTACTTTGTTGTAGGAAATACTTTAATGAGATTTCCGAAAGACTATGATCTTGCGTATGACAGTCCAGAGGAACTTGTGAATTGCAGATGTGTAGTCAAATATTTAAGAAAATAGCCACCTTTTAGGTGGTTTTTTATATTGGCAAGGAAAAGCCATAAACCCCGTAGGGAAACGTAATCGCAAACGATAGAGAAAATCGGTAAAAAGAACATTGTCGTGCAGACATAAAATGCAGAAAGGAAATTAAATATGGCAGAAGAGACAAAGAACACCGAAACTCCCGGAACTGAGGGTACAAAACCCGAAGAGAAAAAGACCGAAGAAAAGAAGCCGGAGACTAAGGAACCTACTATTCAGGATCTTATGAATGAGGTTGCAAAGTTGAAGAGGGAAAAAGACAAGGCTTCATCCGAAGCAGCGGAGTTTAAAAAGAAGTACCGCGAATCTTTATCTGAGGTTGAAAAGGCTTCTGAGGAAAAGGCTGAGAAAGAGGCCCAGAGGGAAGAACAGTTCCAACAGCTTATGCGTGAGAACACTATCAATAAGATCGAGAAGAGTTATCTTGCGATGGGCTGGACAGCAGAAGAAGCATCAAAGGTTGCTATCGCAGAGGCAGATAATGATTTTGACGCAAAGGTTAAGATCATGAAAGAGGTTGATGAACGCAAGAAAAAGGAGTATGAGGCGGCTTTTCTTGCTTCAAGACCTGAATTAAATGCAGGCACCGGCAACGGTAAAACATACACCAAGGAGCAGTTCAGTAAGATGTCTCCTGTCGAACTTACAAAACTGAAACGTGAGAACGAAGCTGAATATAACAGGCTTATTTCTCTATAAACAAAGCACCGACTATCCGCTTAGAGGATAGCCGCTAACCCACAAAAGATATGGGTAGAAAGGACTTTAAAATGGCAGCAGGCGTAAATGCAACACTTTTAGCAAACCTTGTTGATCCCGAGGTTCTTGCCGATTTTATTGACAGCAAGCTCGTAGACAACATCACACTTGCACCCCTCGCAACTATCGACAACACCCTTGTAGGAAAGCCCGGAGACGAGATTACTCTTCCTTCATTCGGCTATATCGGTGATGCGGTTGCAGTAGGTGAGGGACAGGACATTCCTATTTCACAGCTTACCACAAGCACAACCAAGGTTAAGGTTTCTAAGATCGGTAAGGCAGTTGAGATTTCCGACGAGGCAATTCTCGCAGGTGCCGGAGATGTAGCAAATGAGGCAGTTAAGCAGATTGTTACCGCTATCGGTAGCGGAGTTGATTCAGCACTTCTTCGTGACGTAAACAACAGAGCAACCAAGACCGCAACAATCGCAGCAGCAACAGACGCATCTGAGGGTATTGCAGATGCACTTACCGAGTTCGGAGAGGACATCGACGGAGCAAAGGCAATCCTTGTTACTCCCGCTTTCTATGCAAGACTTCGTAAGTCAAAGAATTGGATTCCTAACACTGAGATCGGTGCAGACATTATCATCCGCGGTACTGTTGGTATGGTACATGGATGCCAGATTGTACCTTCTAACAGAGTAAAGTCTCACGACGAGTACAACAAGACCACCGATACTTCCGTTGTTTCCGGCAAGACTTACTACACCTATGCGGCAGGCGTATACACCAGAGTAACAGAGCCTTCCACAGCAGGGCTTCCTACATACTACGAGAAAACTACCGTTGGAGATTCAGCGTACATCATCAAGCCCGGCGCACTTCGTATCTATCACAAGAGAAACACTCTTGTAGAGTTTGATCGTGACATCCTTGCTGAAATGAACTACATCAAGGGTAGCAACATTTTCGCACCTTATCTTTATGACGCTAACAAGCTCATTAAGATCGCTACTCCTACATCATAAGGGGGTGTCCTTATGGGTATGATGACAAGACGAAATATTAAGGCGAGGGTGGCTTCGGCTGCCCCCGCTGTTGTTGAGAATAAGGTTGAGAAACCTGCAGAGGTTAGCCTTAATGATAGGGTTAAATCAAGCGGACTTTCAAAAACCGAAATCAACAGGATGTCAACAGCAGAATTACAGGAACTTGCCAAAGACTTTGGCGTAGCAGATGCCGAGGAAATGAGCGGAAACCAGATCAAGAAGTTGCTTAATGGGGCAATGGAGGATTGATATGTACGAAGCGTTACAAACTGAAATCATTGACGATCTCAAAATTGAATTACAGAACGAAGAGGGTTTCAGCGAGGAACTTCTTACAATAAAGGTTAAAAGCGCAATCCGTGAAGTGGCAGCCGCAAGGAATTATCCGTCATCTTATAGCGATATGTTCAAAGAGTCGGATATGGCTAATTACTATACTCAGATAAAGGCTCTTGCAATGTACGATTATTCAAAGATTGGTGCAGAGGGGCAGGATAACTATTCGGCAGACGGTGAGAATATCATATATTCAGATCGTAGAGAGTTATTCGATGGTGTCCTTCCCATTGCACAAGTTTAGGAGGTGCCTATGAGGACTCCGAGACGCGTCAAACAGAAAATGTATGTTGCATATTACCATGATGGAGAACCGTTGTATGACAGAGACGAAGAGGGGAACATCATATACGACACAATGCCTGACGGAGAGACAGTACCTCGAAAAGTAGGCGAAACTCCTGCCGGATATGATGATCCCACCGAGTTTTGGAACTCTATAACGGGAGACTTGACAGAGGACGAACTACAGGCATTTGGAAGTGAAGCGCAAGGAATGGCAAAAATGACATTCAAGCGTGACGAATACGATTTTGCCGTAGGAGACCTTATATGGAAAGAGTCTGAAATCGAATATAAAGACGGTAAGGTTGATGAAAGCTCCGCTGATTACCGAGTAATTGGTATTCAATGTACTGGCAGACACTTCTTTAAGGCTTTGCTTGCAGAGGTTGTATGAAAAGACTTTATATCTCTATCAATGATTCAAAATCAATAGATAAGGTTATCAAAGAACTTGAAAAATACAGAGATAGCCTTGACGACAAGTTAAATGAGTTTATTCGTAGGCTTGCAGATATAGGCGTAAATGCCGCAATGATGACACTTGCTACTAAAGGGCAAGGAGATGCGGAAAGAGACGCAGATTTCAATGTAGAGTTTGATGTTGATGGAGAAACAATTAAGGGCGTTGTATCAATCAGTAGTAAGCCGAGAGAAACCGCTGACGGAAGATTATTCTATCCGCACTTAGCATGGGAGTTCGGCGCAGGTAATCGTTTTAATGGTAGCACAAGTCCTAATCCAAAAGCTGATAAGTTTGGTATGGGGCCTGGGACATTTCCAGGACAAACCCATGTACCAAATCCCGGTTATTGGTATTACCGAGATGAAAACGGCGAAGCGGTAAGGTCTTATGGTACGCAAGCAATAATGCCTATGTATACGGCTACGATTGAGATATTGGAACGCATAAATGATATTGCTAAAGAGGTATTCGGCAATGGATGATTGGTTTTCTAAAATTCAAAGTAAGGTATTTACACAAGTTGAATATATGCTTAAAAAGAAATATTCAGACTTGAAGTGTACCACAAGGAATGAGAACGAAACTCCGGCTGAATTTCCTACGCTTTATCTTCACGAATTGCAACCTTTGGAAGTCGGGCAAGACCTGACAAATGAAACTGTAAATGCAATCCGATGTACGATTGAAATTCAAGTGTGGGTAAATACCACAGAACAGGATTGCAGAAATATCTTGACTGACGCGGCATTAGAAATGAAGCGTCTACACTTTAATATCTCCGCTATGCCAATAGTTCAGACCACGGATAAGATCGCGTGGGGTGTGATTAGATGCACACGAATTATCGGGAATAGCGACGATATAGTAACAAAATAACAATGCACCGGCTATTCAGATATACGAGAATAGTCGCTCACCCTTAATAGTTATAGGGTAGAAAGGATAATAACATGGCAGTACAACAGGCAGGTCTTTCGACTCTTGGCGTTAAGTTCGGTTATGCCGTAGAAACCACGGCAGGCACAAAGCCGACAGCGTTTAAATGGCTTGAGAGATGTAACTCAATTTCGGGTATCGAGCTTTCAACTGAGACTATCGACGCATCAGCACTTGAGGATCTTGTTACCAGATATGTTCCGGGACGCCAGGACAGCGGCGGAGAATGGAGCGTAACATTCAATACAACTTCCGAAGTAGTTGCACAGCTTGAAGCTATGATCACAGCTTATAACGCCGGACAGGAAGCAACGACACCCCTTAACACATGGTTTGAGGTATGGTCTCCTAACAACGATAAGGCATTTTTCGTTGTTGCAGCACCTCCGCAGATCCTTCCTATGCCTGAGTTCGGACAGAATGAACTTCAGACAATCGACGTAGTATTCACCATCGGAGAATACAAGGGACAGTCTACGGCAATCGAGCCTGTCGAAAACCCTTAATAAGTCCGGGTAATGGTGGTAATTCGGGCGAGAACACAGCAACCACTTATACTCAATCGGAACTTGAAGATATGACAATCGCACAGATTGAAGCGCTTGCCGAAGAGTTAGGCTATACAATAACCAAGACTCTAAAAGCGGACATTATCGAAGAGTTCCTTGAGCAACAGAACGGATAAGAAAAACGGGAAGGCGGCTTTCGGGCTGCCTTTCCCCTATTATCGTAAGGAAAGGGGAAATAAAACATGAAACGAATTACGATAGGCGGTAAGGAATATACACTTACCTTTAATATCATGGCGTCACTCTATAGTGAGTGTACCGAAATGATAATGAATGAGTTTTTGACTTATGGAAAGACTCTCGGCGCAGCGGAAATGAACGATATGGACGGTGCGCTCAATAAGTTGGTAAAGAGCATATCAAATACAACGGAAGAGACTGTAACACTGTTCTATGCGTCACTTCTTGAATATCACGGAACAAGGCGTGGAGACGGTACTATAAAGGCAAAGGATGATGCACTTGATCTGTTGTATGCTTATCTCGAAGAAAATGAGGGCAAGACACTCTATGATGTTTACAGCGAACTTATGGAGCTGATTGCAGAAGATAATTTTTTCGAGAAAACGGGCTTGAATCAGAGATTGAATCAGATTTTCAAGACCAAAGAATCGGAGACCGAGCCGGAGACCGAACCGAAGAAGAAGGCAAAGACAAGAAAGAATACGAAAACTGGCGTCAATTCGTAGATGATATTCGCATACATTATATGACAATCGGTGTAAGCCGAGAGGAATTTTATCACTCTACATTGGTGGAATTGCGGGATTGGGATAAGGTCTACAAAAACCGCAGAATGATAGAAGATGAAAAAGCATTATTTGACGGACAATATACCTATGAAGCGGTATCTACTGCCTTGTCAAATGCTTTTAGGAAAAAGAACACTAAACCGACTCCGTATAGGAGTAAGAGCATATTAGCAGAAATTGAAGAAAAGAACCGTCCTTTGACGGAAGAAGAGAAGAACAAGCAGATAGACAATCTGTTTGCTATGCTTGCTGGTATGCAAGAAAGGTTTGAGAAGTCAAAAGGCGGTGGGGAATAATCCTCACCGCTTTTTTTTATGAGGAGAAAAGAAATGCCGGATATAGAACAACTCAACATACAAATATCGGGATCAAGCAATAAAGCAAAGCGGTCTATTGATGATTTAATAGAGAACCTTGGCAAACTAAATCAAGCATTAAATAATTATTCCGATGGTTCATCTTACATAAAAGGTCTTAATTTACTTGCAGGCGGTCTTAATTCTATGTCAGAGGCTATATCAGGCATTGACGCAGGCAAAGTAAAAGATATAGCAAGTGCGATAGGAACTTTGGCCACAAAAGGAAATAACCTATCTCAACTCAGCTTTGCAAAGACATTTACCCAACTTGGAGCAAGTGCTGAGAAGTCGTCCATCCAGGTAAAGAGAACGGTTGAAGAATTATCAAAGGCATTTGGCATAAAGAGTAAAGAGGGAATAACTGAATTAACGGATTCCGTCAGCAAATTTTACGGTTCTCTTAATGACGGCAAGGGAATGAAGGCGGCAGAGGATGAAATTAAATCCGTAATCAGTTCTTATGCTGAATTAGAGAAAACTGTTGACGAAACCTATGAGAAAGTTCGTAATTGGATGTCAAATACGACTTTTGCAATTCCCAAAGGTTCTGTAGATGAATTTGTGGATGACTTCAAGCGTATGCGTGGGGTATTAGGTATTTCTAATACCACTACTGATGTCACTAAGGGAATGGGACTTGATACAGTTATCCCGGAAATGAATCAGGCATTAGGCACAAGTTTTGACGCAGACAATGTTCTGAATGGGTTAAGGCAGATAGTTGATTTCCTTGAACAAGGAAGAAATGCACAAGAAGAATATACAGAGCAGCAAAGGCAGGGCATTTTAGTATCACAGGAACTTGCTACCGCTATGGATAATCTATATGCAAGCGTTGGCAAGGTAAGAGAAGTAATGACAGATGATACTATGCTCGGAGATACAGACGGCATAGGATTTGATGTAAACCTTGAGGATTTACAATCTGGCGCAAATAATGTCTCGCAAGCGGTAGAACAGGTAAAGGCTGAGTCTGAACAGGTTGTGCAGATAGGTAATCCGTTTGAGGGCATTGTAAACGGGCTTAATAGCCTTATCAACATAAATATAAGTGGAGAACAATTCACCGGTGTAAAAATTCTTGCGGATTCCCTTGGAAGATTAACGGGAGCCAATTCTGAAAAAGCGGCTGAAAGTATACCTAAAATTGCAAGCGGATTACGTTCATTACAAGGACTTGAAATACCGAACTTTGGAACTGAATTATATGTTCTTGCGGATGGACTTGCGCAATTAGGCACTAAGGCTATGGAGAGGGCGCAAGGTTTACCCGAGTTAGCGAGAGGATTAAGAGAATTATCCGATATTAAGGAAGTACCGTCACTTCCCGGATTAGCTGAATTAGCGGCTTCATTGTCTAAGATGGGTGGAAAGTATGCAACACAAGCTATTCAGAATATTCCTGATCTTGCTATGTCGTTTAATTATCTTGTATCAACGGTTTCAAAGGCTCCACAAGTATCACAGGAGACTTTAAGGCTTGCTGAGGCTATGGCACAATTAGCAACTGCGTCAAGATCGGCAGGACAAGGTACGCAACAGTCATCCACAGGGATAAATATGCTTCGTGGAGCTATAGGCGCAGCATTACCTTCATTCAATAAGGCTCAAAAGAAAACCTTTAGTCTTGCGTCAATGTTTGGAAAACTGTACGCTTCATATTTCCTTGTTATAAGAGCGTTTAGGGGTATTGGTGGTGCAATAGAGAATGCTTCTAAATTAACAGAGGTAGGAAACGTTGTCGCAACCGTATTTGGTGAGGAAAAAGAAGTATTAGAGGATTTTGCTGACACAGCCATCATGAATTTTGGTATGGCTGAACTGTCTGCTAAACAGTTTGCTTCAAGGTTCCAGGCTATGGGATCGGCTATGGGCTTAACGAATAAGCAGGTAGCACAAGCTAATGAGTATCTCAATAATGAATTACAAGGTCAAAAGCGCATAGTAGAAGGCGTTGCAGATAGTTATGAAGATTTGGGCAAGTCTACAGCGGATATGTCTGTAAATCTTACTAAATTAGTAGCAGACTACGCTTCATTCTATGATGTTGACTATGAAGATGTTGCGAAAGACTTTGAAGCTATTTTCACAGGTCAGACAAGACCTATGAGAGCTTATGGTATTGACCTTACCAATGCAACATTGAAAGAATGGGCATTAAAAGAGGGACTTGACGCTGATATAGAGTCAATGGCACAAGCTGAAAAGACTATGCTCCGTTATCAATATGTTATGGCACATTCTGGTAAGGTAATGAATGACTTTGCTATAACTGCGGATAGTTGGGCTAATGTAATAAGAAATATAGGCCAACTTATAACCCAGATAGGTGTAAAAATGGGTTCGGGGCTTATAAATATCTTTAAGCCTGCTCTTATTGGATTCAGAGATTTCCTTAACACATTCCTCGGACTTGCAGAAAAGGGAATGAATGCGGTAGGAAAGCTGTTAGGTTGGCAGATTAAGTTAGATGAAGTTGGCGTATCAATGGAAGATGAAATGTCTGATTATGCCGACGATCTCGGAGATGCAGCAGGAAACGCAAAGAAACTCAATAGTCAATTAAGATCTATTGATGAATTAAACAATCTCACTTCTCCCAATAAGGGTGGAAGTGGAAGTGGCGGATTGGATTTATCTGCCGGTGCAAGTGGCGCTACAGGTGGTGGAATTAGATTTGAGGAAGTTCCCGGAGTATTTGAAAGTGATATTGAGTCATGGAAAGAACTTGGAGAGCGTATAAGAGATAAGATCCTTGATGGATTCCACTCAATACAATGGGAAGATATATCGAAAAAGGTTAAACTTAACGCTTCGGGATTTGCTAATCTTATAAACGGACTTCTTGAGCCTGACGAAGCAAAGGAGACTCTTGGCGGTGCCTTTGGTAAATTCTTAGCAGAGGGAATAAACTTAGGTTTTGATTGGCTTGTAACCTTTACAAAGACTCTGGACTGGGAACAGGTTGGCGGAAATATTGCTGATTTTGTTAATAATTTCTTTGAGAATATCGACGCAAAGGATATGGCTGATACTGTTGACAATCTTGTCGATGGCATATGGAAGATAATCAAAACTGCATTATTCGGAGATAAAGATAAAGAAATTAATGGTATTGACGGGGGAAAAATAGTATCAACGATTGCTGAATTTATTTCTAACCTTGATTGGGATACAAGAATTATTCTTATCAAGGCATTAAAGTTTAAACTACTCTCCGCCTCCGTAGTTGGTGTTGGAAAATGGTTTTTTAGTGAAGGCATTAAGATACTGTTTACTAAGGCTTTTGAAAAGACACTTAGCGGAACTACTATTACTCCCGATGTATCAGTGACACCAAAAATAACGGGAATAGGTGGAATACAAGGGTTCTTTGGAGATATGTTAGCTGTGGCGTTGGCTGATGGTTCGCTTATCAAGTCACAAACCGCTAATGCTGTGGCAGGTTCAGCCTCAGGTGCATCTAAAGCCGGAGTTGGTGGTATTGCTGCGATACTTGCAACGATCCTCGGAGCAAGAACAGGACTCGGATTAGGTGAATCCATAGGAATGTTGACAGATTCACAGTTTTTAGATCCCAGTGCTTACGGAGATTATGAGAAGTTTGGCGGAGTCTTTACAATGTTTAAAGACTTAGGAGTTGCAATAGCTGATTGCGCCACTGATGTTGACATCTTAAAAGGTGCTATGCAATCCTGGGGAGAAGATTTGAGAAATGATAAAAATGTTCAATTTTGGTACGATACTGAAAACGGTGTATGGGCTAAAATGGGGCAAGGAATTTCTGATTTAGGAACTAAAATATATGGCGAAAATGGTTTTTGGGCTAAACTTTGGAATAAGGGGAACGAAGTCGGAAACAAAATTTATGGACAAGATGGATTCTGGCAAAAGTTTTTCAAAAAAGGCGATGAAACCACAAAGAACTTAGGCTTATCAATCTACGGAGAAGAAGGCTTTTGGGCGAAGGTGCGGAACAAAGGCAGCGAGGTTGGAAACTTCTTCTACGATCCCAATGAGGGATTATGGGCTAAAATATATAATAACGGCAATAAGTTTTTCACTGATTTAGGCTTAAACATCTATGGGGAGAATGGCTTTTGGGCTAAATTATGGGACAAGGCATCAGAGATATGGAATGACATAAAGAAACTCTTTGATGATGGATTTGACATAAAAATGCCTCATTTCAGTTGGTATGCAAATGGTGGTTTCCCGGAGACAGGTTCATTATTCTTTGCAGGAGAAGCCGGAGCGGAGATATTGGGTACTGTCGGCGGAAAAACAACGGTTGCCGGTGGTGCTGAAATCACGGGAATATCAGATACCATAAGGCAGACATCAAGCGAGGAAATACAATTACTTCGCCAACAGAATCAATTATTGCAAGGCATACTTCAAAAAGAGTTCGGTATCTCAAAGAATGACCTATACAAAAGTGTAAGGTCTTCAGATAACGAATATCGGAAAATGACAGGTCATTCAGCTTTTGCTTAATTGATCTATGGAAAAATACACCCTCTTATGCTAATATTTAGGCATAGGAGGGTTATTTTTATGGATAAAAAGAAAAAGCAATGGTGGATTCCTTTAGTTGCTGTATTTGGAGCATTGGCTTTAAGCGGTGGTTCATTGTTTGGATGCTGTAAATGTGCTGAATATGTTGTGAATGATGGGGATGCAACTGTATCCGAAATTGAACATCCGCAAGCAGATGAACCTATTCTGGCAACAGAAAAAATATCAGAGACAAATGAGATTCTTGATAATACGATGGAGACTATACCCTCAGAAGAGAATAAAGAGGAAATCATCCCAGAAGAACCTATTGAAGAAGTTGACGAACATCAAGAAATAGTGGAAGAGGCAAAAGAAGAAGTCCAGGAAGTAGTAACAAACGATTTTCTTATATCGTTGGAAGCAAATATGGATTCATTTCTTGCCGATCATGTGTATTCTATTCTCACAGAGGAAATAGGCTTTACTAAACTTAAATATATAGAGAGAGACGGGGAATCATACAATTATTTAATTGATGCAGATGGGGCGAGAATTTATGTGACGGCTATGCCTGCGACAGAGGAAGATCCAGAATATATTAGAATATTCCAACCACATGGCGATGTGTTTTATGATGACGGAGAAATTGTTACAACGGCTGCGGAACACGCAGAAGAACAGGAGCATATCTCTAATATGTCATCGTATTACTTTATGGCACAAAATGTGATAACGGATTCGTTAAATATTCCAAATAAGATGAAGTTCCCCTCAATGCTTACTACTGATGATGTTCACATGGGGTGGAAAGATGAATATGTTCTTGTAGTAAGTTATGTTGATATAAAGAATGAATACGGCCAATATATGAGGTATGACTATATGGTTGAATTTATTCCATTAGACTTTAAGTCTTTTACCTGTATGCCTGTTTATATCAATTTTGCCGGACAAGAAGATGGGGAATTAGTACCGATAGATTAAAAGGTGGAAAAAAAGTATATCGTCATAGAATAAAATAATAGTATCAGTAAATAGGAGATTGCTTAAGCAGTCTCCTTTTTTGTGGGTAAAACAGATGGCTTATTCAGGATATTTATTAAAAATCGGCAATTATACATTTCCATTGTCGCTTATAAGGGCAGATTCATATAGCGCATATAAGAGTGTGACTGATCTTGATTCTTTTGTAGACGCTAACGGAGAACTTCACAGAAACGCACTTGAACATTACGGGTATAAATGTGAGTTTGAGACACCGGCGATGATGAATAACAAGACATTCAGTCAGCTTATGTCAAATATCTATTCACAGTTTACAAATGTAGTTGAGAGAAAAGCTATTTGCACGATCTACATTCCTGAACTTGATGATTATGTATCTTGCGATATGTATATGCCGGACA
>Ga0310691_10003163_pt1 | contig 20252 bp, 9 predicted proteins | sample 176DNAGHGlowgp2_FD_203887 | JGI IMG/M metagenome (GOLD analysis project Ga0310691, IMG submission 203887) | Sheep rumen microbial communities from Palmerston North, Manawatu-Wanganui, New Zealand - 1766 DNA GHGlow gp2 (v2) (version 2) | ecosystem: Host-associated > Mammals > Digestive system >...
AGACATGACACCAGTTCCGGCTCCAAGGTAAGCGGTGACTTGCCATATCAGGGCGAGAACAAGGAACCGCTTGTGCTCTTTGCCAAGCAGTACCTGAAAGAGCATCCCGACGTGGACTTCTTCATCTTTGGGCATCGCCACATAGAGCTCGACCTTGCCCTGACCCGACAGACACGCATCATCATCTTGGGCGACTGGGTTTCACTGTTCACCTATGCTGTCTATAATGGCGAGCAGCTCTATCTGGAAAGCTACATCGAAGGGGAGCAATAACCCCACCTTGATTTACCTTCACGACGAAGCGGACTGGCAGTAGTGGCCGAATAGCTTGGCTGCCAGGGCTCCGCTGATATTATGCCATACGCTGAATACTGCCCCTGGAATTGTTGCCAAGGGAAAGGCTGCGAAATGCAAGACGGCAAGCGACGAGGCAAGACCGGAGTTCTGCATTCCGACCTCGATGCTGAGGGCCACGCTCTTCGGCCTCGACAGACGCAAAAGACGACCTATGGCGAAGCCAAGAACAAGTCCCGACAAGTTGTGAATCATAACGACGAGCACCACTATCATGCCGCCCAACATGAGACGGTCAGCATTGTGCGACACGACGATTCCCACCGTAATGGCTATTGCCAAGGATGAGAAGGCGGGCAGGTAAGGCGTGACGCTCTTGGTCATCCTTGGCAGGAAGCGCTGGCAAAGCAAGCCAATGGCAATAGGAGCTATCACTACATAAACGATACTCTTCAACATGCCGACGGTATCGACATCGACCATCGTACCTGCCATCAGCCACACCAGCAGCGGCGTCAGCAGCGGAGCGAGCAGGGTAGAGGTGGCGGTCATGCCCACCGAGAGAGCCAAATCGCCTTTGGCAAGGTAGGTGATGACGTTGGAAGCCGTACCGCCTGGGCAACAGCCCACGAGGATGACACCCAATGCCAGCTCCTTAGGCAGAGAGAAGCACCACACCAGTAAGCAAGCCAGCAGAGGCATCACCGTGAATTGTGCCAAGCAACCTATAAGGATGTCTTTGGGACGGCTCAAGACCACCTTGAAGTCATGGGGTGAGAGTGTCAAGCCCATTCCGAACATTATCACGCCAAGCATCGGATTGATGGTCCAAGTGTCAATCCAGATAAACGAAGCCGGTACGAACAACGAAACGGCACCTACGGCCAATACTATCATCCCCATCCATCGGGCTATGTAATCACACAATACCTTCATATTATCAGAGTTTTATCATTGTCGAACATTATTGTCTAAAGAAACCGCTTCACGTAATCTGTTCTCATCTGGTCATCAAGGAACTTCGTCCCTTTTCTACCTTTATATATATACCCTTCGGGAAGTCCGAAGCATGTGGCAGGATGCGTCGCCCGCTAAGGTCATAGTATCGGATAGGATTGGGTTCCCTTAAACTCGTGGATTCTCGAACTGCTTCGATGCCATCGGGGTCATCGATGGCATGATACCTGAGCACGAAATCCGTTGCGCACCACCAGCCTTCGCGGTTGTCGCTGGTGCCTGTAGCATCTCCGAAGGTATGCCATTTGCCCGTCTCTGCTCCATGCTTGGAACCAACAAAGCCTACGACGAGCGAACCGTTTGGCGCTACGTAGAGTGGGGTGGAGGTGAGCGTGTCCCAATGTTCTTCGACGGGCATGTCGAAATATCCTCTACTGATAGTGGGTGTGACAGCCTCGACGCCACCGCTCTTCAGGTATCCGTGTTGGTCGGAGATGCAGAAGTGCTCCGTCATGGCCTTGCATTCCAACTGGTAGTAGCCTTCGGGCAGATTGGTGAGTGTCTGATGGATTTCCATCGTAGCGTCCTGCCTGGTCGTGCTCCACCACGCATTCCAGCAAGTCCGTCCGAACTTGGTGGCGGCTCGCTGGTCGCCGTCCTTGTAGGTGCCTGCCTTCACTTGCCAGCCATCGGACTTCTCACCAGCGAATGAGGGGTTCTTGGGCTGCCTGTCGGAGAGCTGGAAGGCGAGGTTATCGTTTATCAGCGTCTGTAAGCGGGAGTAGGATGCTATCACATCTCGCGCAGTCTGAGCTTCGTTCAGTCTGTCCAGCATTATGAGCATCTCGTCGTAGCTTGGGCAAGGATGCTGTTCGATGGCTTTCAAGGTAGCGGAAATGATGGGGGACGCAGCTTTCATGCGTACGGCTGAGAGGTGGTCGGACAGCACCTTCTCGTACCATTCCATCGTATCTTCCTCGGGGGAAGCTATCATGGAACTCAAGTCATCGTTGAGGAAGGGATAGTTCGTATTATAGTTTATCTGTGCTTCGGCTCTGAGACGTGTCTTCTCTATTCCGTCGGCAAAGGCTTCCTCCCGTGTAGGAAAGAGCTGGCGCAATTGCACTCCGTCTATCTGAGCTTTGGCTGCCAACGCACAGCACGACAAGATGCCGCTGGCGTATGTGTCGGAGTTGAAGACAAAGGTGTTTGCGTTCCAGTCTGTGTTGTTGTCGGCCTTCGCCACCGTCTTAGAGAGAGATGTCCCGTTCTTGGAGAGGTAGAACTTGATGTAGTTGCCGCCGTTGCGTGTGGCGATGCGGAATACATAGTTCTGCCCCGGCACCAGAGTGACAGCTGTCTTGACTGCAGCCGCCGTGTTGGTACTGCCCGTCAGGTGTGCCTGCAGGTAGTGGCTCTCCTGGTAGCCGCCATCGCCTACGACCTGGAACTGAGGTTCGCCGAGTGGCTGCCCTGTTCCGCTGGTCCAGCCTGTGAAGCCGAGGTCAAATTCCCCATTTGGGAAGAGGTTCCCACCAGCATAATAGAGCTGGCCTTCCACTTCGAAGGCATCGCCAAGGCACAGTTCATTCGAGGTGTAGTACTCCTTGCCGTTGAGGTCAACGAGGTGAAGCCGATAGAGGATGCCTTCGTCGTTCTCCACGTCATAGGTATAGGATGCAGCAACCTCCTTTTGCGCAATGGTATCGAGCACGACCCAAAGCCCCAACCTGTTCTTCATCTGTATCTCCATCAAGCGGTTGTATTCACCATTGGCATCGTACCACGACAGTCTGGTCTTGCCCGAAGGGAGCACCTCCTGCCGGAACTGCGACGGTCCCTTCTGCGGAGGAGTGGTGGGCACGAAGTCGTACTTGCCGTTGTAGCCCAAGCCCGCATTGATGCCGGCATAGTAGCGTCCGGCTTCGGTCAGGCTTCCGTTCTTGTATAGCTTAGAGGGGTCGCGCTCGCCGTTCCAATAGTAATAGCGCTCGATGCAGTCGTTGTCGTTCAGCACGGGACAGATGCGCTTCAGCGTTTCCGCGTTCTGGCTCTCGGTGACACCGCTTGCGAAGGCACCGTTGCTGTTCCACGAAGCGCCCCACACCCATTCCGAAATCCATACCGGGCGGCCCGTCGTGTTGGTCCAGTTCCTGATAGAGCTGAAGTTTCCCTCTGGCCAATAGCAATGGAGGTCGATGATGTCGCAGCGCCAGCCGCGGGCGTCGATGCTGTCGATGAAGCGTTTGATGTAACCTGAGCCGTTTGTGTAGTCGCTGCCGTCCCACGACGAAGGGGAGCAGAGCCGCATTCCGGTAGCCATGAGGTCTTCCCAGTTTGCCAGCACAGCATCCACGTCCTCTGTCTTTCCCTTGGGGTCGTCGGCAGTATTCATCGGTTCGTTGTTGGTCTTCATGTGAGGCGAGGTAGTGCAGGCCCCAAGCGACGAAGGCGAGGGATAGTTCTCATAGATGTGGTGAGGAACATTCTCCACGTCAGGCCCCATGTCGCTGGTCGTGCCCCACGTATAGGTACTTGTGACGTTCAGAGCAGAGCAGGCAGCATCGTCACCTCCGGCAGCAGCCAGTTGCGGCTTGCCCGTGTCGTACCACCGGAAGATGCGGTAGGACGAAATCGTCTGGTCAAGGACGGCAGGCAGCACAGCCACTTCAAGGTCCTTGTCTGCAGCGATGAAGCAGCGGCTATAGCCTCGTCCCTTGGGTCGCGTGGAGAACGTGACCATGTACCCTCTCTTCAATCGGAAGGAGCGAATGCGATTGTTCAGCTTCGCTTCGGTCAGGGTATTCATGTAGCCACTCGAGTTCTCTGTGCCGAAGCTGTTGCAACTGTCTCCCTGGAACTTCTGCTCAGCAAAGACGGTCAGCGGCTTGTGGTACCTGTCATAAGGCATGACGATGCAGCCACGGCCATAGAGTTTCACCTGGCAGTTGCCGTTGTTGACTGCCCTTTTGCCATTTATCTGCACTTTCGTCAGCCACTTGCTTATGACTACGGACGGCTTCACCTGGGTGAAGATGAGGACCGCATGTTCGGTATTGGCGATGTTCACCAGTCCCTCGTCTTTGAAGGGTGTGGTGCCCGTTATCAGGTAGTCAATGTCTTCAGTCAGCGTGACGGCCGTAGAGACCTGCATGACAGATGTCCTCTTGTTGGCAGCCGTCATCGCGAAGGGCAGCCAAAGCACAAGGAGCATTAGAATTTTGTGTGTTGTTTTCATGGAACTTATTGTTTTCTTACTGCAAAGTTACGATTAAGTAAGAGAACAACCAAATATGTTTGGCTTTTTAATAGAAATAAACTACATTTGCAGTCGTAAAAGAACAATAACACATTTAAGTTTCGGATGTCAAGTAGATATATGAAGATAAAGGAAGATAGCCGCTTTCAGCGGCGGAAGATAGAGGACGATACCAAAAGCTGCCCGGCTGGGGGAGAAGATGGCAAAGCTAACGTCGTCTATCTCCTTTTGTCTCCTTCTGTCTTCTTCTATATACGGAGGAAGTGGAACTTCCGAAACTTGAGTAACATAGACAATATCAACATGAAAAAGACTGTCCGCCTCTTTTTAGTCATCCTCCTTTTCAACTGCCTGCCTTTTCACATTTCCCCGATACATGCACAGTTGAAAGTCTGTTCCTTGCGCGTAGAGCATTGTACCGAACCCAACGTAATAGATGTAGCTTGGCCACGTCTCTCTTGGGTGAACGAGCCAAAGAACGAACGCATCAAGGGGCAGCGACAGACAGCATACCGCATCGTGGTGGCGTCGTCGATAGAGCGGCTGCGCAAAGGTGACTACGACCTTTGGGACAGCGGACGAGTACCTTCCAGCCAAAGCGTACTGGTGCCATACGGCGGGCGAGAGCTGGCATCGGGACAGGACTGCTATTGGAAGGTGCGGACATGGGATGCCGACGGGCGACCTTCCAAATGGAGCACAGCAGCACATTGGGGCATGGGACTAATGAAGACCTCCGACTGGGAAGCGACTTGGATAACGTCACATCAGTCAGAAGGCGCTCCACTCTTCCGAAAGGCATTTAACCTAAAGCACAAAGTTCAGAAGGCAAAAGCATATATCACAGCAGGAGGGTACTTCGAGCTCTATGTGAACGGCCAAAAAGTAGGGGAGGACCAGATGGTACCCAACTTCACAAACTACACCCAGCGCTCAGGACTGGACAAAGGCGGCATCGCACTTGAGAACCGCTTCACAGCCTACCGAATACTCTACCTTTCTTACGACGTCACCAGCCTGCTGCACAGCGGACGTAATGCGGTGGGAGCCATACTGGGCGACGGCTTCTACCGAAGCACAAGCCACCGCGTCGGGTCATTCGGCCAGCCTTGTCTGCTCTGCCAACTGGAAGTCACTTATGACGACGGCACACAGGAACGCATCTCCACCGACGAGACCTGGCTCACACACCCTTCGCCCATCACGATGAACGGCGTCTATGACGGCGAAGTCTATGATGCACGACTCGAAGTGCCACGATGGGCAGAACCCGATTGCGACGAGGCAGACTGGCTAACAGCTCAGAAGGTAAATGCCCCATTAGGAGTGCTTAGTGCACAAACTTCGCCTGCCGACCGCATAACGGAAGTGCTCCTACCTCTGAAGGTAGAAGAACAAGACGGAACATTCCTCGTCACCTTCGAGAAGGAAGTGGCTGGATGGGTACGGCTGAAAGACATTCTGGGTGCGCCTGGCCAGAAGGTGCAGGTGGAATACATCTGCGAGTCGCCGCTGGGCAAAGAAGAGTATTATTGTCGTGGCCGACAGACAGGCGAGACCTATGCACCACGTTTCACTTGGTATGTCTTCTCGCAGGTCAGGGTCAGAGGGCTCGACAGCCTTGTTCCCAGTCAGATTCAGGCAGAAGCCGTGAACACCGATGTGCCGCTCTCCGCAGAGTTCCATTGTAGCCACCCCTTGCTGAACCGCATCAACGCCATCTGGCAACGCTCTCAGCTCGACAACATGCATGGCTGTATCGCCAGCGACTGCCCACATCGGGAACGTCTGCCATATACAGGCGACGGACAGATAGCCGCCGCAATGGTCATGCTGAACTTCGATGCCGCAGCATTCTATCAGAAGTGGCTCAGGGATATGCGCGATGCGCAGAACCCTGTCAGCGGCTACGTTCCTAACGGAGCACCGTGGCAGCCCACCTGTGGGGGCGGTGTCGCTTGGGGAGCAGCCATGAACGTGATACCCTGGGAATACTACCTCCAGTATGGCGACGTCTCGCAGCTCCGCCTTTGCTACCAGCCCATGCGTGCCCAACTGAAGCACATGCTCACATGGCTTACTCCCGAAGGTACGATGCTACAGCAAATGCGCAACTACGAAACAGGCGAACCTTGCTACTGGCTCAACCTCGGCGACTGGGTTCCGCCCTACGGTTTGCCGTCCGACGAACTTGTCCACACCTTCTACCTCTGGCTCTGTGCCACGAACACAGCGAAGGCGGCAGGAGTTCTTGGAGATGAAGAGGGAAGACAGGAATGCGAGGCTATTGCCCAGCGCACATGGGAAGCCTTCCATCGCAAGTTCTACGATGCCAAAGGTGCTACCTATGGTGACTTCGGGCCCAACATCCTGGCTCTTTACATGGGAGTGCCCGAGGAACGTAAGGCAGCAGTCGTAGAGACCTTGCGACACGAGATCATGGAGACACACAGCGGGCACATCAATACGGGATTCGTTACAGCCAAGTTCTTCTTCGAGACGCTTACCGATTACGGACTGCACGATGTAGCCACCACAGCCATGCTGAAGACAGACTATCCCAGCTTCGGGCATTGGATAGCTCAGGGTGCCACCGTCACATGGGAACAATGGGACGGCAAGAACTCCCACAACCATCCCATGTTCGGCGGCGGACTGACATGGCTGGCAAGGAGACTGGCAGGCATCAACGTGACAGAAGATGGCGCCGGCTATCGGCACTTCGAGGTACGTCCCACACCTGCGGTTGGCGTCGATACGGTGTATTACGCCCAGCATACGCCACAGGGCTTGCTTTCGTCGCATGTCATCAGCCACGAGGGAAAGCTCCATTCGCTCGAAGTCCGAGTGCCAGTCGGGAGCACAGCCACCGTTTGCCTGCCAGCAGACACTATACAGGTGCAACAAGGAACCTATTCCTTCGACGTAGGCTCAGACGGTTCATACCATAGATAGACACACAGAAGAGGCGCGTCGATGTTGACGCGCCTCTTCTTTTCTGTTACCACTCAGGGGTGGTGTGTATGGCTTTGTGAAATGTTTTATTCTGCATCGCCCCATACATCCCATTGGGGAGCATGTGCTTCGCCGTTGCTTCCGCCACCAGGCTCTAAACCGACATCTTAGCGTTATTTTGACTTTGAAATGCTATCTTTATAAAGGATAAATAAGGATAACAATTAAATTCTATTTTCTTTTATTGATTGCTGTCCGGGGAAAAGCGCCCAAGGCGCGACAGACCACAGACGGGGGTGTTAGCCCCCGGAAATTGCGCAACAACATAAAAAGTCCCGAAGGGACGACAGAGATATAAGCAATTTGATATTAAACAGGTTATGTACTCTGTCGCCCTTTTAGGGCTTAGTTTTGTTAATGCGCTTGTTCCGGGGGTTTCACCCCCGTCTGTGGTCTATCGCGCCCTCGGCGCTTTTTCCCCGGACAGCAATATTTCTTTTTATGTCTGTGCGACATGAAACGCTCCTTTCCGGCATGTGCTTGTGCCCATAAGACAAATGGGGATAATCGGGCATTATATGAACATGAATTGTCACGATAATTCGCAAACGGACGCTTTCTGACGGTGTTTTATGAATCGTCTGGCACTTTGCGACCTCAAACGGGAGAAACGTGCTTAAATCAAATGCACTTTGACAATCAACAGGTTACAAAGCTGCATTCGTGAAAAGGATGTTAATAAAGTAGGAACAGACCACGCAAAACGAACAAACCGAGCACGGTTTATCGCTCATTTACCCATGGAACGATACTACAAGGTACACGTACTTTACCAGATAAGTACACGTAGTTATCCCAATAAGTACACGTCGTTTTGGACAAAAGTCCATGGCGCATGGCACGACGTTCCTTGTTTTGAAGGATTACAATGTAAAGTTTTCGGAAAGAACAAGGCCGCTATGGGCCGGTATGGTGACAAGCATGGCTTCGGCAGAAGTGAAGGGTAGGGTGTACCAGCCGCCGCTCAGCATATCGACAAGTATCACTTCGGCTCTTTCCTTGAGCCCTGTGAGCTCAAACAAATGGTAGGGAAGGTTGAGGGTTATCGTTTCCTCCGTTTCCGAGAAGTTGGCGATGACCAGCGCGAATGGCCGCTCCTGTCCATCCTGTGCGATGGGTGAATAGCGAAGGAAGGCGTAGCAGCGATGCAGGTGGGGGTTGACGTACATGAGGTCGTAGAAGCCGCCTCGCGCCCATTCCTGCTCTTCGCGAAGCTTGAGGATGCGCTGGTACGTGCTGCGCAAAGCGGTCTCCTCAGCCGTCAGCAACTGGCCGTCGAAGCGGCCTTTGTTGCGCCAGCGACGTATGGTGGGCACGCTCCAGTAGTCGAAGATGGTGGTGCGTCCGTCCAGTCCGCTGAACCCTTCGGCGTCCATGCCGCGCTCGCCGAGCTCCTGTCCGAAGTAGAGCATGAAGGGAGAAGGCATGAGGCTGCTGGTCAGCAGGGCGGGTATGGCAGTCTCGGCATCCCTGAGCAGGAAGCGGCTTGCCAGTCGCGGCTCATCGTGGTTCTCGAGGAAGTTGAGCATGTGGCTCCGTATGTCATCAACCGCTTGCCAGCAGTCTGTGATGCTCTGGGTGCTCTGTCCGCGACAGACGTTGAGCAGGGTGTCGTAGAGCCCCACCTTGTCGTAGAGGTAGTCGAAGTGTCCTCGGTGGATGTAGTCGCGATAGAGGCTGGGGTTATAGACTTCGGCAATGAAGATGATGTCGGGATAGGCGGCCTTGACTTGCGGCACAGCCCACTCCCAGAACTCGACTGGCACCATCTCGGCCATGTCGCAACGGAAGCCGTCGATGCCCTTGGCTGCCCAGTAGAGCAGGATATGGAGCATCTTGTGGTAGGTGTTGGGACCATAGTTCAGCTTCACCGTCTCGTACCAGTCGTTCTTGTCCGGCCAAGCGGTGAATCTGTCGTTGCCGGTAGCTTTGGCAGGTACTTCACGATAGGTGCTGCGAGGCAGGATGTTGTCCAAGTGGAGCGGTTCGCCCGGGAGATAGTAGAAGTTGTTGTCGGGCGAGTAGGAGAGCGATGTATCGTCGTCTTCGCCGAGGTCTCGGACACCTTCCGGTTTGGCATCGGAATGGTACTGGCGAGCGACATGATTGGGTACGAAGTCGATAATGACCTTCAGCCCTGCCTTGTGCGTCCGTTCTACCAGCAGTTCGAACTCGTGGATGCGCTTTGCAGGGTCTTTCGCCAGGTCGGGGTCGATGTCGTAATAGTCGCGAATGGCATAGGGGCTGCCTGCTTCGCCTTTCACTACGTCGGGATTATCGACCGCAATGCCATAGGCTGAGTAGTCGGTCTTGCTGGCATGTTCGATGACGCCAGTAAACCAGATATGCGTACAGCCAAGACTCCGGATTTGTTCCAGAGCCTTGGCTGTGAAAGCTTGCATCGTGCCGCACCCATTCTGCTGCTTCGTGCCGGAAGGGACGCAGTCGGCCTTATCATTGCCGAACAACCGAGTAAAGACCTGGTAGATGGTCATAATATTATTGAACATTGACCATTGAACATTGACCATTTGTTCCCCCGTCGCGAATGGGGGATTCGCTCCCCTCTGCGGGGTCGCAATGACATCAGTCATTGCTGTAAACACCCCGTTCGCCCCCTAAAGGGGGATAGGGGGTCTTATTGGATTCCTTCTATCGTGATGCCTTCGATGCCTTTGGCTATCTTCGATATCATGCCCTGCAGAGCTTTACCGGGACCGCATTCGGTGAACTCGGTAGCTCCGGCAGCAAGCATGTTCTGCACTTCCTGTGTCCAGCGGACGCTGGCTGTGAGCTGTGCGATGAGGTTCTGCTTGATCTCCGTGGCATCGGTGTGTGCCTTGGCATCGACGTTCTGATAAACAGGGCAGCAGGGAGTGTGGAACTCTGTCTTCTCGATGGCAGCCTGCAGCTCATCCTTGGCTGGCTGCATGAGGGGGCTGTGGAAGGCACCGCCGACGGGCAGCACCATTGCACGCTTGGCACCTGCAGCCTTCAACTTCTCGCAGGCAGCGTTTATCTCTTCCACATTACCGCTGATAACCAACTGACCGGGGCAGTTGTAGTTGGCAGCAACGACGACACCCTTGCCTTCTGCACTGACCTCAGCGCAGACCTGCTCGACTGTCTCGTCGGGAAGGTTGATGATGGCAGCCATCGTGCCGGGTGCTGCCTCGCAAGCCTTCTGCATAGCCAACGCACGGGCATGAACCAGGCGCAAGCCATCCTCGAAGGAGAGAGCGCCGGCTGCCGTCAGAGCGCTGAACTCGCCCAGGCTGTGACCGCCCACCATGTCGGGCTGGAATGCATCGCCCATGCAGATAGCAGAGATGACGCTGTGCAGGAAGACGGCAGGTTGTGTTACCTTCGTCTGCTTCAGGTCCTCGGCCTCACCTTCGAACATGATGTCCGTGATGCGAAAACCAAGTATGTCGTTTGCCTTTTCAAAAAGTTCTTTTGCTTTAGAATTGTTGTCATGGAGCTCTTTGCCCATGCCTGTAAACTGTGCTCCCTGACCGGGAAATACGAATGCTTTCATCTTATTATTTAACATTAAATCATTTACCATTTACTATTTAATCGTCTGCAAATGTACGACTATTTATTCATAATGCACCTAAGATATGCAATAAACTTTTCACGCGTACATAATTTATTGATTTAAGTCATTGACTACCATTCATCAACCTTCTGTTCCCTGCGGAACGTGTCGAGCTGCAACTGCAAACGGTTCAAGTGCTTGGCGTATTTCTTCTCAGCTATTACATTATGCAACTCGTTGGGGTCTTTCTTCAAGTCGTAAAGCTCGTCGTAGCTGTCGCCTTTCCCATAGAAGTGCAGAAGCTTGTAGCGTCCGTCGCTCACCCCATCATGACGCATGACGTTATGCTCAGCCGGGCAGTCGTAGTAGTGATAGTAGAGGTACTTACGCCAGTCTTTAGGCTCCTTCCCATTGTGGCTCATGATGGGCAGCAAGGATGTTCCTACCATCTGCTGCGGTTTCTCGGCATCGGCTATGTCGAGGAAGGTGGGGGCAAAGTCGATGTTCTGCACCAGCGCATCGCTCTTCGCGCCGCCCTTCATGCCGGGCGCACAGACGAGTAGGGGAGTGCGGAACGACTCTTCGTACATGAAACGTTTGTCGAACCATCCATGCTCTCCCATGTAGAAGCCCTGGTCGCTGGTATAGACAACCATCGTGTTGTCCATTAGGTTGTTAGCCTCTAAGTAGTCAAGTAAACGTCCAACCTGCTGGTCGATGCTGTGGATGACGCGCATGTAGTCGCGGACATAGCGTTGGAACTTCCATTGGAGGAGCGCGTCGCCGGTGAGGTGTTGGGCAAGCATTGCCTCGTTGCGCGGATTATAGACAGACTCCCATTTCTCTCTCTGTTCGGGCGACATGCGTGAAAGCTGATGGCGGAAGCCGTTGCCGTTTCGTTCGTGCGTGTAACCCATGCCGGGCTCTATCTGTGTCACCTTCAGGTCGTAGCACATCTCCATGTCTTTCGCGATGCTCATCTGCTGCTCGTGAGCGGCACGTCCTCTCGTGGAATAGTCGTCGCGGAAGGTCTCTGGCAACGGGAACTCAACGTCCTCATAGAGGTCGAGCATATCGAGGGGCGGCATCCAGTTGCGATGAGGAGCCTTGTGATGCACGAAGAGCGCAAAAGGCTTGTTCTTGTCACGTTCCTCAAGGAACTGAATCGCGTGGTCGGTAATGAGGTTCGTGGCATAGCCTTTCTCCACGACATACTTGCCGTCCGAGTCTTTGGAACGGAACCTTGGGTCGTAGTAGTCGCCTTGGCCTGGAAGAATCTGATAGGAGTCGAAGCCTTTTGGCTCGCAGAGCATGTGCCACTTGCCTATCATACATGTCTGATAGCCTGCCTGTTGCAGGTATTCGCTGACGAATGGTGCGTTCTCGTCTATCGGACAGTCCAGTGTCCTTTGCCCGCTCTGGTGGCTGTACATGCCAGTCATCAGGCAAGCACGGCTGGGGGTGCTGAGCGAGTTCTCGACGTAAGCCCGCTGGAAGAGCATACCACGCTGTGCAAGGCGGTCCAGGTTGGGAGTTGGAGCCTGCCGGGAGAGCTGATGGCCGTAAGCACTAATAGCTTGATAGGAATGGTCGTCGCTCATAATATAGACGATGTTCCAGCGCTGTGCCTGAGCTGTTGTTGCAGCACAGCCGCCAAGAAGAAGCGGAAGGAAGGAGGGTTTCATGGCTTAGGGTTTTTGGGGAAAAGGGATTTAGTTATGACGTTATTTCGTTATGACGTTGTTATCGTTATTACGTTATTTCGTTATTTCGTTATGACGAGGTTTCTTTATGTCGTCATTCTTTCTTGCGCTATGGCTATTTCCTGCATGATGCGGGTGACGTATGGAACGACGATGTGGCATTCTTGTCGGTCATCGATAAGTGTCTGGAACTCGCTGAACTCATAGCTAAGCCGATGCCGACTGCTATCGCTCTTATATGTAACGGGCTCCTTGCCGTTCAGGTGAAGCGTAAAGGAGTCGAGTATGCTCACGGAGCCATGCACTTCGATGTAACCATTCTCGCCTTGAATGCAACCGTAGGAAAGGCCGTCGGAGTCCTTCGATGCGCTCAGGACAGCCAGGAAAGTGGGGTAGTGACAGAGTAGGGTGCCACTCGTGTCGATGCCGTTGTAACCACGATTGCAGTCATATCGGATGGTGCGTGGAGGACCTAACAGGGCAATCGTGAAGCAGAGGTTATAGACATTCAGGTCGGCCAATGTGCCACCAGCCATCGAGGGGTCGAAGACAGGTGTCAGCTCGCCATTGAGGTAGCGGTCATAGCGGCTGCTGCGCTGGGCAAAGTTGCAATGCACCATTCTCACCGTTCCAATCTGCGGAAGGACTTCCTGCATCTGCCTGAAGAGAGGCATGTAGAGCAACGAGAAAGCAGGCAGACAATAGACGCAACGCTGAATGGCCGTGTCGATAAGTTCCTCTGTCTGAACACGGTCAACTGCAATTGGCTTCTCTACAATGACATTCTTTCCTGCAAGCATAGCTTGCATTGCATACGCGTGGTGAACATGATTGGCGTTGGCAATGTAAACGAAATCAGCCTCCGCTTCCTGAAGCATCCGCCCGTAGTCCGTATAGACAAACCCCGTGGGAGCGAAGGCTTGACAAAGGTCGATAGCATGTTCTACGCTTTTCTCGCGTGCATAGATGCCTGTCACTTCAATCTTTCCGGCAAAGTCCTCATGCAGCATCCGCATGACTTCTCCGACGATCTTTCCCGTTCCTGCAATAGATAACTTCATAGCCTCGATATTACGAATGTACCAAAAGACGCTTACGTAGCAATTGTTGCTGCAAAGTTAATGCTTTTCCATGAAAAGACAAAACAAAAGCGACGAAAAGTAGAGTAAAGCTACGAAAAGAAGAGTATAGCACAGATTGATACTAAACATAACGCCGATTACCAATGTCTTGTTAACATGCGAAACTTGAGTCACTCAATAATCAGCTTGAGGATGCGGGTTGTCTTGCTGGTGACGCGATAGCGATTGTCGCTGCGATGACCGATGAGCCAAATGATGTCGTTGCCACAGGTTGCAACAAGTTGGTTAGCTTTCTGAAGACGATTCACTTTGCAATCAGTAAGATAGTCACTCACCAACTTCCGTCCCTTCATGCCGAAGGGAACAAAGGCATCGCCTTCGCGAACCCGACGAATCTCGATGGGCGCTATAAGAAGGTCGGCATCAAAGTAAGCAATGTTCGGGCCTGTCTCGCCTATACAAGGCACAATTGATCTTGAAAGATGGACTTCCGGCACATCACGTGCAGAAGGTTCTGCAAGTTGGGATGGCGTTGCGGGAGCAAGCATCAAGGCTTTTCGATCGCGAAGGACCTTATGGCTATTCGAGAGCCACATCTTGCCGACCTCACTCTTCTCGGCTCGAAGCATCTCTTCCTCCTGAGCACGATTAAAGCCCTTTTGCAGAAGCCATTCGTGCAGCAAGGGACGAGGATTCTCGCTTAAGGCAGAGAGAGGAAAGGTGTCGGTGGTGATGCCAAGCTCCCGGAAGGCTGCTTCTATACCTTTATTATAATAAGGTAGGCTCTGCCCGACGTTTTCACTTGCCATGCAGAGGTGCTCAATGGCTGCCGGATTGATGCTGCGAAGCAAGGGCATGACGTCAAGACGCAGTCTGTTGCGCTGCGCCACGCGCTCCGCATTGGTGCTGTCAGTAACGAAGGTTTGCCCCCTACTCTTCAGGTAATCAAGGATTTCTTCACGACTTAAGCACAAGAGCGGACGGATGATGCTGTCGTGGATAGGATGCATGGCAGCCAGACCTCGAAGTCCTGTGCCGCGAACAAGGTTCAGCAACAACGTCTCAGCCTGGTCGTCACGATGATGAGCGACGGCTATCACACATTGACCATTGACCATTGACCATTGACCATTGGGCGCAGAAGAAGCGATTGCCTGCTCTTGGCGGAACCATTCGTAGCGAAGGTCGCGAGCTGCCATCTCGATGCTGATGCCTCGGCGTTTGGCATAAGCTTCGGTTTCGAAATGTCGGACGGATAATGGTACATCGTTCTGCTTGCAAAGCTCTTCGACAAAGGCTTGGTCGCGGTCGGACTCTTTGCCCCGCAGATGGAAGTTACAATGCAATGCCTTTACCCTGTAACCCAGTTCCTTCATAATGAGCAGCAAAGCCGTCGAGTCAGCCCCGCCACTGAGGGCTACAAGGACGAGCGCATCGGCTTTCAGTCCGATTTCCCGATTGAGGTATGAACGAACCCTATCTGTCATTTGTCATTCAGCAGTTGACGTGCGTTCTCCATAGCTGCTTCGGTTACTTTGCTGCCGCTAAGCAAGTGGGCGAGCTCCGTAATGCGCTGCTCGTCATCGAGCTTACGGATGTGCGTCAAGGTACGCCCTTCCTGATCTTCCTTATAGACGAAATAGTGAGCATTGCCCTTTGCTGCAATCTGTGGAAGATGCGTGATGGCAAGCACTTGCTGACCAGCGCCTTTGCTCATAGCCGCCATAATCTGTGCCATCGAACTTGCCACCTTACCGCTAACGCCTGTGTCTATCTCGTCGAAGATGATAGTGGGCAGATGTGTTTGCTTGCTGGTCATAGCTTTCAGGGCAAGCATCACCCTCGACATCTCACCGCCACTTGCCACATCCGCCAAAGGTCTGGGTGCTACGCTCTTGTTGGCAGAGAAGAGGAAGGTGACGATGTCTTGTCCAGAGGGCTGCAGTTCGTCTGCTTTCGTGATGTTGGCACAGAACTGAGTTGCAGGCATGTCCATTGCCACGAGCGTTTCAGCCACCTGCTTCTCCACTTGTCTTGCAGCTTTACTGCGACCGGCGGAGAGCTTTTCAGCAAGCTTCTTTGCCTGCTCTGTGTCAGCGGCTATCTGCTGGCGCAAAGCTTGGATGTTGTCTTCGGAAGAAGTCAGCGAATTGAGTTGGGCACGAATGTTTTCGGCCAAGGCAATTAGTTCTTCCGAGGAATCGACATGATGCTTTTGCTCCAGGGCATAGAGGGCATCCAGTCGTTCCGTAACTTGCTGCAAACGGGCAGGATTGTATTCCACGTCTTCCGAAAGGCTGTTGATGTCGCCAGCTATGTCGCGTACTTCGATGACGACACTCTCCAGACGTTCACTATAACTGTCTATTGCAGGGAAGACCTTAGCTATTTGCTGAATTGTCTGGCAGGAACGCCGCAACGCATCGATAGCTCCTACCCCATTCTCATCGTCGCTTCCGTTGAGCAAAGCATCGACGCCAGTCAGCGCAATCTTGATGTCCTCAGCATGTGAAAGGGCACTTTGTGTCTGCCGCAGTTCCTCGTCTTCTCCGGCTTGCGGCTTGAACTCCTCGAGCTGTTCGAGCTGATAACGCAAGTAGTCCTCATCGTTTTGCTGCTTTGCCAAGTTCTCCTCCATCTCTTTCAGCCTTCTTCGTGCCTCAACGATGCGCGAATAACATTCTTGATACTGAGACAACAGTTCGGTGTGGCCGGCAATGGTGTCAACAATGCCGAGTTGGAAAGCGGGATTCTCGAGCAAGAGGTTACTATGCTGAGAGTGTATGTCGAGAAGCCGGAAAGCCATCTGCCGAAGGACAGAGACGGCGACCGGACTGTCATTAACAAAGGCCCGGCTTTTGCCATTAGCCGTCACTTCACGACGCAGGATGCATTCGGAAGGCTCATAGTCCAGCCCATTCTCGTCAAAGAGCTCTTGCATGTCATAGCCTTCTATGTCAAAGAGCCCTTCGACCGTACATTTGGCGGCCCCGGACATGATGCTTTGCGTATCAGCTTTCTGGCCCATCAGTAAGCCAAGAGCACCAAGGATGATGGATTTGCCTGCACCGGTTTCGCCTGTCAGGACGGAGAAGCCTGGCTGCAAATCAATATCGAGCGACTCGATAAGAACGTAATTGTTAATGGTTAAATGCCTGAGCATAGTATGTGGTTTAGTTCAAAGTCTTAGTTTATAGTATGAGCGGAGGTTCACGCTTCACTCTTCGTGCTTCACTCTTTTCAGCAGTTCTACGGCTTCTTTGATGTTGTTCACTTCGTCGATGAGGAGGCTTATCTTGCCTTTGTCTTGCCTGAAATGACAGCGATAGGCATTGGCCTTGACATAATCGACCACTTGTCCGAAGACGTGCCCCTCGTAGAAGGGATTGCTGTCATCTGGACCGAAGAAGAGCCTAGCGTGACCGGACTTAAGGACGATGCGCTCACATCCGAAGTACTTGCCGAGGCTGCGAAGCTTTACGACGCGCAGCAAGTCTTCTGCCTCCTGTGGAAGAGGACCGAAGCGGTCGATGAGCCTGCTACGGAACTGCGCCACGTCCTCATCTCTTTCCATGCCGTCCAGCTCACGGTAAAGGAGCATACGCTCGCTGCTTGTCGGCACGTAGTCCTCGCTGAAGTACATGGGCAGGTTGCTGTCGAGTTGGCAATCATCGACTACCTCTGTGCTGGTCACGACGTTTCCTTCGCGTATCTCTTCCGTAAAGAGTTCGTGGAACTCCTCATTACGTAGTTCGGTGACGGCTTGCGAAAGAATCTTCTGGTACGTCTCGTAGCCGAGGTCGGCGATGAATCCGCTCTGCTCAGCCCCCAGCAGATTGCCTGCGCCGCGTATGTCGAGGTCCTGCATGGCGATGTGTATGCCGCTGCCCAGGTCGCTGAAGTTCTCGATGGCTTGCAGGCGACGGCGGGCATCGATATTGAGAGCAGAAAGGGGCGGCGAAAGCAGGTAGCAGAAAGCCTTTTTGTTGGAGCGCCCTACCCTGCCTCGCATCTGGTGAAGGTCGGACAGACCGAAGTTGTGGGCGCCGTTGATGATGATGGTATTGGCGTTGGGAATGTCCAGTCCGCTCTCGATGATGGTGGTCGAGATGAGGACGTCGTACTCGTAATTGGTGAAGTCTATCATTATCTTCTCCAGTTCCTCAGGCGGCATTTGACCATGAGCCACAGCTACACGTGCATCGGGCACATGCTTATTGACAAGCGTGGCAAGCTCCTGTAGCTGACTGATACGGTTGTTGACAAAGAAGACCTGTCCGTTGCGGCTCATCTCGAACTCCACCGCTTCGGCAATGACTTCGGCGCTGAATGGACATAGCTGTGTCTGGATGGGATAACGGTTTGGTGGAGGTGTCTGAATGACACTCAGGTCGCGGGCTCCCATGAGCGAGAACTGCAAGGTGCGCGGTATGGGTGTTGCTGTCAGGGTCAGGGTATCGACGTTGGTCTTGAGCTGGCGAAGCTTTTCTTTTGTCGAGACGCCGAACTTCTGTTCTTCGTCGATGATGAGTAGTCCCAGGTCTTTGAAGCGAACGGACTTGCCGATGATTTTATGTGTACCGATAAGGATGTTCACGGAGCCGTCCTTCAGCCCTTCGAGTATTTGCTTTGTCTGTTGAGGTGTGCGTGCACGGGTCAGATACTCTATCTTGACGGGGAAGTCCTTCAGGCGACTGGTGAAGGTATGGTAATGCTGATAGGCCAAGACTGTGGTCGGAACGAGTACTGCCACTTGCTTGTTATCGACGCAAGCCTTGAATGCTGCTCTGACGGCAACTTCCGTCTTGCCGAACCCGACATCTCCGCAGACGAGGCGGTCCATGGGTCGCTGGCGTTCCATGTCGGCCTTCACGTCCTGTGTTGCCTTGAGCTGGTCGGGCGTATCCTCATAGAGGAAGCTCGCTTCCAGTTCGTGCTGCATGAAGCTGTCGCGGCTGAAGGCAAAGCCTTTCTCTTCGCGCCGGCGGCTGTAGAGCAGGATGAGGTCGCGGGCTATGTCCTTTATCTTCTTCTTCGTGCGTTCCTTCATGCGCTCCCATGCCCCTGTACCGAGGTGGCTGATGCGTGGGGGTTCACCTTCCTTGCCTTTGTACTTCGAGACTTTGTGGAGGGAATGGATGGAGACATAGACGGTGTCGTCGCCGGAATAGATGATCTTGATGACCTCCTGCATCTGGTCGCCGTTTTGCATATGCACCAGCCCGCCGAAGCGTCCGACGCCGTAGTCGATGTGGACCACATAGTCGCCCACCTCGAACTGCTGGAGTTCCTTTAGTGTCAAAGCCACTTTGCCGCCCTTAGCTCGGTCGCTACGCAGGTTGTACTTGTGGAAGCGGTCGAATATCTGATGGTCGGTGAAAATGGCTACGTGGAGGTCGTCGTCGATGAAGCCGCTATGGAGCGCGTGGTCAACAGGTGTGAACTGGATGCCAGTCTCCTTATCGTGGAAGATGCTCTCCAGTCGGTCCGTCTGCTTACGGCTGTCTGCCAATATATAGATGTCTATGCCATCGTCCTGCAGTTTCCTGAAGGCATCGATGAGGAGGTCGAAGTTCTTGTGGAAGACGGGTTGCGGATGGGAGTGGAAGGCAATACAAGAACCACCCGCCATTGAAGATTGACCATTTCCCTTCAGCTCGATGCGGCGGAAGCTGACGACCTGCTTCCTGAACTCCTCAGGATTGACCAATATGGTAGCCCTGTCTAAAGTTTCCTCCGTTGGAGAGACTTCTTGCTGCTCTATCTTGGCAGCCTGGCTGAAGCCTTCGTCGTATGTCCGTTCCATGCTATCGCAGACGAAGAGCAAGTCCTTCACGGCGAGGATTGTCTTCTCCGGCAGGAAGCTGAGGAAGCTTTCCTGCGAAAGAATGCCAGATTGCGGGTGGAGCGAATCTGTTTGTGAATTGTCCAACTGTCCAATCAGACTGATGCTCTGCTGACGGTCGCGACTGAGCTGACTGTGGACCTCGAAGGTGCGGATGCTGTCCACCTCATCGCCGAAGAAGTCTATTCGGTAAGGCAACTCATGGGAGAAGGAATAGACGTCGATGATGCTGCCTCGGACGGCAAACTGGCCCGGTTCGTAAACGTAGTCCGTCTTGTGGAAGCCGAAGCTGAGCAACGTCTCCTGCACAAACATGATATCTACGCGCTCCCCTACTCCAAGCTTCAACGTCTGCTCCTTGAGCTTCTGTCTGGTCACGACGAGCTCGCTGAGAGCCTGCGGATAGGTGACGATGAAAAGCGGCAAGTCGCCTGCCGAGAGACGCGACAGGACTTCGGTCCTCAGGATTTCCTGCCCCGCATCGCGCTGTCCGAACTTTATGGCTCGCTTGAAGCTGCTGGGGAAGAAGAGCACGTGCTCAGGGCCTTCACGCCGT
>Ga0310691_10003164_pt1 | contig 20248 bp, 18 predicted proteins | sample 176DNAGHGlowgp2_FD_203887 | JGI IMG/M metagenome (GOLD analysis project Ga0310691, IMG submission 203887) | Sheep rumen microbial communities from Palmerston North, Manawatu-Wanganui, New Zealand - 1766 DNA GHGlow gp2 (v2) (version 2) | ecosystem: Host-associated > Mammals > Digestive system >...
ATGTTTTCAGCACTCCCGGAGTTGAACCGGAATTATGACCCTCGTACTGATATTTACCCCAGAGCTGTATATCAAGCTCTATGGTAAGATGGCTTTACAATCTCCAGAACCTCATACCAGATGCCTTCAGCTCATCCATCCGATAAAGGCTCTTTACATCAATAAGTACTTTTTCCTCATCCTTCAGATCGTCTCTAAAGAACTTCTTTATTTGAGCCATCGACAGACTTCTGAACTCCTTATGGCCTACAGCCACGATAATACAATCCGCATCCTTGACTTCTTCGAATGGGATAAGATCAACACCATACTCATGCTTGGCAATCTCAGGATCAGCCCATGGGTCAGTAACTTGCGGAATAATCTCATATTCTTCCAGACGCTTAATGATGTCATTTACCTTGCTGTTTCTGGTATCGGGACAATTTTCTTTGAATGTAATGCCCAGAATTACAACCTTAGCTTTTTTCGGTGCCTGCCCCGCCTCTATCATCTGTTTGATCGCAGCATCAGCCACAAAAGCTCCCATAGAGTCATTGACCTTTCGGCCATTGAGGATTATCTGACTGTGATAACCCAGGCGCTCTGCAACATTTGTAAGGTAATATGGATCGACGCCAATGCAGTGCCCACCTACCAGGCCGGGTTTGAATCCCAGTGCGTTCCACTTGGTGTTCATTCCCGTAAGCACTTCATCTGTATCAATACCCATCCGGTCACAGATCATAGCGATCTCATTCATGAAGGCGATATTGATATCACGCTGACTATTCTCTATTACCTTAACGGCTTCTGCCGTCTTGATATCGGATACACGGAATGTACCTGCCTTGATGACAATGTCATAAATCTTCTGGATAACCTCAGCAGATTCCTCATCCATGCCCGAGACAATCTTCCTTATGCTTGTAAGAGTATGTACACGGTCGCCGGGATTGATACGTTCAGGGCTGTAACCGATTTTGAAATCGACTCCACACTTGAGCCCGCTCTCTTTCTCCAAAATTGGAATGCAGATGTCTTCAGTAACGCCTGGATAAACCGTACTCTCATAGACCACAATCGTTCCCGGAACCATGTTACGCCCTACAATTCGGCTTGCATTCTCAACTGGACCGAGATCCGGATTGTTGTCCTCCTTAACCGGGGTAGGCACGGCGACGATAATAAACTTAGCCTCAGCCAGTCTCTTCTCATCGCTCGTGAAATCCACCGTCGTTTTGCTAATAACTTCGTTACCGACTTCATTCGTAGGATCAATCCCACTCTTGTACTGTTGGATACGATGTTCATTGTGGTTGAATCCGATAACCTTCACATGCTTTGCAAACTCAACCGCGATGGGCATACCAACATATCCAAGGCCTACGAGTGCCAGTTTTTCTTCGCCTCTGATGAGGCGGTCGTACAAATCAGAATAGGTTACCACTTATGGGAATCCTTTCATTCATAGAATTTTGCTGTTTCCAGCTATGCTATGGGGAAAGGGGCTTTGCTAATGCGGTCCCATACCGCCAGTTTATTACAGTCTCCAGAACCTCATGCCGGATGCCTTCAATTCATCCATACGATAGAGACTCTTTACATCAATCAATACCTTCTCTTCGTCCGGTACTTCAGGTTTGAACAAATCCTTGAGTTGCATGGTAGACATGGAACGATACTCATTGTGGCCAACGGCTACAATCACGCAGTCTGCTTTCGGAATGTCCTCAAACGGTATCACATCCACGCCGTATTCCTGCTTCGCCACAGCAACATCAGCCCAGCCATCAGTCACTACGGGATTGATCTCGTATTCCTTCAGGCGGTTGATAATGTCAACAACCTTGCTGTTACGGGTATCAGGGCAATTCTCTTTAAAGGTAATACCGAGAATTACAACAGTGGCCCTTTTCGGTGCAAGGCCAGCTTCAATCATCTGCTTGATCGCGGCATCAGCGACGAAAGCGCCCATACTGTCATTGACCTTACGGCCATTGAGGATGATTTGGCTGTGGTAGCCGAGCTTCTCCGCAGCATTGGTCAGATAATACGGGTCGATACCAATGCAGTGACCGCCAACCAGACCTGGTTTGAAACCGAGAGCATTCCATTTGGTGTTCATACCGGCGAGAACTTCATCCGTGTCAATATGCATCCGATCGCAAATCATAGCAATTTCGTTCATGAAGGCGATATTGATATCACGCTGGCTGTTCTCGACAACCTTGACAGCCTCCGCAGTCTTGATATCAGAAACCGGGAATGTCCCCGCCTTAATCACGATATCATAGACCTTTTTAATCTCACGAGCAGACTCTTCATCCATACCGGAGACGATCTTCCGAATGCTAGTCAGTGTATGTACGCGATCACCGGGATTGATACGCTCAGGGCTATACCCAATCTTCCAGTCTACGCCGCACTTGAGGCCAGACTCTTTTTCAATAATCGGCACACAGATATCTTCGGTAACACCGGGATAAACTGTGGACTCAAAAACGACAATAGAGCCTGGTGTAAGGTTCTGGCCAACTGTCCGGGATGCCCCTTCAACTGGGCGTAAATCAGGCGTAGTATCGTCATTCACAGGCGTAGGAACCGCCACGATGATGAACCTTGCTTCCTTGAGTCTCGTAGGATCAGCTGTGAAATCCACCGTTGTGTTCTTGATAGCTTCGCCTACCTCGTTGGTCGCATCAATACCATTCCGGTATTCATTAACTCTTTTCTCGTTTATATCAAAGCCAATGACCTGCACATGCTTTGCAAATTCGACAGCTATCGGCATGCCGACATACCCCAGACCAACAAGCGCCAGCTTTTCTTTGCCTGAAATGAGGCCTTGATAGATGTTATTGAATTCCATTTTCTTTCTTACTCCTTCGTTTTTTCAGTTACTTCGGTCGGCATAATACCAGCCTACAAATCACAGCGGGCGCATCGGGAGACACAGCGTCCTGAGTTCTGATGGACATCCGTACAAAATATGTTTTTCAGAGCTTTCTCTTTTCTGTAGAATTACAGTCCACTCTACAATCGAGGCAGCATCTGGAGCACAGGGAATTAAAGAGCTTTTTTAATCTCCGCAACAACAAAGTCAATCTCATCCTTTGTCTTGTAAGGATCAAGAGGCAGACTAAGAACTGTAGAGCAGAGCTTCTCTGTCACAGGGCAGTCAGCGAAAGCAGAATCTGTTCCTGCAAATGCACCTTGCTTGTGCATTGGCTTTGCGTAGTAAACCATGGATGGAATTCCCGCTGCTTTCAGCTTTGCCTGGAGTTCTTTACGATCCACTCTATCCGGAAGCTGTACTGTGTATTGAGCCCATGAGCTGTAGAAGCCTTCTGCAATGACCGGCAGCAGCAGTCCTGTATCTTTAAGCCCCTCTGTGTACCAGCCAGCAACCTTGTTCACATCGGCAAGTTCATAGTCAACAAATGCCTTAAACTTCGGAAGCAGGATCGCGGCTTGAATCGTATCAAGGCGGCTGTTCTTGCCAAGACGAATATTGTTATATTTTGCATTCGGATCATTGGGATTGCTGGTATCCTTACCATGAACGCAGATAGAGCGAATCAGATCTGCCCACTCATCATTGTCAGTAAAGATTGCACCGCCATCTCCGTAACAGCCCAGCGGTTTTGCCGGGAAGAAGGACGTGGTGGAGATGTCACCAAAGGAGCATGCTAACTTTCCGTTAATACTTCCGCCAAATCCCTGCGCTCCATCTTCAAGAAGGAGGAGATCGTACTTTTCACAGACAGCCTTAATTGCAGGATAATCTGCAGGAAGGCCAAACAGGTCAACAGCTACAACGGCTTTAGCCTTGTACTTGCCTTCAGCAATGACCTTCTTAACAGACTCTTCCAGCTTTATGGGATCAATGTTGTAGGTTCTCTGATCCACATCCACATAAATAGGTATGGCACCCTCATCAGCTGGGCACTCACCGGACGAGAAGAAAGTAAAGTCCGGTACAAAGACTGCGTCTCCCTTTCCGACACCCCATGCCCTCATAGCAATGGTGATGGCATCAGTTCCATTTGCGCAGGTGATGCAGTGCTTCACACCAACGTACTCTGCCAGCACCTTTTCCAACTCTTTCACTTCCGGGCCAGAGATGAAATGTGCGGAAGCAGCAACACTCATCATTGCTGCATCAATCTTATCCTTCAACACCTCATACTGTTTCGGTAAATCCCTGAATTGCATTACTTGACCTCCTCCAAACCTTCGTCTGTTTCCTTATATTTACGTCCGCATTTTTCACAGACGAGATCTTCGGGTAATAACTCTCCGCATTCGCATGCCCAGCCCATTCTTCTTGCTGGAACACCAAGCATTAATGCATGTGCCGGAACATTTGAAGTGACAACTGCACCAGCCCCTATTAAAGCCCATTTGCCAATTTTATGGCCACAGACTACCGTTGCATTTGCACCAATAGACGCTCCCTCTTCAACAATCGTTTTCTTATATCCAGCGTGTCCCTTGGGGTATTTCGCTCTTGGGGTCAGATCGTTTGTGAACACACACGAAGGTCCACAAAAAACATAATCACCCAACTCCACACCTTCATATAGTGAAACATTGTTCTGTACCTTACAGCCATCTCCAACCTTGACATTATTTGACACATTCACGTTCTGTCCAAAGGAGCAGTTTTTACCAATTCGGGCACCAGACTGAATATGGCTAAAGTGCCATATTTTCGTTCCTTCCCCGATCTCTACATTGTCATCTACAATGCTGGTTGGATGTACAAAATACTCGCCCATTAAAGACTCCCTTCACCAAACCGACCTACAAAATCCATAGTGGAACAGCTCTCCAACGGAAGCTTAACCGGACGATGTTCGGCGGCGGATTTGTAGATCGCCAGAATCATTTCAAGAGCTCTTTTGCCGTCTTCGCCAGTCACATAAGGCTGGCGGCCTGTCTGGATCGCATCAATCACATCTGCATAGAGTGGAGTGTGACCGAAGCCGTAAACATTCGGAGGATTCTCACCATAAGTCGCTTTTACATACTCAGGATCATCCAATCCATCAGCGAAGTCCCAGACCTCGATAATGTTATCGCTTGTTCCTGCCGCTTTCGCCGTTCCCTGCTGTCCGAAGATATAAAGTGTCTCTTCCAAATTCTTCGGATAAACGTTGGTTGTTCCCTCGATAAGACCGTATGACCCGTTGGAAAACTTCACGATAGCCATTCCGAGATCCTCTGCTTCAAGATAAGGATGCTCAAGTTGATCTGTGTAAGCCATGACCTCATCGACATCATTTCCCATCATCCAACGGAGAAGATCAATGTTATGGATGCACTGATTCATAAGGCAGCCACCATCTTGCGCCCAAGTTCCGCGCCAGGGAGCCTGTTCGTAGTAGCCTCTGCCTCTATTCCAACGAACATGTGCCGCACCATGAGAAAGCCGACCGAAGCGCCCTGCCTCCAGAGCCTTTCGGATATACTGAACAGATTTGTTGAAACGATTCTGATGATTTGCGCATACAACGACCCCCGCTTCATGACCAGCTTTTATAATTGCATCGGCATCGGCGATAGAGAGTGCAATGGGCTTCTCGATTATCACATTACATCCGGCAGCAATACAATCCAAGGCAATAGCTGCATGTTTTCCAGATTCCGTTGCAATGGCCACAAGCTCAGGCTTTTCAACAGCAAGCATTTCTTTGTAATCTGTGTATTTCCGCACATGCTCAAGTCCAAACTTATCCGACTTCTCCTTCATAGCCTCTGGGAGAATGTCACACATAGCCACAAAATCCAGTTTGTTATTCTTCGCGGCTTCAATGTGATTGGGGCTGATACGTCCACATCCGATTAGTGCGTATTTCATAATAACGTCCTCCAAATTAGATGATATACTTTGAAATCTTGGTTTTCCCGATGGTGCATGAGAAAACCAAAGCTACAACAATTAGCAAAAAGTAGATTATTATATTTTCTAGATTTGATCCAAGACCAGTCTTATCAAGTATTACCACCCCCCCTACACTAATTACACCGTACTGCAATAAGTAGATAGAACTACTCAATTTAGCTTTATCAAAAGATCTTTTTTCAGCAGCCGGAATTAAGAAATGAGTGGTAAAAAATTTTAAGAGCATTATAATCGCTAATGGAATCGTAAAATACATACTGCAATCCGCATCCTTTGCAGCGTAACTTCTGCACATGTATACTTCAGCACAAAACAACACATAGCTAAACACCATTATCCAGTTATCTGTTCTAGACCATATGTCCGATTTCTTTGATACTGCCATACATTTTCCCAAAAACATCAATGGAAAAGCGAAAAAAACACCATTCCTAGTAGTTAAGAAAACATTATTGTATTCCTTAAGAGCTGGAATAAGCCACGAATAACTACCGCCAAACAACGTCCCCAGAACATATAAAACAGAAGCAATTATACCTGACACCTTGTTGTTTTTTAGCAAGCATAGCGGGACAGCAGCTATAAGCATTGCAGATAAATACCAGAGATAAGCTGGCGTCTTAAACAACATTACCCGAACAGGCATAGATGCGAACTCTGTGCTTTTCACATATAATGGACTGTAAAGTACTAACCATATCAGCAACATTATGCCGATTCTCTTCGTGTAACGTTTAAGCGCGTTTAATCGCCCTCTTTTTTTCACAGATTCTTGTAACAAGAAACCTGATACTGCAAAGAAAAAAGGAACTCCCAATCTGGCAAAATACTGCCGAATGACTTCGATAAGAATACTATTATCGAAAGGAATGTGCAGCAACGGGATAAGCAACGAAAAGACCATTTTCCCAATATCTAATCCGTTATTTCTCTTCATCAGCATTTCCCGCTTCTTTCTTTCGGCTAATAAAGTAGATCATCCCGCCGGTATTTAAAACACCCGTAATAGTGAGTACACATATATGCGCATATGATGCTCCTAATGAACCATACTTAGGAATGAGAAAAACATTTGCTCCAATGCTAACTAAGCAACCAATAATCGCAACCATCGTATTGTATAAAAGCTTTCTTTGACTTACAAGCAAATTGCCTGATAGAACTCTAAAAGTCCCCCCAATAAAATAGCCTACAACAAGTATTCTGAATAGGCTCACACAATCGGCATACTGAGTACCAAATATAATAATGATAAGTGGATCTGCAATTATCAACAAAACAACAGCGATTGCTCCATTAATCGCCCCCAACCCAAGCAAACTTCGGCAATAATTCTTTTTTACCCATTTGAAATCTCCTATATGCTTTGCAAAGTACGGATAAACATAAACAGCAAAAGCCAAAGGCACAAAATTCAGTGCTGTTGGAATTGTTGTGGCAACTTTATACGATGCAGTTACTGTGCTATCAGATATAACTATCCCAAGAATGAACACTTCTAACAGATTAAATAGTGTAGAAAGTCCGTTGTTTACTACTGAAATCAGAGACACCTTCAATAGAGGTCTTTTGATTGAATCTTCCAACGTAACCTTCTTAAATGAAGGAAAGACATGAAATCTAAAAGCTATAAAAACAATTGTAAAAATGTATGCAAGGTAACGTCCAAAAATCAGCCCTTTGCTTGCGATAAAACTTGCGCCAAGAATTGAAAAGCCACAATATAGAACCATGTTTACTATATTGGAATATGAATACTCTTTAGCTTTGATATCTCCTCGCATTTTTGCAATTGCCATTTCATACATTAGTGTGAAAATAGGAAGTGCAGAAAAGCAAACAAGCAGTTCATTAGAACCTTTGATTGTGAACGGTGCAAATAACCCAACAGCTAGAATACTTAATGACAATAGTATATTAACCTTAATCCCGAATCTACTAGACCATTCATAAATTCTTTGACTTACATCAGGCCTATCGGAATACTCACTACACATCTGCAATATGCCAGATGCTATTCCAAGTCCACTAGCAAGCAAAAAGAACTGATATGTATTTAGCGCATCACTAAAACACCCGTAATCAGCTTTAGTAAGGACTCGAACGAGGACGATCCCACTAAGAAATGATAGAACCTGGTTTAATGTATTTGCACCAAATATATGCACAAAACCTGTATCAATCAATTTCTTTATGCCTGACTTTATTTTTTCCTTCATATGGTTTTACCTGATCTTCTGTTATTTCATCCAGTAATCAATAGCCAACGCTGCACTTATTGCTTGCGTTTTCTCTTGTGCGCTACCTTCCTTAAAAAGCTTATCAATACTACTAAACAGTAATTCGGAACATTTCCCTTCCGTTCTATTTATCAGTTCCATCCATTGAACTTCAATTTGGGGATCAGAAGAATACCAATACGAAAATGGATTCATGCCGGAATTATTGCCAGCATTTATCCCTAACACCCTCGCCAATTTTTTGGGGCCATGATAATAAGCGCGTCTAAGCACTTTTGTTATCTTGCCATCGGTAAGTTTGGTATCGTCTGACGACCATCTTATATTCGCAGCCTCTGGGTAATACTTCAAAATCCATTTTTTATAGATTTTATGCTCTGCCCTCTGCTTATAGGGGATACTAAAACAAAACTCCATAAAATCCACGTCCATAAATGGCGATGCTATTTCAGTATAATGTCTTCTGATAAATGCTGAACTTAGCGCCCCCAAAAGTCCACGAATCATAATATATTGTTTTTCTGCATTACCGCCGAATTGTTTTAGATGATCCAAGCTAAGTAAATCCTTGTTCTTATATGAATAAAGCCCAAGAAGTTGTGGTTTTGAGTAATCCGCAGTTGAATTCAAATAAGAGCCGAGCACAATATCTCCAATCATCCCAGTATGTTCCATCCCAAAGTGGCAAAAATCTATTGTGTCCAATAGCCTTTTGCCTCCAGTTATACCGGAAAAAAGTTGAAGTCCATAATTAAGTTGTATTATCGCTTCAGCATCATATAGAAACCTATGATTATCTAAAGGATAAAACAAGAGCTCCGTACCTAAAGATGCTACGATATTCTTTGTTATTTCTTCTTCATTACTCCCAGACTGAGAATAATGAACATTAACTATATCTTTATAACCGCACTTTTTTGCAACCCAGGACGCCATACGGCAGTCTAATCCTCCGCTTAAATCTGCTAAATGGGCGTATCCATATTCTATGTCTTTATCATACTCAAGTTTTATAGCTCTGATAAATCTCTTGTTAATTTCATCAAGTATTGCTTCCTCAGACCACGACGATAAGTCATACTTTCCCCATGGTATAGAATAATACTGGTGTACAGCGACAGTACCATTCTGAATAGTTAAATACTGACCTGGTAACAAACGTTTAACTTCTTGCGCCGGTGTGGACATATCATACATATATCCATAAGTGAGAAGACTAACTATTGCATCCTCATTTAATGTTATTGATAATCCTGCATCCTTAATTCCCGAAAGAATGTAGAACGGATTCGAGGCGATTATTATTATATCGTTCTTTGCATAATAGAATACAGAGCTTTCCCCGGTCTGATTTGTCCAGATGGTCCATGCTTTATTCTGCTTATCATAGTATCCACCTGAAAAAGGTCCTTTGAATTCAGAAAAGAACTCGGATCCTTTGTCCTTTTTTAGTTCAATAATTGTTTCGCCAAATGATCTAGACCCATATATACTGACTAACTCGTTCTTATTCAGCGTAACTCCCTCAGTTATAATTGCGCAATGTTCATCTTGCAAAAACACCTTGTCATCAAGAAACTTATTTATCGTTTTACGACTCACATAATATTCATCAACAAGCATTTCATTCTGAACCATATACGCCTGACGAAACTCATCTGGTTCTGTTCTTGTTTTAATATTTTTTATGCAAAAACCTGGCATAAATACCTCCTCGCATTAGAACCACATAATCTAACGGCTTTTTTATTCTTCAGAACCTATTATTATCTTATCGCAAAATTTGGGATAATTGTTTTTAGCGCTAAAACACATCTCCCACTTTCTTCTTGCATTGATCCTAAGATTCAAATAAGTTTCAGTATCCAAGAGTGCTATCTCCTGAATTTTATTTGCAATTTCCACAAAAGAGGTATTTGCCCCTACCAAATAACCATTAATTCCATCATTTACCAGCTCTGATGTTCCGCCTACATCTGTCGCCAAGGCAGGAATTCCGAATGACATTGCTTCCATTATTGAAACTGGAATGCCTTCTGTTTCACTAACATTTATGAAGAAATCATACTGTCCACTTTTGTATTTGTTCATTAATTCTGAATTGCTCACTGGTCCAGCAAATGTAAATGTGGCGAATTCACCCAGTTGTTCGCTCGCATATATCTTTAAAGCATCAAGCAGTGGTCCACCGCCAAAATGAGTCCATTCGATTAACAGTCCCGACCCCCTCAGTTGAGAGAGTGCGTCAATAATTAGATTAATGCGTTTTAGTTTAATACAGTTTGAACACGATACTATTCGAATAGTATTGCTTTGCCGATAAAAAATTTCAGTTCCATAGTCAATTGTTCCGAGATAAGCACAATGAAACTTTACAGAACTAAGCGGATACAGTTCACTCAAATAATTAACTCCGTTGTTAGAAACACAATACACAGCGTCTAATTTTTCAAAAAGCATCTGCCTGTAAGGGAGATAATTAAAACTTCTGTATTCATAAATGTCAAATCCATGTGCACGACTAATAGCCCTTTCAACCTGTGGTATGTGCTTTTTTACCGTAACAGCTACATATGCAGGATTATAAAGCCAGTACGCATACAAAAAAAGTTGATCGTCTGCTTTAATGTTGTCCTTCAAATATCGAATAATCTGTCGTGCTTCAATCCTCATATTAAGCGTCATGCTCAGAAGCTTTTTGAAGGACTCATACTTGTTTGCACTTTTTTGTTTGAGGATTTCGAACTCTTCCCAAAAGTCTTGATCAAACAACAATTTTGGAGTCTCGATTATTTTTTTTAGCTTACTAATGGAAATCTCAATAAGTTCACACTTTTCAACAGCTCTTTTCTTCACTCCATTTTCTTTGCTTGAAAGTGGGCATACTATCACTCGATCAAAAGTGTCCCAGAACAGCATTTCACTCTCTAGGAATGTCTCCCCATTACCATATGGAAATTGTTCAGTTAATACTAAAAGTGTTTTACTCATTACTTTCAAAATACCTCACAACGGGTATCATTGTTCGGTTAATATCACACCGTTCAATAAAGTAGTACCTAATCGCCTCTCCCACTTCTTTTTTGCTCTTATCCATAAAACACGCATCATAAAAAGCTACAACTTTGTTAATATCCACCGGACTTTCGTCTTTTGGACAATACATAACATAAGGAAATGTGTCATCAACTATATCAATCTTGTTCTCTGCAATAATCGGCATACCTCTTAGTCCATATTCACGCGATTTTAATGTGCTATCATCTTTAATACTTATTCTGTGAAATCCAATTGCACCAAGTCCAATATCATTATTTGCATAAAACGAGTCTTGTTCACCGTTTGGGATAAACCCATACAGTGTTACTCTGTCGGACAGTTTTAAACTTTTAACAAGATTAGAAAGGTTCTCATATTCAACGCCATTCCCAATGACAGAAAACCTAATATCTCTAACCCCTCCATTATTGTAATAATCATTCATGCCCCGAATAAAGCGATCAATGCCATGAGCAGTGCTCATCGAACTAACAGATATAATACCAATATAATCATGCTCATCAAATTGTTTAATACTGTAGTCCTCAATATTTGTTCCATTGATTAGTTGGCTAGTATCAATTCCATTGATTGATTTCTTATTGGTGCATGCAAACGCTCTATCAATGTATCTTCCGTAACTACTTCTTAAAAGTATATCCATAACCACTTGAACTGGTTTTTTAGCTTTTACCCATTCTCGAATGTAAGGGTAATCAGGGAATTCAACAACTATCTTTTTTACGTGATTACGTATCCGTTTTAACATTGCAATTTGTTGTGGAAATGCTAACGCGTATCGAATATAAACATAATCGATACTGTTTTCGATAATGAATTTATCAATTCCAAATTGCTTTAGAACTCTATGCTTTTCATTACTATCATCACGATAAACACACTCTTCTCCATGATAAATAACAACATCATTTCCCTCAAAAGCAGAGATGTAACTATCAAAATATTTATTAAAAACTAGGTACTCATTTTTTACTTTAAGCGATACCCCACTATTTTTATCTTCCCAGTTAATGGGAGCAATAAAAATCAAAGTACTCATATACTCTACTCCTCTATACCAATGGAAATCTGCTGTCTGGGCTTCATTATTCTCGAAACAAACCCAATTATAATCAGAGTGAATATAAACGAAAAATTAAAGTATGACGATATGAAAGCCCCTGCAGAATCACGCGGTGCGTATATAATATGATAAAGTGAAATCAATACAATCGCATTTTTAACGTAGTGTCCTTCTTTAAGATTATTAGCGCTTTTCAGTATTACTCCGTATACAATACTAAACAACATTATTCCAATGTATCCCATATCGTGATATGATTCTGCGATAAAAGAAGAACCCATGCCTCGTCCGGCAAGATATAATGTCGGACCCCATCCTAAATACGTTATAGTTTGACCATAAGAGTTTCCGTATAAAGCCATCTCAATGGTATTTCCCTGATAAACTTTTGTGCCTAAAAAAGGCCGTAAGAGTTCATTCTTAGTAATGAAATCAATAACTCCACCCAGTGAATAAAAATGACCTTTAGGAAAAGATTCTTTAAGTTCATACCCCTGTCCAATGACATTTACGCTTCCACCTAATGAGGTAAGCATATGTTTAAAAGAAGCCCATATACCCCCATAGCTGTAATCAAGACTATCTCGCACGTACATAAAATACTCTAGAAAAATCATTACAAACGGGAGTGCAATCGCAGCAATAAAATAGTACTTTCGCTTTATTATCGAATATTTTTCACCAGAGAAATTTTCGTATAGAATAAAGTATACTCCTAACATAATAACTGCCATTACTATTTGATTTCTTTGCCCATATAATAGACCAAGTACACCAGTTGTAAAAAAAATGATGAAAGGGATCTTATTCTTTCTCGGTTCAGGCATTGTCGCAAGGAAAATAAAAAAAGCAAATTCGCTCATGTCCGCAATTCTAGTAAAGAATGACGGAAATACTGATGAAAAATTTATGTAATAGGATGTATAACTACCTGATAATATCACGTATACACATTTTTCGATTGAAATAAGGATTGCAAAAGCAGCAGTAAAAATATATACCGATTTGCTAGCTTTCTGTATTCTCGTTATATCGCCAGAGCCCGGAAATTTTATTTCAGAGGTCTTAAATTTGACTTTATTTGCAATATATGTACCTAAATCAACAAAAGCAAGTGCAATGAATAAGCTAATCAGTGTATGATGCATCGCATCATCAGAAGAAAACCTTAAAGCTACAGACGAATCAAAGTGCTTAACAAGCAAAGCACCTATTAAAAATGCAAAAAAAGAAATAAGAAATGCTAACACAGTAAAGCTATCGCGCCTCAAGTTTTTAATCAGCATACATAGCCACATAGTAATAACTGCCCAAAATAACCAGTCGGTGTCCATACTAGCCAATCCAATGACAAATACTATCAAGGCAAAGACTAGTAGAATTCCTGACAACAAATCATTAATCTTAATACTTCTGTTTGTCATAGCATAAGCCCTATTTTGTATTTTGTTGAAATTCTTTTATAAACTCTAATTATGGCTTCAGTTGTTTTGTAACTGATACAAAAACCAACTGTTAAACACTTTCTTGAAAATGGGATCGGTGATTTCAATAAGGTTAGCGCGTTCTTTCTATTCTCCTTCACCAATTTTCTTACTATTTCTTTACGATCAAGTGTTTCATCTGCTATGCCATAAAAAGCTAGCTTAGATAACAATGACATCGCTGTTCGCGCGTTCTTCACTTCACCAAGATACTTTATAGTCCCAAACGTTTCTTCTTGAGTCAGTTTAGATAACTCATCTGCCGCATCATACAAATCAAAATCTCTTTTTTTTAAACCCGCAGAGGACAGACTATCCCCCCCTTGAAAGTAATAATATTTTTTCAGGTTGCTAACTACGATTGTCTTACATGCGCTAATTGCTTTATAGTTAAAATCGATGTCCTCATTAATCTTGCCTTCTCTGAATCGCAATCCTTTTACAATACTTGACCTGTATAAAAACTTCCAAACAGAATAACTACCATTAATGGTAGAACTAGTCATATAGTATTGCAAACAATTTTTGCCAGAAAACACATTCACAGTTTCTTTTTGGTTATGAACTTGTTCCGTTTCAGTGTAGCAATACATCGGTAACACATGCGCAGCATCTGCATGGTGCTCCTGTATCAAATGTAGCAAATGTTCATAGAAGTCATTGTCAACCCAATCATCACTGTCAACAAATCCGATATAGTCGCCAGCCGCTATAGCTAAACCCGCATTGCGTGCTGAGCTTAAACCTCCATTTTTTTTATGAATTACTCTAATGTTATTATATATTGCTTCATATGAGTCACATATAGATGGACAGCTATCCGGACTTCCATCATCGACCAATATTATTTCCAGGTTTTCATAAGTTTGATTGATTAGGCTTTTCACACACCGCTCAAGATAATGCTCCACCTTATATACAGGCACGATAACACTTACTAAAGGACTACTCATCTCACCATTTCCTCAAAAACTTCTTATAAACCCAGTTCTGCATCTTTGCCGGAAGAACAAACATCCCAGTCTGTGCCACAGCTACCATCGCATAGTCAGAAAAGGAACTATAACCCATCTTCCAGAACTTCTTAATCGTTGCTATGTAACTCTTAGTGTTCTCCCAGGACTTCCGTCGTGCTGCAAGCTCATCAGAACTGCGGAACCAAAGCAGGGCTTCATCAATATTTTCAGCCTTGTGTCCCTTAAACAGCATTCTGCCGAACAGGTCAACATCCTGATTCCGCTTGAGATCACTATACCCACCCTCAGCCAGCACCGCTGATTTCCGGTACATCACAGCTGGATGGTTGAAGGCTGATCGTTTCTTAGCATATTCATATATAGCTTCTGAAGTTGTCGGTACTCTTCGCTGACTAATTACATTGCTCGGATCACCCACAAACTCATCAATGTGAGAGCCCACAATCGCCAGTTCTGGCTTTTCTTCAAACCGCTTAAGCTGCTTCTCACAGCGATCAGGCTTGCTAATATCGTCCGTATCCATACGAGCAACAAGCTCGTTCCTGCACGCTTTTAAACCCTCATTAAGCGCTAATCCAAGGCCTAGGTTCTTCTCATTTATAACAATGTGGAGGTGCGGTTTATACTCCTCCACAACTGCATACAACTCATCTGTAAGAGGGCCATCCTCCACAAGTACAATCTCATCCGGCTTTACAGTCTGATTTATCATCGAATCCAGAGCAAGACGAAGATACTCCGGATGCTCTTTTTTATAGAGAGACATCAATACACTATACTTTTCCATTTATCTCCGTCCTTCGTGCTCTTCAATCAGATTTCTGGCATGTGCCTGTAAAGCATCGTATTGCGGCTTACTGACTTTCCCTGCTTTCAACAGCGCATCCCCATAATCAAGTGCTGTGGCATTCTCTCCGTCTGTAATACCAGACCTCTTAAAAACCACAGCAACAGTCTCAAATAGGATCTTCATATCACCAAGGAAGCTGACCTTTTCTATATATTTCAAATCCCAGTTCAGCTTTTCTTCCCAAGTAACCGCATTCCGGCCCTTTACCTGCGCCAATCCAGTCAGACCAGGCTTCGCCGTGTGGCGCATACGCTGTTCATCGGACATGAAGACCATGTCACGAACCAACTGTGGCCTAGGCCCTATCACACTCATATCGCCCTTCAGGATGCAGAAGACTTCGGGAAGCTCATCGAGACTGGTGCTTCTTAACATAGCTCCGAACTTTGGCAGTCTCTGATCATCTGGTAGGAGGTTCCCATTCTCATCCCGCTTATCTGTCATCGACCGGAACTTATACATATCGAAAATGGTTTCTTTCCCATTCTTAATGATCCCAGGTCTCGGCTGTTTAAACAGTACCGGGTTTCCCATCTTCACTCTTACAATCACAGCAATAATCGCGTACAACCAACAGAAAACGATTATGAAAAGAAGGGAACAGATAATATCTAAAAGGCGTTTTATGTACTTCTCATAAAAGCCAAGTTTTCTCTCAAACCGCATGCATCTTCCCCTTTATCAATTTCCATAATCCAAATCCAGCGGCTGCACCAAGAACATTGCAAATAACATCATCAATTTCGCACCATCCAAGATTAAATGCGTACTGAACAGCTTCAATATCTGCGGATAAGAGAACCGCTGTGAGTATCAGCCATTTCCAACGTTTCCCAGGAAAAAGAAAACCTAAAGGAATAAAAACCAGGATGTTGTTGATATTCTGAATGCTCTCTGTCTTGCCATCAGGTGCTCCCGCCAACCAAGCTCTGTATGACCACAACAGCTCCCATTTAAAAACTCGTTCAAAAGATCGTGGCTGGCGTGAAAAAATGGTCAGCCAAAGAAGGAACAATACATAAACAGAAAACAGAATCCAACCCAGCCGTTTCCTCAATTCTTCAAGGCCTTTCTTACAAGAGTGTCCACACTCTCTATATTGCCGTTATCGATCTGATCGATGGCGTCCTTCAAGACCATCCCAAGTACTTCTGGTTCCAGTTTCATTACAGTTTTTTTGTCTCGCCACTCAGCGTACTTGGAAGAAGGATTCTCGCCATATTGGGGAGAGCGGCGGATTCACACGCAGCGTCCATCAATTCATCAAAAGTCATTCCATACGCCTTCTCTATCTACTCTGCTTTTTCAGCAGTTGCGTTCCACTTAGATTTCGTTCCAAATTTCACCTACAAACATTCGGTCGAACAGCTCATTGTGAATACCCCAGTCATATGGTGCAGATACAATATGACCTCCTCATTCATATCCAGCCGATGCCTTATTTTCTTATCTGCGCACCTCATGCATATTCAGCCGATGCACATATACGCCCTCAGTCATATCCAGGAGATGCGTATCTCCATCCCTGATTGATGTCCGGCAGATGCGGCATCTCCCTATCTACAACCCTGATTGATGTCCAACCGATTTACAGAAAGCACCTATGAATGATCTCAATAATCCGGTCCTGCTGCTCTTCCGTCATCTTGTTATCGCTCGGCAAGCAGAGCCCGCGACGGAAAATATCAGCCCCTACATCAATTCCAGAGCCTTTTATATAGGCATTTGTGCGGCCTCTGCCGTTGCCTTCGACTGTCACGAACGGGTTGGTCCTATATATCGGCTGCATATGCATGGGCTTCCAGATAGGTCTACCCTCGGCATTAAACGCTGCGAGCGCTGCAAGTATCTCGCCCGGGCTGCTCTTGCCGGATTCGCTGTGCCAAAGCTCATCTTTTTCGCCGCGGACAAAAGGCGCCATAGCGGACTCATTAATCAGAATGCAGCTGAGCCAGTAATTGGGCTCAGAGTTTTCAAAATCTATCGGGTTCATGGTCACAGGAAGATCCTTTAAGCCTTCCTTGTAATGTTCGTATATGGCTTTCTTTTGAGAAATGTGTTCGTCTAAGTACGGCAGCTGGCCCCTTACAACGCCTGCAATGATATTGCTCATGCGGTAGTTGTAACCAAGTTCTTCGTGCTGATACCATGCGGCTGCCTCACGGCTTTGTGTCGACCATTTGCGAATCTTGTCGGCATCCTCTTTTTCACGGCATAAAAGCATGCCGCCGCTACTGCCGGTTATTATCTTGTTGCCGTTAAAGCTGATGATACCGATGTCGCCAAAGGTACCGGCCTGTACGCCTTTGTATGTCGCACCAAGGCTCTCGGCAGCATCTTCAACTATCAAAGCATCGTGCTTATCTGCAATCGTCCTGATTACATCCATCTTTCCCGGTGTTCCGTACAGATGCGCCACCACTATAAGCCTTACATCAGGGTAGATCTCAAATGCCTTTTCAAGAGCAGCCGGATCCATATTCCAGCTGTCGGGTTCGGTGTCTATAAACACCGCTTCCCCGCCTTCATAAGCAACAGGGTTGACGGTCGCATCAAAAGTCATGTCAGAACAAAAGACCTTTCGGCCTTCAAGAGTTCCGTGACCTACCTTAGGCTGCCCATATAGCTTTTTACCTGCCAGTTTTATTGCAAGGTGGAGTGCGGCTGTGCCGCAAGAAAGAGCCACCGCATAGGGTATACCAATATACCCGGCCATCTGTTCTTCAACAACGTTTATATTAGCTCCAACAGTTGATACCCAATTGGTGCGAATTGCTTCATCGACCCACTTTTGTTCGTCGCCGTGCATGGTGGGGCTTGAAAGCCAGACTTTTTTTTCAAACCTTTCTATCCCGTTAAAGCGTTCATCTTTTAGAAAATCAATTGACATAAATATCCTGTTCTGCCCGTAAGCGGTTATCTGTCATTCCCCCACTCACCTGCGGCGAAAAAATAGCATTATCGCAAAATATATCATTTTACGAAATCAGTTGTATAATGGTTGTCGCAAAACATATCATTGTTCTTTATATCAAAAAATGAATTGAAAGTCAAGGGAGGATGTTTTTATGAAGCTGTTTATATTGTATTTTCAGCAAAATCACAAATTTTATCACGCTAAAGAATGGGAGGTTGTCTAAAATGGCAAAAGGCAGTATTTACAGGCGAAAGGACGGACGTTATGAAGCAAGGCTGTCGCTTGGCAGCTTTAGCGGAAAACGCCATCAGATTTCTTTTTACGGAAAAACAATGGATGAGGCAGGAAACAAACTGAAAAACTATTACCACCAATTATTAATGGAAGAAACAGGTGATGGAAGGCCGCAGATAAAGGTGTCTGAGCTTTGCAGCGAATGGCTTGTGGCAATGCAGAATCACTTAAAAATATCTACCATGGCCAATTATCGGATGAAGATAGAAAAACATATACTGCCGGCGTTTGGCAGTGATCTGTGCAGTAAGGTCACATCTGCAGCGGTGCAGGCGTTTATAAACAAAAAAATAGAAAGTGGGTTGTCCGGGCGATATGTCTCGGACATTATTGTTCTTATAAAGACTGTTTTCAGATATGCGCGGGCGCAGGGGTATGCAGCAGATCCGCTGGGCAACATAATAATGCCGAAGTGCAAAACACCGGATGTGAGGATACTGACACCTGACCAGCAAAATACGTTAAAAACATACATCTTTTCAAAACAAACGCTAACCCATGCGGGTATAGCGTTTGCTTTGTTTATGGGGCTTAGGATAGGTGAGGTGTGCGGGCTTAAATGGAGCGATATCGACTTTGAAAAACGCACCTTGACCGTCAGGCGCACAGTGCAGCGGGTAAGCACAGGCAGTGGCAAAACGCGGACAAAGCTTGTTGTTATGCCGCCGAAAAGCGAAAGCTCACATCGTGAGATCCCGTTGCCCGGGCGGATATATGACGCATTGCTTGCGCTGCGTAGCGAGAAAGTTTCCATTAATGATGACTACTTTATTGTAAGCGGCACGATGCGTCCGACAGAGCCTCGAGCGATGCAATACCGCTTTGCCGCCATATTAAAAAACGCGGAACTGCCGTCATGCACCTTTCACAGCCTGCGGCATGCCATGGCGACGGCGGCACTCGCGGCCGGTTTTGATGTAAAGACCCTTTCTGAGATACTTGGGCACAGCAAAATTGAAATAACGCTTGCCAGGTATGTACATTCGTCTATCGACCGCAAGCGGGAATGCATGAGACTGATTTCGTAAAATGATATATTTTGCGACAAGTAAAAATTATCGTTGCTGCTGCACATAAAAAAAGGGGGAAACTGATGGATTTCACAAAGGATGTGCGTTTTAACGGAATAACTCGTTTTGAGAAAAAGCTTTGGCTTTCCTCCCCCTCCATGCACGGTGACGAACAGAAGTGGGTCGATGAAGCGCTAAGGACTAACTGGGTTTCCACAGTCGGCGAAAATATAAATGTCGTTGAACAGCAGCTCGCTGAATATATCGGTATTCCATATGCCGTGGCACTTTCTGCCGGCACTGCCGCCCTGCACCTGGCTGTAAAGCTTGCAGGCGAAAAGATATACGGCAAGCCCCCGGTAGGACATGGCACATTGGAAGGCCGAAAGGTCTTTTGTTCTGACATGACTTTTGATGCGACCGTCAACCCTGTTGCTTATGAAGGCGGGGAAGCGGTGTTTAT
>Ga0310691_10003165_pt1 | contig 20246 bp, 11 predicted proteins | sample 176DNAGHGlowgp2_FD_203887 | JGI IMG/M metagenome (GOLD analysis project Ga0310691, IMG submission 203887) | Sheep rumen microbial communities from Palmerston North, Manawatu-Wanganui, New Zealand - 1766 DNA GHGlow gp2 (v2) (version 2) | ecosystem: Host-associated > Mammals > Digestive system >...
TGAGGAGGGCGATGTTGGCCTTCATGATGTTGTCCAGTCCGGCGGCGTCGATGTTCTGCTCCGACAGGAGGGCCTGGTTGGGCACGATGAGTGCCGTGAGGCGGCTGTCCCGGCCCACGATGAGGGACTCCTGGACGTAGGGGAGCTGGTTGAGCACGACTTCGATCTCCTCGGGGAAGATGTTCTGGCCGTTGGTGCCGAGGATCATGCTCTTGCTGCGGCCCACGAGGAAGACGCGGCCGAGTTCGTCGATGGTGCCCAGGTCTCCGGTGCGGAACCAGCCGTCTTCGCTGAGGACGGCACGGGTGGCTTCCGGATTCTTGTAGTAGCCGGAGAATACCACGTGGCCGCGGACGATCACCTCGCCGGCGATGCGGCGCGGATCGGGGGAGTCAATCTTGAGCTCGATGCCCTCCGGGACCGGCTCGCCGCACTCTTTCATGACATAGGTCTCTTTGTGGCCCAGGGTGATGGTCGGGGTGCACTCGGTCATGCCGTAGCCCGTCACGAAGGGGACCTTGATCTGCTCGATGAACAGGCGCTCGAGCTGCTCCGGCATGGCCGCGCCGCCCGTGATCATCAGGCCGAGGTTGCCGCCGAAGGCGTTCATGAAGATGGTGTGGAGCGCTTCGCAGAAGTCGGGATTGTTCTCGTGGTCGGCGAGTTTGGCGGCGCCGCTCTTGCTGCGGACGAATTCTCCGATGGTGTCGTCCAGCATCTTGTTGATGATCAGCGGGACGGCGAAGAAGACGAACGGCTTGTACTGGCGCAGGGCCGGCTTGAGGTTGGCCGGTACCGGCGGGATGCAAAGGATGCACAGGGTCATCCCGTAGCACAGCGGGGCCATCAGGTCATAGACCAGGCCGAAGATGTGTGCGTAGGGGAGCACGCTGACGTAGTTGTCTTCGCGCTTGTAAGGAAAGTGGTAGGGGATCAGCTGGATATTGGAGCTGAAGTTGCGGATGCTGATCATCACGCCCTTGGGGTTGCCCGTGGAGCCGGAGGTGTACATCAGGGCGCAGAGCTCGTCCAGGTCCCGGTCCGGGAAACGGACGTCTTCGCGGGTAAAGCCTTGCGGGAAGGCTTCTTCGAAGCGGGTCTGGCGTCCCTCATAGACTTCGGCGAAGTCGCCGCGGGAGGCCAGGAGCTCTCCGGTCTTGGTGTCGATGGCACCCAGCAGGGCGGGCATGGCTTCGAAGTCCATCTTGTCGAAAATGGCTTTTTCCGTATAGAGGATGCGGCTGTCGGAGTGGACCACCAGTTTCATCGTATCGTCCGGCGTGAAGCCGTTGAAGAGCTGTACGGCCACGAATCCGCCGGTCTGTGCGGCGAAGAAAGCCTTGGCCCAGCCGGCGCTCGAACGGGCGTTGATCGCTACCTTGTCTCCGCTTTTCAAGCCGGCGGCCCGCCACCAGCGGACGGTCTTTTCGAGTTCGGCTGCGAGTTCGCCGTAGGTAATGCTCGTTGCTTTGAATTCGTCGATTGCCGGTTTGTCCCAGCATTCTTTGACGGAGCGCTCGAAATAGCGCAGGAAACTGTCTTTCTTGGTCAGGTTATACATCGCGGATCGTTTTAAAACGGTCACAAAGGTAGCCCTCATGCACGCGCCGGGCAAGCTTGTGTGAGTGGCGGACAAAAAAAGTGACGAAACGCCGATTTGGCGGACAAATCGACGTTTCAAAGGGATAAAATATTGGGTTTCCCGCTTTCCGTCCCACCTGCGTTGGGGCGGAAATGTGGCGAAATCGGATTATACTCGGTGAAGGAGTCCGTTCTTGAGATCCTCCGCGGCGATCTCCCGGATCTTGACGTGCATTTTCTTTCCCATGGTGTTGAACGGGATCTGCTGGACGAATCGATAGTAGCGGGGCCGTTTGAAATTGGACAGGTCCGGGCTTTGTACGCAGTAGTCGTCCAGTTCCTCGCAAGTGAGCGAGTCGTCGTTCCGGACGATGTAGGCGGTGACGATCTGCCCGCGGATCTTATCCGGTACGGAGGTGACGATGCAGTCCTTGACCCGGGGGTGCTTGTTCAGCACGGACTCGACTTCGGTGGGGTAGATGTTTTCCCCGGACGAGATGATCATGTCGTCCATGCGGCCGATGATGGTGATGAAATGGTGCTCGTCCCAGGTGGCCAGGTCATGCGTATAGATGAATCCGTCGTGGTATTTGTCTTCCATCTGCTCCGGATTGTTGACATACGCATAGGCCGATTTGGCCGGTGTGCAGACGATTACCTCTCCCACCTCGCAGCCGTCCGTCGCGGCCATTTCGTCGGGCTCACCCCGGCGGTCGTCGAAGATCTTGACCACGCGTACGTCATCGTCGATGCAGGAGACCCCGGCCGTGCCTGCCTTCTCCGGCAGGTCGCCAGGAATCAGGATGGAATTCCAGTGGGCCTCGGTGGTCCCGTATCCGTTGTAGATGTTGGGCGTGAGCACGCGCTGGTAGCGGATGCAGGCCTCCCGTTCCAGCGGACTGCCCATCGTCACGATGCCGCGCAGGCAGCTGAGGTCCCACCCTTTCTTCTCCTGGACGTCCGCCATCGCGTCGAGTATGGTGGGCACGCCGATGATGAAGGTGACGCCGTATCGGGAAACGTACCGGAGCGTGGTGGCCGCGTCGAACTTGCGCATCACCACGATGGTGGCTCCCGCATAGAGCGCCGGAGAGGGGCCCGTGCTATTGAATCCGCCGCGGTGGAACCAGGGCGTGGCATTGAGCAGGACGTCCCGGGGGTTCATCGGGAAGTGGATCATCACGTCGTGGGCGCAGAGGATCTCGTTGATGGAGCAGATCGGAACGGCCTTCGGCCGGCCTGTGGTGCCGGAAGTATAGAGCCGGGTGGTTTCGTCGAAGGTGCTGTAGGGGACGTCCGGGCAGACCCGGGTATCCTCCCGGCCGGCGGCATAGTCTTCATAGGAAACGATTCCGTCCGTGCTCCCGCCGTCCACGACGACCAGCCGGGCCGGACGGTGGGAAGCGATCTCCAGCGCCTGCAGGACGGTGTCCCGGAATTTTTCATCGAACACCAGGACCGTAGGCCTGGAATCGTCCAGGCAATACGCCAGTTCGCCCGCGGACAGCCGGAAATTGACCGGGCAGCACACGGCGCCCAGTTTCTGGGCGGCGATGTAGGCGGAGGCGAACTCGGGGCAGTTGGGCAAAACCAGCATCACCAGGCTGCCGTGGCCGGTCCCGTCGGAGCGCAGCGCCCGGGCGAGCCGGTTGCTTTCGCGGTTCAGTTCCGCATAGGTCCAGCTGCGTCCCCGTTCCGGATCGATGACGGCCGGCTTCCCGGCAAAGCGGAACACGTTTCGGGCAAAGCCTTCCATCCAGGTGTAGCGGTGCTCGAAAATGCTTCTGAAATCGTTCATGCTTGGTTTGGGGTTTCCATAAAAACAGCGAAACGCCGATTTGACGGGCAAACCGGCGTTTCGCAGCAAGCGGATTATTCGGGGCGCATGACGAGCTCGATGAAGTTGCCGTTCAGGAATTCCTGTGCGGCGGCCTTCACTTTCTCGGGCGTCAGGGCGTTCACGGCCGCCTCGTAGTCCTTGTCATAGTCGTAGCCGTAGCGGGCGTTCTGCAGGAGGATGCTGCTCCAGTAGGCGTTCTTCTGGCGGTTCTCCGGGATGGTCTTCTGGAGGTTCTTGACGGTCTTGTCGAACTGGTCGGCGGTCGGGCCGTTTTCGGCGATGCTCCGGAAGCCGGCTTTCGCGAGTTCGCGGAGTTTGTCGGCGGATTCGACGTTGGTCTGGAAGACCACCTGCATCATATGGCGCTCGTCGGGCTTGTTGCTCACTTCCGAGGCGCTGCTGGCGCCGTAGGTGCCGCCTTCATCCTCGCGGAGGGTCTCGGTGTAGAGCATGTCCAGGATGTAGGACAGGGCGTCGCAGGCCACCTCGTCGGCCACATTGTACGGCTTGAGGACGTTGTACACCTGCAGGACCGTGACCATCGGGGTGGACATCTGGGCCTTGAAGTCCATTTCGCGGTTGGCGGTGCTGATGCCGTCGTTCCGGTAAGCGGCCTGGCTGGCCTTCTTGCTCATCGGAATGGAGCCGGCGTACTTGCGGACCAGCGGCAGGATCTCGTCCACGTCGAAGTCGCCCACGACCACGAGCCGGGCGCCGGCCGCGTCGGCGAAGAGCCGCCTGTAGGCGCTTTCCATCGTGGCGAGGCTCGCCTTCTGCAGGACGTCGTCGTCGATCATGAAGCGGCGGGGGCTGTCATACACGACGTCGTACAGGGCCTTCTGGAGCTTGTAGTTGGACTGGCTCTTCAGGTTCGGCAGGACGGCCTCGATCTGGCTGCGGCCCTGGTTGTACTCGGTCTCGTCGAAGCGGGGCTCCGTATAATAGAGGTAGAAGAGCTGCAGGGCGGACTCAAGGTCCTTGACCGTGGTGGTGCCGCTGATGCCGTGGCTGTACTCGTTGATGTAGGTGTTGAGCGAGAGCTGCTTGCCGGCCTCCATCTTGCGCAGGACGGTGGCGGGGAACTGCCCCACGCCGCTGTTCTGCAGATAGAGCTGCCAGATGTTGCTGTCGAAGGAGTAGAGCTCCTCGTCGGAGAGCAGGCTGCGGCCGCCGTCCTTGCTGAAATTGAAGACGATACGGTCCTTCTCGTGGTCCGTGGGGAGGAGCCAGACACGCACGCCGTTCTTCAGGGTGAAGGTCTTGGAGCCGTAGGCGCCGTCCTTGATCTTGGAGTTCTTGCTGCCCTTGAGCTTGGAAGCGTCGAGGAACTCCGTGGGGATGTCCTCGGCGGCGGCCTGCTCGAGCTGGGCGTTCTCCACGGCGTCGATCACGGCCTGGATCTGCTCCACGGTCGGGTGGGTGAGGCCTTCCTTCTCGGGGGCCTGGTAGATGACCACCATGTTCTCGCGGGTGATGAGCTGCTGGGCCATCTGGTTGATGGTCTCGGCGGGCAGCATCGGCATCAGCTGCTGGACGAGTTCATACTCGGTCTGCGGGTCCATGAAGCGCTCGTTGTCGAAGAAATTGTAGATCATCGGCATCACGAACTCGGAGTTCGTGCGCGTCTCCGCCTTCTTGGCGGCGTTCTCGTACTGCGAGAGCACCTCGGTCTTGGCACGCTCCACCTCGGCGTCGGTCAGGCCGAAGCGGCGGAGTTTCTCGGCCTCCAGCAGGCCGGCCGCGAAGGCGCTGAGGGCCTCGCCGTCCTTGCTGGCCACCTCGGCGTACACCACGTCCGCGGTCTCGCAGAGGTTGGCGATGCCGAAGCCGCCGGCCAGGAACGGGGCGTCCGGCTGCGCGGAGATGTCGGTGAAGCGCTCGTTCATCGCGATGCTGACGATGTCCTCCACGAGGTCGGTCAGCAGGCCCACCGGGGTGCTGTTGAGCTCCTCGGGCGTGGCTTCGCTGCGCCAGTAGACATCAATGGCGGTGTTGCGGTTCTCGGGATCGGTCAGGATGCCGATGGCCGGTTTCTCGTTGGCCGGGATGGCGATGACATCCTTCTGCTTGGGATTCTCCGCGGCCGGGATGTCGGCGAAGGTGCGCTTGATGCAGGCCTCCACGTAATCCGGGTCGATGTCGCCCACCACGATCAGCGCCTGCATGTCCGGACGGTACCAGGTATGGTAGAAGTTCGTCAGGCTCTCCGGCTTGAAGGTCTTGAGGTTCTCTTCCGTGCCGATGATGGAGGTGGTGGCGTACTTGGTGTCGCCGTAGAGGTACGGGTAGGACTGCTCGCGCATGCGCCACTGGGCGGTGTTGCGGGAACGCTTCTCCTCCAGGATCACGCCGCGCTCCTTGTCGATCTCCGCCGGGTCGCAGGTCACGAAGTGGGAGTAGTCGTGCATGATGAGGATGCAGGTGTCCACGACGGTGGGACGGACCAGCGGGATGTTGTTGAGCAGGTAGATGGTCTGCTCCACGCCCGTGGAGGCGTTCACGTTGCCGCCGAAGGAGGCGCCGATGCTCTCCAGCCAGTTGAGGATGCCCTTGCCGGGGAAGTTCTTGGTGCCGTTGAAGCACATATGCTCGAGGAAGTGCGCCAGGCCGTCCTGGTCGGGCAGCTCCTGCAGGGCGCCCACGTCGGTGGCCAGGTAGAACTCGGCCCGCTGGGCGGGTTTCTCGTTGTGACGGATGTAATAGGTCAGGCCGTTGTCAAGCTTGCCGACGCGGGTCTCGGGGTCGTTGGGAAGCTGCTGCAGCTGCTGCGCATTTCCCAAAGCAGCAGCGCCGAGAAGCGCTGCTGCCAGGATGAGGAATTTTTTCATCGTTGACATTGATTGCTCTGATTGCTTCTAACCTTTAGACGCGGAAATCGTTGAATTGCTACAACTTGGCAGGAAAACTCTCCGACAATCCTTTGTCTTCCGGATGCAAAGATAATCAACTTTTACTGAAAAACAATAATTATTTATTGAAATTTACGAAATTATTATTCTTTTCCAGCCAGCCTCTTGTAAGTGCCCAGACGGACCTTCGCAAACTCTTCGGTCTTGGCGAGCAGTTCGCCCGCGCTTTCCGGGAAGAGCTTGTACAGGGACGCGAAGCGCACCTCGCCCTTCAGGAAGTCCTGGAACTTGCTCCAGTCGGGTTCCTTGGAGTCGAGCGTGAACGGATTCTTGCCCTGCTCTTCGAGCATCGGGTTGTAGCGGTACAGGTGCCAGTAGCCGCACTCCACGGCGAGCTTCTCCTCCTTCTGGCTCAGACCCATGCCCGCCTTCAGGCCGTGGTTGATACACGGGGCGTAGGCGATGATCAGGGACGGGCCGTCGTAGGCTTCGGCTTCCTTGATGGCGTTCATGTACTGGACCGGGCTGGCGCCCATCGCAACCTGCGCCACATAGACGTAGCCGTAGCTGATGGCCATCATGCCGAGGTCCTTCTTGCGGATCTTCTTGCCGGAGGCGGCGAACTTGGCGATCGCGCCCACCGGGGTGGCCTTGGAGGACTGTCCGCCGGTGTTGGAGTACACCTCGGTGTCGAGCACGAGGATGTTCACGTTCTCACCGCTGGCGAGCACGTGGTCGAGTCCGCCGAAACCGATGTCGTAGGAGGCGCCGTCGCCGCCGAAGATCCACTGGCTGCGGGCCGGGATGTAGGCCTTCAGCTGCAGGAGGGACTTGCAGGTGTCGCAGCCGCACGCTTCCATCAGCGGAACGAGGGCGTCGGCGACCTTGCGGGTCACGGCGTAGTCCTTGCGGTTGGCGAGCCACTCGGTGAAGAGGGCCTTCATCTCGTCGGAGCAGCACTCGCACTGCAGGCCTTTCTCCATCAGGGCCGCGACGGTCTCGCGGATGCGGTCGGAGCCGAGGTGCATGCCGAGGCCGAACTCGCAGAAGTCCTCGAACAGGGAGTTCTGCCAGGCCGGGCCGTGGCCGTGCGCGTCGGTGCAGTAAGGCGAGGCGGGGAAGGAGGCGCCGTAGATGGAGGAGCATCCGGTGGCGTTCGCGATCATCATATGGTCGCCGAACAGCTGGGTGATGTTCTTGATGTACGGGGTCTCGCCGCAGCCGGCGCAGGCACCGGAGAACTCGAACAGCGGCTGGGCGAACTGGGCGGCCTTCATGTTGGACTTCGGGTCGAACGGGGTCTTGTAGCCCACCTTGGCGTTCAGATAGTCGAACGCGGCCTGGTCGGCTTCGTGGTCCATATACGGCACCATCGCGAGGGCCTTGTCCTTGGCGAGGCAGACGTCCACGCAGTTGCCGCAGCCGGTACAGTCGGCGACGGACACGGAGAGGGCGTACTTGTACTCCTTGAGGTTGGCCTTGCCGTCGGCGAACTTCACGCCCTGGGCGGCGGCAGCGGCGGCCTCCTCGTCGGTCAGCAGGAACGGCCGGATGGCGGCGTGCGGGCAGACGAAGGCGCAGGTGTTGCACTGGATACACTTCTCGGGATCCCACACGGGCACGGTCACGGCCACGCCGCGCTTCTCATAGGCGGCGGTGCCGGCGGGCATCGTACCGTCCCGCCAAGGCAGGAAGGCGCTCACCGGGAGGGTGTCGCCGGCCTGGGCGTTCACCACGTCGGCGATCTCCTTGACGAACGGCGTCGCGAGGCGGCCGGCGTTCGGGTTGGTGAACTTGGCGTTGATGTCGGCCCACTCGGCGGGCACGTGCACCTGGATGTACTCGCCGCCGCGGTCGATGGCCGCGTAGTTCATGTTGACGACGTTCTCGCCCTTCTTGCCGTAGCTCTTGAGGGCGGCGTCCTTCATGTACTTGATGGCGTCGTCCACCGGGATGATGCCGGTGATGCGGAAGAAGGCGCTCTGCAGGATGGTGTTCGTCCTGCCGCCGAGGCCGATCTCACGGGCGATCTTGGTGGCGTTGATGATGTAGAGCTTGATCTTCTTGCGCCCGATGACGGCCTTCACGGCGTCGGGGATGCGCTGGATCGTCTCCTCTTCGTCCCACAGGGAGTTGAGCAGCAGGCTGCCGCCCTCCTTGATACCCTTCAGCACGTCGTACTTCTCGAGGTAGGACGGGACGTGGCAGGCCACGAAATCCGGGGTGCCCACCAGGTACGGGGCCTTGATCGGCTTCTTGCCGAAGCGGAGGTGCGAGCAGGTGTAGCCGCCGGACTTCTTGGAGTCGTAGTCGAAGTAGGCCTGGCTGTAGAGGTCCGTGTGGGTACCGATGATCTTGATGGTGTTCTTGTTGGCGCCCACGGTACCGTCGGAGCCGAGTCCGTAGAACTTGCACTCGGTGGTGCCCTTCTTCACGATGGAGACCTCGCCCTTGGTCGGGAGGCTCTTGAAGGTCACGTCGTCCACGATGCCGATGGTGAAGTCGGCCTTCGGGGCCTTGCGCTCGAGGTTGTCGTAAACGGCGATGATCTGGGCCGGGGTGGTGTCCTTGGAGGACAGGCCGTAGCGGCCGCCGATCACGAGCGGGGCGTTCTCGCGGCCCTGGTAGATGGCGCGGACGTCCAGGTAGAGCGGCTCGCCGGGAGCGCCGGGCTCCTTGGTGCGGTCGAGCACCGCGATCTTCTTGACGGTCTTCGGGATGACCTTGAGGAAATATTTCTCGGAGAACGGACGGTACAGGTGCACCGTCACGACGCCGTACTTGCGGCCGTGCTCGGCGAGGTAGTCGATCGTCTCCTTGATGGTCTCGGTGACGGAACCCATGGCCACGATGATGTTCTCGGCATCCTTGGCGCCGTAGTACTCGAACGGACGGTAGGTGCGGCCGGTCAGTTCGCCGATCTCGCCCATGTAGCGGGCCACGATGTCCGGAACGGCCTCATAGACCTGGTTGCGGGACTCGACGGCCTGGAAGTACACGTCGCCGTTCTGCGCGGTGCCGCGCGTGACGGGGGCTTCCGGGTTGAGGGCGCGGGCGCGGAAATTCTCGAGGGCCTTCTCGCTGACCATCTTCTTCAGTTCGCCTTCGTCGATCGCCTCGATCTTCTGGATCTCGTGCGAGGTACGGAAGCCGTCGAAGAAATGCAGGAACGGCAGGGAGGACTTGATGGCGGACAGATGCGCCACGGCGGCGATGTCCTGGGCCTCCTGGACGGAGCCGGAGGCGAGCATCGCGAAGCCCGTCTGGCGGCAGGCCATCACGTCCTGGTGGTCGCCGAAGATGGAGAGGGCGTGCGAAGCGAGCGCGCGGGCGGATACGTGGAAGACGGCCGGGAGCATTTCGCCGGCGATCTTGTACATATTCGGAATCATCAGGAGAAGACCCTGGGAGGCGGTGTAGGTGGTCGTCAGCGCACCGGCCTGCAGGGAGCCGTGCACGGCGCCGGCGGCGCCTGCCTCGCTCTGCATCTCGGTGACCTTGACGGTTTCGCCCCAGAGGTTCTTCTTGCCGTGGGCGGCCCATTCGTCGATGTTCTCCGCCATCGTGGAAGAAGGCGTGATCGGGTAAATGGCAGCGTGCTCGCTGAACAGGTAAGCGATGTTCGACGCCGCCTGGTTACCATCACAGGTGATGAATTTCTTTTCTTTTGCCATAATGATTGAAGAGTAGTTTTAGTATGTGTTGTAAGCTATTTTCTGCGGCAAAGCCATAATCATACAAATATATAAATTATTCCGGAATATCCACGCGTTTGCGGACATTCCGGAATACTTTTTTGCGGGCCTTCCGATTATTTCAGCAGGGCGTGGGCGCCGAGCATCGCTTTCGGGTCCAGGGCCTCGTCGAGCTTCTCCTTCGTCATCAGGCCTTCCTCGAGCACGATGTCATAGACGCTGCGGCCGGTCTCCAGGGCCTTCTTCGCCACCTTGGTGCTGCCCTTGTAGCCGATGTACGGGTTGAGGGCGGTCACGATGCCGATGGAGTTCCGGACCATCTTGCGGCAGTGCTCCGCATTCACGGTGATGCCTTCGATGCACTTGGTGCGCAGGGTCTCGATGACGTTGCACAGCCAGGTGACGCTCTCCAGGACGGATTCGCAGATCACGGGCTCCATCACGTTGAGCTGCAGCTGGCCGGCCTCGGCGGCGAAGGCCACGGTGGTGTCGTTGCCGATCACCTTGAAGCACACCTGGTTGGTGACCTCGGGGATGACGGGGTTCACCTTGCCCGGCATGATGGAGGAACCCGGCGCCATGGGCGGCAGGTTGATCTCGTGCAGGCCGCAGCGCGGGCCGGAAGCCATCAGGCGGAGGTCGTTGCAGATCTTGGAGAGCTTGATGGCGAGGCGCTTCAGCGCGGCGGAGTAGCTCACGTAGGCGCCGGTGTCGGGCGTGGCCTCCACGAGGTCCTCGGCCTTGGTGAGAGTGTCGCCGCAGAACTCGGACATCTTGCGGGTGCACAGCTCCGCGAAGCCCGGCACGGCGTTCAGGCCGGTGCCGATGGCGGTGCCGCCCATATTGATCTCGCGCAGGAGCACGGCGTTGCGCTCCAGGTTCGCGATCTCCTCCTCGAGGTTGGTGGCGAAGGCGTTGAACTCCTGCCCGGCCGTCATCGGAACGGCGTCCTGCAGCTGGGTGCGGCCCATCTTGATGTAGTCCTGGAACTCGACGCCCTTGGCGCGGAAGGCGGCGATCAGGGCGCCCAGGCGGCTGACGAGCTTCTTGTTCATCCGCACGAAGGTGTAGCGGAAAGCGGTCGGGTAGGCGTCGTTGGTGGACTGGGCGCAGTTGACGTGGTCGTTGGGGGAGCAGTACTGGTACTCGCCCTTCTTGTGGCCCATCAGCTCGAGGGCGCGGTTGGCGATGACCTCGTTGGCGTTCATGTTGACGGAGGTGCCGGCGCCGCCCTGCATCATGTCCACCGGGAACTGGTCGCGGAACTTGCCGGCGACGATCTCGCGGCAGGCCGCGCAGATGGCTTCGGCGATGTCCTTGTCCAGCACGCCGAGTTCGGCGTTGGCGGCGGCCGCGGCCATCTTGACGTACGCGATCGCAATCACGAATTCGGGATAGTCGCACATCCGGGTATTGGAAATCTGGTAGTTGTTGAGGGCGCGCTGGGTCTGCACCCCGTAGTAAGCGTCGGCGGGCACCTGGAGTTCGCCGAGCAGGTCGCTTTCGACCCTGAATTTCTGTTCTGACATAGTTCCGTGTTATTACAGGGTGGCAAAGGTACGGGGAAAAACCCGATTAAACAAAAAAAGCCGTATATTTGAATCCCATGAAGCGAATCTTCTCCACGCTCTCCGCCGTTTCCCTCGCGGCGCTGTCCGCCTCCGCCGCGGGCGGTGTCTGGCCGGACGGCACCCCGATGGACGCGTGGTTCTCGTCCGAGACCGCCGCGCCTGCCTCCGCGGAGGCGAAACGCTTCGTGGTTACCGACTTCGGCGTGGTCCGCGACAGCACCCTGCTGCAGACGGAAGCCCTCCAGCGGGTCATCGAACTCGCGGCCGAAGCCGGCGGCACCGTGGTCATCCCGCCGGGGACCTTCCTGTCCGGCTCGCTCTTCTTCCGGCCCGGAACGCACCTGTTCCTGGAGAAGGGCGCCGTGCTGAAGGGCAGCGACGACATCTCCGACTACGCCGTGGTGCCCGTGCACATCGAGGGCGTGCTCCAGCCGTACGTCGCCGCGCTCGTCAACGCCTATGGCTGCGACGGCTTCTCCGTGCGTGGGGAAGGCGTCATCGACGGCAACGGCCTGCGCTTCTGGCGGGCGTTCTGGGCGCGCCGCCGCGAGAATCCCGCCTGCACCAACCTGGAGGTCCGCCGGCCGCGCCTCTTCTATGCGGCGGGCAGCCGGAACGTCCTCCTGGAGGGCGTGACGCTGCGCAATCCGGGCTTCTGGACCACCCACTTCTACAAGTGCGGGTACGTGCGCGTGAAGGATGTCATCATCAGCGCGCCGCACGAACCGGTCGCGGCCCCGTCTTCCGACGGCATCGACCTGGACGGCTGCACCGGCGTCCACATCACCGGCTGCAGTTTCCGGGGCTGGGACGACCTGATCGCCCTCAAGGGCGGGAAGGGCCCCCGGGCCGACCGGGACCCCGACAACGCCCCCAATGCCAACATCCTGGTGGAGAACTGCCGCTTCGGCCCCGGCGCCGCGATGCTGACCTTCGGCAGCGAGTGCATCGGCGCCCGCAACGTCATCCTGCGGAACTGCGAGGGTGCCGGAACCGCCCGTATGCTCTGGCTCAAGATGCGTCCCGACACCCCGCAGGACTATGAATACATCCTGGCGGAGGGCGTTACCGGCACCGTGGGCACCGTCCTGTACGTGCACCCCTGGACGCAGTTCGCCGACCTCCAGGGCGGGCCCGTCCGGAAGTCCCGCGCCGCCCACGTCCTGCTGCAGGACTGCCGGCTGGAATGCACCGGCGTGCCGTACGACATCGTCGAAGCGCCCGGGGAATACGGGTTAGAAGATATCGGGTACGCCGAGGCCGATTTTTTCGTAAATTTGCAAAATTGAGACAATAAACCTATGGACATCTCCCTCAGACAGGGCTGCAAGTACGCCCTCCTCGTTCCCACTTCGATGGGACTCCGGCTCATTCCCGAAAACGGCCAGCCCGTGCAGTCCGGCGACGTGTTCCACCTGCAGGTCACGAGCGCCGAGACCAACGTGGCCAGCGTATCCTCCTACCTCGGCCTGCCCGTCAAGGTCCTCACGACCTTCGTGAAAGGCAGTCCGTTCGCCGCCTTCATCAAGGCCGACTTGCGTAAGCGCGGGATGGACTTCGAGGGCCCGGAGGTGGAGCAGGGCGGCCCCTGGGGCTGGCGGCACCAGATCAACGTCGCCGACAGCGGCTTCGGTTCCCGCGGGCCGCGCGTCTGGAACGACCGCGCCGGCGAGGTGGGGCGCACCCTCAACGTGAAGGATTTCGACCTGGACCGCATCTTCGGGCAGGAAGGCGTGCAGATCGTGCACCTGTCCGGCCTGATCGCCGCGCTGAGCCCCGACACCGGCAGGTTCTGCGTGGAGATCGCCCGGGTTGCGAAGAAATACGGCACCCGCATCGCCTTCGACCTCAACTACCGCGCCTCCTTCTGGGCCGGCCGCGAGCAGGAACTGCACGCGATCTTCTCGGAGATCGCCTCCCTCGCCGACATCCTGATCGGCAACGAGGAGGACTTCCAGCTCGCCCTGGGCATCGAGGGACCCGAAGCCGGCGGCAAGGACCTCGCCGCCAAGATCGAGGGATTCAAGGAAATGATCCGCCGGGTGAAGAAGGAGTATCCCGCCGCGAAGGTCTTTGCGACCACGCTCCGCCAGGTCCGGCACGCCAACAGCCACAACTGGGGCGCCATCCTGCTGGAGGGCGACACCTGGCACGTGGTGGAGCCGCGCGAGATCCATGTCCTGGACCGCATCGGCGGGGGCGACGGTTTCGTGGGCGGCCTGCTGTACGCCATCCTGCGGGGCTGGGAGCCCGAAAAGTGGGTGCAGTTCGGCTGGGCCACGGGCGCGCTTGCCACGACGATGCTGACCGACTACGGCCAGCCGGCGGACGAAGAGCAGGTCTGGAGCATCTGGGAAGGAAACGCCCGCGTGAAAAGATAGGATATGGTCTGGTACGAACGGGGTTCCGAAACTGACGTCATCACCGCGGACGACATCCGCGCGGCCCTGAAGGACGTATTCGACCGGATGGGTCCCAGGCGGCGGGTCGTCGCCCTGCCGCCGGATTTCACCCGCCTGAACTCCTTCGCCGGGCCCGTCACCGAGATGATCTATGACTACTTCGGCGACGCCCTCACCGACGTGATGCCGGCCCTCGGCACCCATTCCCCGATGAGTCCGGAGCAGATCCGGACGATGTTCGGCCACGTGCCCGCGGACCGCTTCCGCGTGCACGACTGGCGCCACGACGTGGTGACGGTGGGGGAGGTGCCCGCCTCGTATCTGCACGAAGTGTCCGAAGGAAAGGTGGATTACAGCTGGCCCGCGCAGGTGAACAAGCTCCTGCTCGAGCCGGACGTGGACCTCATCCTGTCCGTGGGGCAGGTCGTGCCCCACGAGGTCATCGGCATGGCGAACTATACCAAGAACCTCTTCGTGGGCGTGGGCGGTTCCGCCGGCATCAACAAGAGCCATTACCTCGGCGCCACCTACGGCATGGAACGCATCATGGGCCGCGCCTGGAGCCCGGTGCGCGACGTGATGGAATACGCCCGCACGCACTTCATCCCGCAGCTCCCGGTCGTGTATGTGCTGACCGTCCGCGCGAAGGATCAGTCGAGCGGGGAGATGGTTACGCGCGGCCTTTTCATCGGCGACGACTTCGAGTGTTTCCGCAAGGCGGCCGAACTGTCGCTGGAAGTCAACTTCATCCTGCTGGACCGCGAAATCCGCAAGTGCATCGTCTACCTGGACCCCGAAGAGTTCAAGAGCACCTGGCTCGGCAACAAGAGCATCTACCGCACCCGGATGGCGCTCGCCGACGGGGCGGAACTGATCGTCGTGGCCCCGGGCCTGAAGGAGTTCGGCGAGGATGCCGCCATCGACGCCCTGATCCGGAAATACGGCTACAAAGGCACCCCGTATATCCTGGAGGCCACCCGGGCGAACCGCGACCTGCAGGACAACCTCAGCGCGCCCGCCCACCTCATCCACGGTTCCTCCGAGGGCCGTTTCACGATTACCTACTGCCCGGGGCCGGAGATGTCCCGCGAGGAAATCGAGGGCGTCGGCTTCCGTTACGGCTCGCTGGACGGGCTGCTCGCGCGCTATCCGCTCGATGCACTGAAGGACGGCTGGAACACGATGCCGGACGGCGAGGAAATCTACTACATCTCCAACCCGGCCCTCGGCCTGTGGGCCTATAGGGAAAGATTCAAGGACTGAATATGAAAATCGTCTGCGACAACAAGATACCGTTCCTCCGCGGGGTGTTCGAGCCTTACGCGGAGGTGGTGTACCTGCCCGGCAGGGAAACGACCCCCGGCGTGGTCCGCGATGCGGACGCAGTCGTGACCCGTACCCGTACGAAATGCGACGCGGCCCTGTTGGACGGCTCTTCCGTAAAGGTGATCGCCACCGCCACGATCGGCTTCGACCACATCGACACCGCCTGGTGCGAGGCGCACGGCATCCTGTGGCGCAACGCCCCGGGCTGCAACTCGTGGTCCGTCAAGCAGTACATCGGCGCCGCCCTCTGCGTGCTGGCCCGCCGCCACGGCCTGCGCCTTTCCGAAATGACGCTCGGCGTCGTGGGCGTGGGCAACGTGGGGAGCAAGGTCGCGAAGACGGCCGAAGCGCTGGGGATGCGCGTGCTGATGTGCGATCCGCCCCGTGCCCGCCGCGAAGGCCCGGACGGCTTCGTCGGCCTGGACGAACTGGTGGAGCGGAGCGATATCGTCACGCTGCACGTCCCGCTCTCCCGTGAGGGGGAGGACGCCACCTGGCACCTCTTCGACGCGGCCCGGCTCGCCGCGATGCGCCCGGATCAGATCCTGATCAACTCTTCCCGCGGCCCCGTGGTGGACAATCCCGCCCTGAAGGCCGCCCTGCAGGCGAAGGCCCTGCGCGCCGCCGTGCTGGATGTGTGGGAGGGGGAGCCGGAGCCCGACCCCGGCCTGATGTCGCTGCTGGACATCGCCACCCCGCACATCGCCGGCTACAGCGCCGACGGCAAGGCGAACGGCACGATGAGCAGCGTGCGCACCGTCGCATCGGTGCTCGGCCTGCCGCTGACGGACTGGCGCCCGGACGGCATCCCGGCCCCGGCGCAGCCGCTGGACTTTACCCTCGACGCCGCCGGCAAGGACCTCCAGGCGGTGCTCTCCGAGGCGCTGCTCTACACCTACGACATCCTTGCGGACGACCGGGCGCTGCGCGCGGACCCCGCCGCCTTCGAGCGGCTGCGCGGCGACTATCCAATCCGTCGCGAGCCCGCCGCCTTCACCCTCCGGCTGCGTGGCGGCAGCGCGGAGATGGCCGCGCGCCTCTCCGAGCTTGGATTCCAAGTAATTATGGATTAAATAGATAGCAAGAAATGCAAGAAAAATCTGACATCGGACTGATCGGACTCGCCGTCATGGGCGAGAACCTGGTCCTGAACATGGAAAGCAAGGGCTTCCGCGTAAGCGTGTTCAACCGCACGGTGGAAAAGGTGGACCGCTTCCTGGAAGGCCGCGGCAAGGGGAAGAACGTCTACGGCGCCCATTCCCTCGAAGATTTCGTGGGCTCCCTGAAGAGCCCCCGCCGGGTGTTCCTGATGGTGAAGGCCGGCGCGGCCGTGGACGACTTCATCGAGAAGCTCATTCCGGTCCTCGACCCGGGCGACATCATCATCGACGGCGGCAACTCCCACTTCCCGGACACCGCCCGCCGCACCGCCTACGTGGAGAGCAAGGGCCTGCTGTACATCGGCACCGGCGTGTCCGGCGGCGAGGAAGGCGCCCTGAAGGGCCCTTCGATGATGCCCGGCGGCTCTCCCGTCGCGTGGCCGTACGTCAAGCCCATCTTCCAGGGCATCTGCGCCAAGGTGGCGGACGGGTCGCCCTGCTGCGACTGGGTGGGCGAAGGCGGCGCCGGCCACTTCGTCAAGATGGTCCACAACGGCATCGAGTACGGCGACATCCAGCTCATCTGCGAGTGCTACCAGATCATGAAGGACATCCTGGGAATGAGCAACGAGGAGATGCACGAGACCTTCGCCGAGTGGAACCGGGGCGACCTGGACAGCTACCTCATCGAGATTACCCGCGACATCCTCGCCAAGAAGGATGAAGACGGCCGCTACGTGCTTGATTACATCCTCGACACGGCCGGCCAGAAAGGCACCGGCAAGTGGACGGCGGTGGCCGCCCTCGACGCCGGCGTGCCCCTGACGCTGATCGGGGAGTCCGTCTTTGCGCGCTGCCTGTCCGCCCAGAAGGAGGAGCGCGTGGCCGCGTCCGGCATACTGGCCGGCCCGAAGCCCGCGAAATACACCGGCGACCGCGCGGCCTTCCTGGAGGACCTCCGCCGGGCGCTCTTCGCCGCCAAGGTGGTGTCCTATGCGCAGGGGTACGCCCTGATGCGCGCCGCCGCGAAGGAATACGGCTGGAAGCTGAACTACGGCGGCATCGCCCTGATGTGGCGCGGCGGCTGCATCATCCGCAGCGTGTTCCTGGGCAAGATCAAGGAAGCCTTCGACAAGAACCCGGACATCGCCAACATCCTGCTGGATCCCTACTTCTGCGGGAAGCTCTCCGAGGCGCAGCAGGGATGGCGCAACGTGCTCTGTACGGCGATGCAGAACGGCGTGCCCGCACCCTGCATGACCGCCGGCCTGCAGTACTACGACGGCTATCGCTGCGGGCGCCTGCCGGCCAACCTGCTGCAGGCCCAGCGCGACTTCTTCGGCGCCCATACCTACGAGCGCACCGACCGCCCGCGCGGCGAGTTCTTCCATACGAACTGGACCGGCCACGGCGGAAGTACGATCTCTTCCACCTATAACGCATAACAGGCAGACATCATGAAAATCGGGAAATACTCATTCGGCGTGGGCGACCGTTTCGCCCGCGAAGGCGTCAACCAGCTCCGGGCCCTCGTCGAGGCCGAACAGAAGTTCGGCGTGCACTTCGTCCCGGTGTGGAACAAATCCAACCGCGAACACCAGATCGTCGGCACCGAGCCGATGGAAACCCGCCGCGAGGCCGATGCCGCCGTGGCGGCCCTCGGTTACCAAGGGCAGTATTTCGTGGACGCCGACCACATCAACCTCGGCAACGTGGACCGCTTCATCGAAGCTTCCGACTTCTTCACCATCGACGTCGCCGACTACATCGGCCACACCGGTTCGATGGAAGAGCGCTTCCTCCCGGCCATCCGGGAGGCCGGCCGTATCTACCGCCACATCGCGGAGAAGAAGGGCGCGGACAACTTCGTGACGGAAGTCTCGATGGACGAAGTGGACGAGGCGCAGACGCCCGAGGAACTCCGCTACATCCTCCGGGAGATAGCCCGGGAGGGGATTCCCGTGCAGACCATCGCGCCCAAGTTCACCGGCCGCTTCAACAAGGGTGTGGACTATCGCGGCGACATCGCGCAGTTCGAGCGGGAGTTCGAGCAGGACCTGCTCGTCATCGACGAGGCGGTGAAGACCTGCGGCCTGCCCGACAACCTCAAGCTCTCGATCCACTCCGGGTCTGACAAATTCTCCATCTATCCCGTCATGGGGCGCCTGATCCGCAAGTACGACAAGGGCATCCACATCAAGACCGCCGGCACCACCTGGCTCGAGGAGAACATCGGCCTCGCCGTGGCGGATCCCGAAGCCCTCCGGCTTGCCAAAAAGATCTACGTGAACGCCCTCGGCCGGATGGAAGAACTGGCCGTGCCGTACGCCACCGTCATCGACATCGACGCGGCGGCGCTGCCTTCACCGGAAGAAGTGGAAAGCTGGGATGCCGAAACCTATGCCCGCACGCTGCGGCACAATCCCTCGGATCCGCTCTACAACCCGTCCTTCCGGCAGCTCATCCACGTCAGTTACAAGATTGCCGCCGAACTCGGCGACGAGTTCTATCCGGCGTTGGAGAAGCACACGGACGTCATCGGCCGCGAGATTACCGAGAACCTCTGCGACCGGCACATCCGCCGTCTGTTCGGAGAATGAACTAGAGGATGACGACTTCCGCCCCCGCGGCGGACGCAATCCGTTTTACCAGGCCCTGGAGCACCGCTCCGGGGCCTATTTCCTGGAAGGAGGTGGCTCCGTCCGCGAGCATGTTCTTGACCGACTGGGTCCAGCGGACCGGGGAGGTGAGCTGCAGCAGGAGGTTGTCCTTGATGCGCTGCGGGTCCGTCTCCGGCTGGGCGGTGACGTTCTGGTAGATGGGGCAGCGCGGCGTGCGGACCTCCGTGCGCTCGATGGCCTTGGCCAGCTCCACGCGGGCGGGTTCCATCAGCGGGGAGTGGAAGGCGCCGCTGACGCTCAGCGGCAGGGCGCGCTTCGCCCCGGCGGCCTTCATCGCCTCGCAGGCGCGGGCCACGGCTTCCTTTTCGCCGGAGATGACCACCTGGCCGTCGCAGTTGTAGTTGGCGGGAATGACGATCCCCTCGGTGGCGGCGCAGATTTCCTCGACCTTTTCGGTGGGCAGTGCGATCACCGCGGCCATCGTGCCGGGCACCTGCTCGCAGCATTTCTGCATCTCGCTGGCGCGCACGGCCACCAGGCGCAGGGCGTCTTCGAAAGCGACGGCGCCGGCCGCCACGAGGGCGGAGAATTCGCCGAGGGAGTGGCCGCCGACCATGTCGGGGGCGGGGAGGCCTTCGGTGCAGAGGGCGGTTGCGACCGAGTGCAGGAAGATGGCGGGCTGGGTCACGCGGGTGGCGCGGAGGTCCTCGTCGCTGCCTTCGAACATCACGTCCGTGAGGCGGAAGCCGAGTATCTCGTTGGCGCGCTCCATCAGTTCGCGTGCCTTTTCGTTGGTGTCATAAAGGTCTTTTCCCATTCCCGGGAACTGCGACCCCTGGCCGGGGAAAACATAGGCTATCTTCATAGTATCTGCGTTTTTCAAATTCCTTTTGGTTTGCGCCGCAAATTTACAAAAAAAGCGTATATTTGCAGTCCCTACGGGAATGCCCCTGTAGTTTAATGGATAAAATTTCGGATTCCGGTTCCGACGATAGGCGTTCGATTCGCCTCGGGGGTACAAAAGAAGGTGACTAATAAGTGATTATTGGTCACCTTCCTTTTTCCCTCGCCGACCATATCGTTTTTTCGAGCGAGTTTTAGTCAAAGCAATATCCACCTCCGTCTCATCGACTACTGGCATCCGTCATCGAGATCATTTTCCGGATGTTATGTGCGATCGCCAGCGTGGCAAACTCTGCTTCAACGAGCTGTTTCCCCTTGTAATGAAAGCGTTTGAAGCCGCCGTCGTATTTGATTTGTC
>Ga0310691_10003167_pt1 | contig 20236 bp, 18 predicted proteins | sample 176DNAGHGlowgp2_FD_203887 | JGI IMG/M metagenome (GOLD analysis project Ga0310691, IMG submission 203887) | Sheep rumen microbial communities from Palmerston North, Manawatu-Wanganui, New Zealand - 1766 DNA GHGlow gp2 (v2) (version 2) | ecosystem: Host-associated > Mammals > Digestive system >...
TTTCGCTGCGGGCGCTTCATGAAGCGCCCCTACAGTAATATCTGACAAAAAGCATGCCCTGTCCTGTGTACAAATCGTCACAAAATATGCTGCGTTCTCGCTGTAATCCCAATATTTCAAACGGGTTATTTTTCTCTGGGGATAGTTCATGATTATTCTTAGCCATCCACACTTCTCTTCAAAAGCGTTGCGGTATTCATCTGGCTGAGGATCAGCTTGCGCTTTCCGCCGCCTTCGCATACGACAAAGGAACGGGGGATGTCCTCGGCGGCGTTTTCGACCTGGCCTGCCTTCTCGCAGGCGGCAAGGTATTTGCGCGTTAAATGTGACTGGCTGGTGATGTCGAGATCAAAGACCCCCACGATCTCATCCGTCCTTGCCACCGCGCCTTTGCCCAGGTGCAGATACTTCACCGGATCCGTCCCCCTTTGACGAACAGAACGCGCCCGCCGGTGCGCTGGGAAATGCCCTCATCTTCACAACAGGTGATGAGCGTCTGTCCGCCGCCGATGCGGTTTAAGACGAATTCCTGCCGCCGCGCGTCCAGCTCCGACAGCACATCGTCCAAAAGCAGGATCGGATATTCTCCCGTCTCCTTCAGGAAAATCTCCCGCTCGGCAAGCTTGAGGGACAGGGCCGCCGTCCTGGTCTGGCCCTGGGAGGCGAAGGAGCGGGCATTGCGGCCGTTGACACTGATTTCCAGATCGTCCTTGTGGGCGCCGGTTAAACACTGTGCGCTGTCCAGCTCCGCCTGGCGGTGCTTCTCCTGGTGGTCGCAGATGTCGTAATAGATCTCCTTGGCGCTTGCGAAGGGGTCGCGCACGGTGCTGACCGTCTTATAGGCGATCTCCAGCTCCTCCAGTCCGTCGGAAAAATCCCGGTGGATGGGGGCCGCGGCCTCCTGCAGGCGCTGGGCAAAGGCGGCCCGGTAGCGGATGAGCTGGGCGGAGGCGCGAGCCATGCCGTCGGAAAACTCGTCCAGCGTGTCAAGCAGACTCGGCTTGTCGCGCCAGTCCTTCAGAATACGCGTCTTGTTCTCGTAGAGCTTGTTGAAGTCGGACAGAATCTCGGCGTACCGGGGCCGGATCTGGCAGATGGCGTTGTCCATAAGACGGCGCCGCACCGCCGCGCCCTCCTTGATGAGGTTCAGATCATCCGGGCAGAAGAGCACGGCGTTGACTGTGTCGCTCAGTTCTCCGGCATTTTTCTTGACAGCATTGACAAGGATGCGCTTGGGCTTGCCCGGCGTGAGGCGGAGGTTCACCGTCTGTTCCCGCCCGTGGCTGTACACATCGGCGAGGATGTCCGCCGAGTCTCCCCCGAAGCTCACCAGTTCCTTGTCAAACCTTGTCCGGAAGCTTCTGCCCATGGCGAGCATGTACACAGCTTCCAGCAGATTGGTTTTTCCCTGAGCGTTTTCGCCGCAGATGACATTGGTGCCGGCGTCGAAGTCGGCGGTTTCAAAGTCATAGTTGCGAAAGCCGTTTAATGCGATGCGCCTGACGATCATGCCTTTGTCACTTCGAGCGTATAGCCCTGGAAGTCCACCTTGTCGCCGGGATAGATTTTCTTCCCGCGCATGGTGCAGGTCTCACCGTTGACGCCCACGAGCCCGTCGGAGATAACCATCTTGGCCTCGCCCCCGGTCCCGACCAGCGCGGCAAACTTCAGCAAGGCGTCAAGTTTGATAAAATCGGTCGTGATCGCGATTTGTTCCATAGTAATCCTCATAAATACAATCCGTAGGGGCGATTCACGAATCGCCCGGCATTGAAAGTCGAATTTTTACGTATTCGCCCGAACAAACACAAAAGAAATACGTATTGCCGCACGGGCGCTTCGTGAAGCGCCCCTACAGAATAAAACGTGGGCTTTCACTCATGCGTGCAGTCTGACCGGCAGCACCATGTACGTAAAGTCCTCACTGCCGTCGGCGGCCTTGATGATGCAGGGAGAAGCGGCGGTATTGACGCAGAGCTTGAGCTCATCGCAGCCTGAGGCCTTGAGCGCGTCCTTCATATAGCGGTCGTTGAAACCGATGAGCAGACCCTCGCCGTTGCCTTCACAGGTGCACACGTCCTCGGCCCGGCCGATTGGCGTAACGCACAGGCAGTCGATGGTGCCATCGTTTATGGTCATGCGCACGGGGCTGGAGTTTTTTTCGCTCACGATCAGAGACACGCGATCGATGGAAGCCATGAACTCTGACCTGTCCACCTTGATCTCGTATTTGAAGGTCTCGGGGATGGAACGGCGGTAGTTGAGAAATTCGCCCTCGAGACGGCGGGTGACGACTCTGGTGTCGCCGATCTCAAAAGAGATATGCTTCTGACCGACAGAAATGGCGACCTCGCCCTCTTGCTCATCTGTGCAGATTTTCTCAACGTCACTCAGCGCGCTGCCGGGCACGACGAAGGTGCAGCTTTCAAGTCGGGAATTGTCCAGCTTTTCTGTCCTCTTGGCAAGGCGATAGCCGTCCACAGACACCAGGGTCAGCCGGTCTTCCTCGACCTCAAAGAGTGTGCCCGTATAGATGGGGCGCACTTCGTCGGTGGAGACGGCAAAGATGGTCTTGTTAATCATGTCCTTCAGCACATGCTGGGGCAGGCGCACGGAATTAACGGGATCAAAGCTCGGCAGTTCGGGGTAATCCTCCGCGCTGATGCCGAGGATGTTGAATTGGCTCTTGCCGCACTTGACGGAGATATTATCCTTCTCGTCGGTGGAAACGGTAACGATCCCGTCTGGCAGGCGGCGGATCATCTCGCCGAAGAGGCGCGCGCCCACAACGATGACGCCGCGCTGAACGATATCGGCCTCGATGCCGGTGACGATACCCTTCTTGAGATCGTAGCCCTTGACGTAAAGTTTATCCTCACAGCTGATCTGCAGGCCCTCCAGCGCGGGGATCGGGCTCTTGGAAGCCGCAGCGCGGGAGGCGATGTTGCAGGCAGCCTGCAGCAGATATTTTTCACAGCTGAATTTCATATGTGTTTCCTCCGATTAAAAAAATTCTCTTTTAGAAAGAAAGATAGAATATTTTTTAGTAGCAATAGTAGTAGAGAAAATTATTGTTGAAAAGCAGTTCAAAGCCGCAGAAATACTGGATTTTGCTTGTTGAGAAAAATGTGGATAAATTTTCTGTTTTCCACAGATCATGCTGTCCATTTTTTATCCACATTTGCCTTTTTACTTTTCAACAAAAAATGTGGAAAATCATTCCCGCTCGCTGGAGTTGATGTTGGATGTAATATCGCGCACGACGATGCCGGTGTGCTGGTCGGTCTGCAGAAGGTTTTCGACCTTGCGGATGGAGCTCAGAACGGTGGCATGGTTGCGCCCCTCATACATTTCGCCGATGGACTGCAGCGACAGACTCGTGAGTGTCCGGATGAGGTACATGGAGATCTGTCGTGCCATGGCGACGTTTTTGGAGCGGCTCTGTCCTCTCAGCTCCGACTCTTCGATCTGATAGTAACGCGCCGTTTCGCGGATGATGATTTCAGGCGTGGGCGTATAAATGCCTTCTTTGATGACGTCCTTGATCGCGCGCTTGACCGAGTCAATGTCGATGATCTCGTTGAGGATCTCCTTATAGGCCGTGAGCTTTTTGACCACGCCCTCGAGGCGGCGTATGTTGTCAGTGATGTTGTCGGCAATGTAGGCCACCGCGTCGTCCGAGAGCATGAGGCCGAGCTGGGCGGCCTTGTTGCGGGTGATGGCCATGCGCGTTTCCAGATCGGGTGGCTGGATATCCGCCATCAGGCCCCACTCAAAGCGGGTACGCAGACGGTCGTCGAGGGTTGCCATCTCCTGGGGCGGCCGGTCGGAGGTGATGACGATCTGATTGCCGGCCTCATAGATACTGTTAAAGGTGTGGAAAAACTCGTTCTGCGTCTGCTGCTTGCCGGCAATGAACTGAATATCGTCCACCAGAAACAGATCCACATTGCGGTACTTATTGTGAAAATCCTCGGTCGTGCCGTTTTTGATGGCGCGCACAAGCTGGTTTGTAAACTCGTCGCCCTTGATGTAGACGATGCGCTTTCTCGGCTCGCGCTGGTGGATGGAGTTGCCGATGGCCAGCAGCAGGTGTGTTTTGCCGAGACCGGAGTTGCCATAAATGAAGAGGGGATTGTAGGTCTTGCCGGGGTTTTCCGACACGGCCACGGCGGCGGCATGGGCAAAGCGGTTGGAGTTGCCGACGATGAAATGGTCGAAGGTGTAGCCTGCCATTTCGGGCAGAGAGTTTGCCGCGTCCTCCTGTCCGCCGGGCAGCTCGTCGTTTTCGGTCAGCACCAGTAGCTCAAAGTCGGTGGCAAAAAGATCGTAGAGCGCGGCCTTGATGCGATCGCCGAAACGCTTGGTAATGATCTCCTGTTTGAATTCCGTACTGGTGACGAGCACCAGGCGGCAGTCATCCATCTCTGCGGGAACGCAGTCGAGAAACCAGGTTTCCATAGCCGTCGGCGTAAGCTGCGTTGCCAGTATGTCCAGCACCTTCTGCCATATATCCTTGACGGAATTCATGATCTTTACCCCCTTCGGCGCACATTTTTTGAACCATTCTATTATACCATATAAGCCTCTCTCTTTCAAGGTTTTCGGCACACGTTTTTGAAGAATTAAATATAAATAATGTAGGAGGCATCCATACGGATGTCTCCTGTGCTGATTTGTGTGTTTGATCATTATCGGATGGGCACATCGATCTGCTGCTTGCCGTTATAATCAGTGAGGAAGGAAATGACAAGGGGCTTGTCCGTCTGTGTGGCAACAACTTTTGCAACAGGGAGATACAGTGTCACATCCATTTCCACCAGGGGCGGTGCCATGAGATCTCCATGACCGGTATGTCCAGCCAGAGTTGCGTAATCGTTACCAAAAAGATAGATGCATTCACTTTCATCGGCTGTACTGTAAAGAAAACCGTCGTTGAAATTGAGCTGGACTGCAAAGTGGTCTCCCAAATCTGCAAGATTGACTTCTTTTTTTGTCAAATTGGTGATGCGGAAACGGATTCTGGCGTAGGTCATACTGTCTGAAAGTTCTGGAATCGGCGCAGCCCAGGCTCCCAGCGAGGGATAGTATATTTTGGATTCCTTCACGCGCTCCGGCTGCTCGTGGGTAAAGTCGACCGAAACGTTTTCCACGGCAATGGGACTCTGCTTTTTGGATGAATCGTTTTTTCTGCCCTCCAGAATATCGTCCATAAGGAAAACCTGCGGATCGGAGAGAGTCCCCTTAATCGTCTTCGGCTTCCCGGATGCATCGGCAGAAAAACGGATTTCGTAGGCGTCAAATACGATAGAATAAGCGCTTTCCACTGACTCCCGATCAATGTTCCAGTGCGTTCCTCCCCCGGACAGGACATATCCTGCCCATCCGGCCTGTCCCTTTTCAAGCGTTTCAAATCCGCCGTTGCCTGCAATGTCCAAACGGTTAGAGGGCAAGGCGTCCCCGCCTTCATCCAGTAAGCGGAATTTTACGCGAACAGAATCAATGTATCTCCCCTCAAGTTCAGGATAGTTGAGGTTGCGAATCTTGACATTCATGCTGTAATCCTGACTCCAGTCGTTGAGTTCAAGCGCTACGTCCTCCACTTGCAGCTCATCAATGTGGGGTGGCTCTTCCTCCGTTTTCGCGGACGTGGGCGCGGGGGATTCCCCGTCCGTCATCTCTGTGATATCCCCGGCGGGTTTGCCGTCGTCCTCGGTAAAGCCCAGGGAAACGTAATTTCCCAGATCGCCGCGCTCAAAACCGAGTATTCCGCCGCAGAAGTCCATCAGCAGATCCATACCGCCGAAGTATAGGGCATTGGGCGCGGTGCCTGCAAACACGATTTCCACATCCTCGCCTGACGCAAGGGTCGAATGTGCGGCATCTGTGAAGGACACCGCAGGATATCCGTACAGCTTGAAGGGTTCCTCCGCCCCGAAAGAGATCATGGGGAAGAGCGTGTCAAGCTGAATGGCTTTGTCGGAGCTGTTGTGCAGAATGCCTGTGACCGCGAAGAGGGCACGCCCATCCTTGGCTGTGTAGTAGCCGATGTTGCGATTTTCCACCACGTTCTTTACACCGTTGATGGTAGAGCCTGTGGTTGAGACCTGGATGATCGACTGCGCTTTTTTGCAGAAGCCTTCATCCAGTACCGTGAAGGTGCCGAAGTCCGTTTCCATCACGCATCCGGGCGCAAAGACAGGCGTACCCGCCGGCAGCTCCCACGCCGCGGTTGCTCCGCAGAGCGAGATCACTGCGAACAGGACAAGCAGAAGCGAAAGCAATTGTTTCATGTGAGAGTCTCCTTTTCTACTATTTGACTCTATTTTAGCATTCGAATCACTTCCACGCAACAAAAAGCGGAGCGCAGAGTAATAAAACTCCACGCTCCACTCTATATTGTCGTATATCGCATTCCTTTAACGGGTTGCTCCGCTGCAGAGTCGCGTGATCAGCGTCGGCCCCTGCATTATCAGAAGTCTGCATTGCCGGTGGTTCTCGGGTGCAGTTCCACATCACGGATGTTCGACACGCCCGTCAGGTACATGACCATGCGCTCAAAGCCGAGACCGTAGCCCGCGTGACGGCAGGAGCCGTAGCGGCGCAGATCGAGGTACCACCAGTAATCCTCTTTGTTCAGGCCCAGCTCGTCCATGCGCGCCTCGAGCACGTCCAGGCGCTCTTCGCGCTGGCTGCCGCCGATGATTTCACCAACGCCGGGCACCAGGCAGTCCGCCGCCGCGACGGTCTTGCCGTCGTCATTGAGGCGCATGTAGAAGGCCTTGATGTCCTTGGGATAGTCGGTGACGAAGATGGGCTTCTTGAACACCTGCTCGGTCAGGTAGCGCTCATGCTCGGTCTGCAGGTCGATGCCCCACTCCACGGGGTAGTCGAATTTGTGGCCGCTCTTGAGGAGAATATCCACAGCCTCGGTATAGGTGATGCGTCCAAAATCGTTTGAGACTACATTGTGCAGGCGGTCAAGCAGACCCTTGTCCACAAAGGCGTTGAAAAACTCCATCTCCTGCGGGCAGCGTTCGAGGGTGCGGTTGATAATGTACTTGACCATGGCCTCGGCGGTGTCCATGTAATCGTTTAAGTCGGCGAAGGCCATCTCGGGCTCAATCATCCAGAACTCGGCCGCGTGGCGCTGGGTATAGCTGACCTCAGCGCGGAAGGTGGGGCCGAAGGTGTATACGTCGCCGAAGGCCATGGCAAAGTTCTCGGCGTTGAGCTGGCCGGAGACGGTGAGGTTGGTGGCCTTGCCGAAGAAGTCCTGGCTGAAGTCGACGCTGCCGTCTTCCTTGAGCGGGGGATTTTTGGGGTCAAGAGTCGTAACGCGGAACATCTGGCCTGCGCCCTCGGCGTCGGAGCCGGTGATCAGCGGGGTATGCACATAGACAAAGCCGCGCTGCTGAAAAAACTCGTGCACCGCCTGGGCGGCCACGGAACGCACGCGGAAGGTGGCGGAGAAGAGATTGGTGCGCGGTCTGAGGTGCTGGATGGTGCGCAGAAACTCAACGCTGTGGCGTTTCTTTTGCAGCGGGTAGTCGGGGGTGGAGACGCCCTCAACGGTGATTTTGTCGGCCTTCAGCTCAAAGGGCTGCTTGGCCTCGGGTGTGCAAACGAGTGTGCCGTGCACGATCAGGGCAGCACCCACATTCTGGTGGGCGATCTCGTCATAGTTTTCAAGCTTGCCGCGTTCAAACACGACCTGCAGGGATTTGAAAGCACTGCCGTCGTTGAGCTCGATAAAGCCGAAGTTTTTCATGTCGCGGACGGTTCTGACCCATCCGCAGACGGTCATGCTCTGGCCGTCGAAGGAGGCGGCATCGGCGTAGATGCCGGAAATTCTCTGACGCTTCATAGGATTGTTTCCTTTCAATGTGAAACGATTTCGTACAAAAATTCTTTGTTATTATATATAGATCGATACGTGAATGCAAGCTTTTTAAAAGATCAGTTTGACGGGACACTGTATGTTTCTGATTTCAATATCGGTATACGCGCCGCCGGATTCGCCGTCACGGGTCCAGGCAATGGGGGTGTCAAAGTGGAAGCGCGCCTTCTTCGTGTGCAGGATGAGCAGATTGTCGCTGTCAAAACGCTCGGAGAGGACAGAGCTTACAAGCTCGGCAAAGGCGGCCACATTGCCCGGATCGCGCACCAGCACCAGCTCGCTCACGCCGTCGCCGAGGCTGACCATCGCCTCCGGCAGACGCACGATGCCCGCCACCGATGTGGAATTGGAGACGCTGCCGTAGAGAAAATTTCCTTCAAGGGCACCGCCGTCGTATTCCACCACGGTGTGGATGGGCTCAATTTTCGGAAGCTGCTGCATGCCCTGCAGCACGTAGGCCAGATGTCCCAGCATTTTCTTTTGATCCTGGGGGGTGGCATAGCTGACCTCGGTAAAGGCGCCGAAGGCCGCGATATAGGCAAAGTAATCCTTGTCACCGAAACCGCCGACATCGAAGGGGTGGGTTGTACCGGATAGGATGCGCTTTGCAGCCGCAACGGTATCGTTTTTGGGAAGGGCCAGCGTGGTTGCCACATCGTTTGCCGTACCCATGGGGAAGTAGCCCACGGGAGGCGGATTATCCAAAGTCATGAGTCCGGCAAGTACCTCGCTGAGCGTGCCGTCTCCGCCGATGCAGGCCACGGTATCAAAGCTGGCCGCATACTCTGCGGCAAATCTTGTAGCGTCGCCGCGTTTTGCGGTAAAGAAAAGCGTCGTGCGGTAGCCGCCCTGGGCCAGAACGTGCATCGCGTCCCCGAAGCTGATGCGGTAGGACCCGCGCCCGGCTTTTGGATTTACGATGAGCATGAGGGATTTATCCATAAAAAGACCTCGCTTTTACAAGGCGTAATTTGCAGTATACGGAGTGTTATTTGATTATAGCGAAAATCGAAGTGAGAGTCAATAAAACAGTTAACTCCACACTCCTAACTACACACTGATAAAAAGCCAAAACCGGGATGTTTCCATCCCGGTTCATTAAAACCATATTGGAATTAAGCCAGCTCGTTGAGCTTGGTTGCCATCGCGGACTTCTTGTGGGCTGCGTTGTTCTTGTGCAGCAGGCCCTTCGCGGCCGCGCGGTCGACTGTCTTAACAGCAACTTTATAGGCATTGACGGCATTATCCTTGTTGCCCTCGGCAACAGCTGCGTCAAACTTCTTCACCATGGTCTTGAGCTCGGTCTTGTCAGCACGGTTCTTGGCTCTGAGTTCCTTGGACTTCAGGTCTCTCTTTGCAGAAGATTTAATGTTGGCCATGTTTCAATCGCCACCTCCTCCTATAAAGTATAAGTGAGTTACATAACTTTAACTCGCGTTTAGTAAGTATAGCAAAGAACATATTGAAAATCAAGCATTTTTTCAAATTTTTTTCCACTTTTTTTTCGGTCGTATCTATTGTGTATTATGTTGGGAATACTATACCATATCTAGCGTTTAAAAAAGGAGCGAAATAATGGATAAGAGTTCTGTTCGTACCGATATGGCCTATGAGCTCAGGCAGCGGCATGCGGGAGAAATCCCCGGCGTGCGCTGTGAGACAGAGCACGTATGCGGACTGGAAGTTTTCAGCGTTGATATTTTCAATAAAGAAGGAGTAAAAATACTCGGCAAACCTCAGGGAACGTATTATACACTAAACCTCCCGCGCCGGTTTGAACGCGGCAGTGAGCAATTCTCCAATACCGTAAAAGCACTGTCAAAGTTGATCGAACGCTGTCTGCCGCCCACTCACGAAAACGTTTTCATCGCCGCGCTCGGAAATCCAGACATTACGCCGGACGCGCTTGGCTCGATCGCAGCATCATATATTTTAATCACAAGACATTTAAAGCAAAGAGAGCCGGAAACTTTTCCACAATTCTGTTCGCTTGCCCTTTGCAGGCCCGGTGTGCTTGGGACATCGGGCATCGAAACGGCGTCGCAGATCAAAACGCTGTGCTCAGAGATCAAACCGCAGCTCGTGGTGGTCATCGACGCCCTTGCCGGATCGGAGGCGGAATCACTTTGCCGGAGCGTACAAGTTTCCAACACGGGGATTTCTCCCGGTTCCGGTGTCGGAAACGACCGCGAGGAACTGAGTGCGGGTTCGCTTGGTGTTCCGGTCCTTTCCATTGGTATTCCGACGGTAATTGACGCAGGTTTTCTTGGAGAAGAAAATCTGCGTGGCATGTTTGTCACGCCGCGAGACGTCGACAGCCTTGTTCGTCATGGAGCGAGGCTGGTAGGGTATGCCCTAAATCTTGCTTTGCACCATGGCCTTACGATCACGGATATGGACGCGCTTCTGGGGTAATGTTTCACGTGAAACAAAAAGAGAAAAGATTTTCCAATTCACGCTTTACTTTCTCTGAAATTGTTTCACATGAAACATTGCAAAGTGAAATCATTGCTGGTATAATGACGGCGCAATAAGAAGAGAGTAAAGAAAGGACATGCGTCCGATGGCAAAAATCATTGCAATTGCAAACCAGAAGGGCGGCGTGGGCAAAACTACCACAACCGTAAATCTCTCGGCGGCCCTGAGCCTGATGGGCAAGAAGGTGCTGCTGGTGGACTGTGACCCCCAGGGCAACGCAAGCTCCGGCATGGGCGTACCCAAGACCCATCGTCCCAACACATACGACATGCTGATTTCCGAGAAGACTGCCGCCGAGTGCGTAGTCGAGACCGAGTACGGCGATGTGATCCCGGCCTCCAAGGAGCTGGCTGCCGCTTCCGTGGAGCTCATCCACGCGGAGAACCGCGAATATGTACTTAAAAACAAAATCAGCGCGCTCTACAGCGAGTATGACTATATCTTTCTCGACTGTCCGCCGTCGCTGGAGCTGTTGACGGTCAATGCGCTCGTCGCAGCCGACAGTGTACTCATTCCCATGCAGTGCGAGTACTACGCCCTCGAAGGCATCGCAGACCTGCTGACGAGCATCAAAATGTGCTCACGACGCCTGAACAAGCGCCTTGGCATCGAGGGCATCGTGCTCACCATGTACGACTCCCGTGCCAATCTCACCACCCAAGTGGCGGACGAGCTGCGTAAATACCTGGCGGACAAGGTGTATACCACCGTCATCCCGCGCAGCGTGCGCCTGTCCGAGGCACCCAGCCATGGCATCCCCGGCGTGGTCTATGATCGCGTCAACCGGGGAAGTAAGGGCTACATGGCGCTGGCGGCGGAGTTTCTGAAACGCAACGAAAAGTAAGGAAGTGTAAGATGGCTAAAGATAAAAAGGGACTCGGCCTCGGGCTGGACGCGCTGTTTGGCGCGGATGAGCCGGAGGAAGAATCGGAGCTTCAGATCCTGCCCATTGCCAAGGTGGAGCCGCGCCTCGAGCAGCCGCGCGAGATCTTTGACGAGCAGGCTCTGCAGGAGCTGGCCGACTCCATTGCCCAGTACGGGCTGATCCAGCCCATCACCGCGCGAAAGCTTTCAAGCGGCTATTATCAGATCATAGCAGGCGAGCGCCGCTGGCGCGCTGCCCGGCTTGCGGGGCTGACGGAGGTCCCGGTGCGCGTTATTGAGGCCGACGACCGCCGCGTCGCCGAGCTTGCGCTGGTCGAGAACCTGCAGCGCGAGGACCTGAATCCCATCGAAGAGGCGCGCGGTTACCGGGCACTGATCGACGAATACGGCCTGACCCAGGAGGAAGCGGCAAAGAGCGTGGGACGCTCCCGTCCCGCCGTCGCCAATGCCATGAGGCTTCTGAGCCTGTGCCCGGCAGTGCTGGAGCTGGTGGAGCAAGGCAATCTCTCCGCCGGACATGCCCGCGCCCTGGTGCCGATCCTGGACGAAAAGCTGCAGACCGCCGCGGCAAACGAGGTCGTGGAGAAGGGCCTGTCTGTGCGTCAGACAGAGCAGCTTGCCGCCCGGCTCATGAAGGCGCCAAAAAAAGCTGTCCCCGAGACGGACGAAATCAAAGTCGACTACGCCGCTGAGGTAGCAAACCGCCTGTCTGCGTCCCTTGGAAGAAAGGTCAAGCTCATCGATGGCAAAAAAACCGGCCGCATTGAGCTGGAGTTCTATGGCGCGGACGACCGCGAAGCGCTGATCGCAGCGCTGGAGCGGCTCAAATAAGGAAGAATATTTTAATAGGAAGGATCAACATACATGCTCGACATCAAGTTTGTCAGGGAAAATCCCGAGATCGTCAAAGAGAACATCAAGAAAAAATTCCAGGACCAGAAGCTGCCGATGGTGGACGAGGTCATTGAGCTTGACCGCCTCAACCGTGCGGCCATCACCGAAGCCAGCGACCTGCGCGCCCGTAAGAACCAGCTTTCCAAGGCAAACGGCCCCCTGTTCGGCAAACTCAAAAAAGCACCCGACGAGGAGAAGGCCGCCATCCAGACCCAGATCGACGCCAACATGGCCGCCGTCAAGGCCGACGACGAGCGCCTTATTGAGCTCGAAAAACTCGAGGGTGAGTACGCCGAGAAGATCCGTCACCTCATGCTGAACATCCCCAACATCATCGACCCCTCTGTGCCCATCGGCCCGGACGACTCCGCAAACGTCGAGGTCGAGCGCTTCGGCGAGCCGGTCGTGCCCGACTTTGAGATCCCCTACCACACCGAAATCATGGAGCGCTTTAACGGCGTGGACATGGACGCGGCGGGCCGTGTCTCCGGCAACGGCTTTTACTACCTCATGGGCGACATCGCGCGCCTGCACTCCGCGGTCCTGGCCTATGCCCGCGACTTCATGATCAACAAGGGCTTCACCTACTGCATCCCGCCCTTCATGATCCACGGCAACGTGGTCGAGGGTGTCATGAGCCAGACCGACATGGACGCCATGATGTACAAGATCGAGGGCGAGGACCTGTACCTCATCGGCACCAGTGAGCACTCCATGATCGGCAAGTTCATCGACCAGCTCATCCCTGAGCAGAGCCTGCCCCAGACCCTCACCAGCTACAGCCCCTGCTTCCGCAAGGAGAAGGGCGCCCACGGCATCGAGGAGCGCGGCGTCTACCGCATCCATCAGTTCGAGAAGCAGGAAATGATCGTGGTCTGCAAGCCCGAGGATTCCATGGCCTGGTACGAGAAGATGTGGCGCTTCTCGGTCGAGCTTTTCCGCAGCATGGAGATCCCGGTGCGCCAGCTTGAGTGCTGCAGCGGCGATCTTGCCGATCTCAAGGTTAAGTCCTGTGACATCGAGGCCTGGAGCCCGCGCCAGCAGAAGTATTTCGAGGTCTGCTCCTGCTCCAACCTGGGCGACGCCCAGGCCCGCCGCCTGCGCATGCGCGTCAAGGGCGAGGACGGCAGGACCTATCTGCCCCACACCCTCAACAACACCGTCGTTGCGCCCCCGCGCATGCTGATCGCCTTTTTGGAGAACCACCTCCAGGCCGACGGCAGCGTCACCATCCCCGAGGTGCTCTGGCCCTATATGGGCGGCACGAAGGTCCTCACACCGAAGAAGTAAGAACGCTTCAACCTCCCTTTCGCAAAGGGAGGTGCCCCAGTTCGCAAACTGGGGCGGAGGGATCAAAGGCACACGTTTACAGAATGTTCTGTTGAAGTGAGCGCAAGACAGTCGATTCCTCAGTCAGCTTCGCTGACATCTCCCTTTCGCAAAGGGAGCTAAAGTTGTAGCCCAGTATAATAATATAAGAAAGGAAGTATCCCCATGAAAAAGTTCTTTGATGAATTCAAAACCTTCATCTCCCGCGGCAACGTCATGGACATGGCCATCGGCGTTATCATCGGCGGCGCGTTCGGTGCCATCACCAGCTCCCTGGTGGCTGACGTCGTCACCCCGCTGCTGGCGGCCCTGTTCAAGTCCCCAAACACCGACGCGCTGAACATCACTCTGCGCGCGGCCCAGGACGGCGCCGAGCCCATCGTCCTCGGTCTCGGCACCTTTGTCGGTGCGATCATCAACTTCCTGGTCATCGCCCTGGTACTGTTCTCCGTCATCAAGGCGATGAACAAGGCCAAGGAGCTTGCTGAAAAGGCACTGAAGAAGCAGAAGGAAGAAGAGGCAGCCGCCGAAGCCGAGGAGCCGAAGGGCCCCACCACCGAAGAGCTGCTGGGCGAGATCCTGGCCGAGCTCAAGAAGAAAAAGTAACATCGTCTTACATAAGCGCAAAGCGGGAGGGAACAAACCCTCCCGCTTTTTTCAGACCCAAATCAGTTAACATAAACTTCAAATTATTGTAAACAAAATCCTTGCGCGGGGAAATCTGCTATGCTATAATAGAATTGTAAAAGCGTCAAAAAAGTTACGTTTATTGACAATTTTCCTTAGAACGGGGGTTATACAATGAGTAAAAGAACAGTAAGAATCTTTGCCATCATTCTGGTGGTATTGATGTGCCTGTCGCTGCTGCCGCTGGCAGCCCGTGCGGAGGAATATGACGTTCCGGAGGGGCTGGAGATTCCCGGCTTCACCTGGGTGGACGATCACTATGAGGAGACGCAGCACCGCTACGGTGAGGTCGTGGATGAGGATTTCCTTGTCGATCCCGACGCACCGGGCGACTGCACGACGCCTGCGCTGTACTGGCGTTCCTGCATCAATGAAAACCCGTATACCCATGAAAAATGCGGCTATACCGCCGAGGAAGCCTGGAGCGCGGCTATGGAGCGCACGAAGGAAGAGCTGGCCCAGCGCCGCGCCAACGGAGAACAGGCCGACTTTGAGACGATTTTCCAGAACACCATAGTCAAGATCGACGAAAAATACAAATTCAAAGCCGGCGGCACCGGCCACAAGTGGGTCGAGGTAGATTACCAGCCTGCCACCTGTGAGCAGAACGGCTGGGAGACCTACCATTACTGTGCGGTCTGCGGCGAGATCGGCGGCTACTTTGAACTGCCCGCCACCGGCCACCGTTTTGTGAACGGCGTATGCGAGATCTGCGGCAAGGCGGAAACCGAATAAATCGGAGACGACGGATAAAGGAAAATCCTGTATTAGCATGACGGGAGGGAAACCCTCCTGAATTTTCAGACTATTTCAAGTTAACATAAATTATCTAACATAAACTCTGAATTATTGTTAACAAAAGCCTTGCACCCTGAAAATTGCTATGCTATAATAGAAACTGTTAAAGAGTCAAAAAAGTTACGATTGTTGACAAAATTTCTCAAGACTGAGAGGTTTCGTACCATGAAAAAGAGAACAGTAAGAGTATTTGCGATCGCGTTGGCAGCGCTGATGGTTTTGTCGCTGCTGCCCCTGGCTGCCTATGCCCAGGAGACCGAAGCCCCGGAAGAATTCAAGATTCCCGGCTTTGAGCTGATCGACGGCCGGCTTGTGGAAACCGAGCATATTTACACTGCCGAAGTCGCGGAAGAGGGCTACCTTGTAGATCCGAGCGAACCGGGCGACTGCCAGACTCCTGCGAAGTACTGGCGTTCCTGCGGCAATGTAAATCCGCTTACCGAAGAACGCTGCGGCTATTCTGCCGGGGCTGCCTATGAGGCGGAAATGCAGCAGATGATGGCTGAGATGAACAGCCGTCTGGCAGCGGGCGAGAAGAAAGAAAATCTGACCCAGATTGCCGCCATGATGGCAGCCGAGATCGAAGCCAAATACGAAAGCTATAAATTTGAAGCCCTTGGCGACCACCAGTGGGTCGAGGTTGAAGCTCAGCCTGCTACCTGCGGCTCGGAAGGCTGCGAAGCCTTCCGCTACTGCGAAGTCTGCGGCGCGGGTCGTGAAACTGCTGTCATCATCCCTGCCACCGGTGAGCACACCTGGGGCGAGTATGAAACCGTGACCGAGGCCACATGCGGTGAGGACGGCCTTGAGGTTCGCACCTGCTCTGTCTGCGAAGAGACCGAAGAGCGTGAGATCCCCGCTACCGGCGAGCATGACTTTGTGAACGGTTTCTGCACTGTCTGCAATGCAGAGGATCCGAACTATGTCCAGCCCGTAGAGAAAACCACCGAGGGCACCGAGGGCAACACCACCGAAGGCACCGAGGGCAACACCACCGAAGGCACCGAGGGCAACACCACCGAAGGCACCGAGGGCACCACCATTGAGGGCACCGAGGGCAACACCACTGAGGGCACCGAGGGCAACACCACCGAGGGCACCGAGGGCAACACCACTGAGGGCACCGAGGGCAACACCACCGAGGGCACCGAGGGCAACACCACCGAGGGTACCGAGGGTAATACCACCGAGGGTACCGAGGGCAACACCACCGAGGGTACCGAGGGTAACACCACCGAGGGTACCGAGGGTAATACCACCGAGGGTAATACCACTGAGGGTGCCGAGGGCAACACCACCGAAGGTACCGAAGGCAACACCACTGAGGGCACCGAGGGCAACACCACCGAAGGTACCGAAGGCAACACTACCGAGCAGACTGAAAATGATCAGCCCAAGGTCGAGACCTACACCGGTGAAGTCAACGTTGCACAGACTGCCGCATCTGCGGACGTGGTCGATTCCTTTACAAATGCAGCTTGGGAGTACCTTGGCCTGACGAGCGAGAACACTGTCGGCGTCAGCGTGCAGAACGTGACCCCGTACAAGGAAGACGGCACCGAGCTTTCCGACGAGGAGATCCCCGAGGAAGGCATCGACTTTGAGATGGACATCCCCGAGGGCTTTGACCCGGAGAATCAGGATATCGAGATCTACCACCGCAACAAGGACGGCGTGTGGGAGAAGATGCAGATCGTCGACATCAACCTTGAGGACAACAAGATCACTGTCCGGAAAGTGAGGAGCTTCTCCCCTTTTGCCCTGACCGTTAAGCGTCTGGACGATCAGATTGCTATTGTCTCCAGACCGGTGGCGTTTGGCGCTGGGCCCGAATTCACTGTGACATTTGATCCTGACGGTGGCACTCCCGTTGCTGCTTTAAGCACCACAGACGGAAAACTTACGGTTCCGGCTGCTTCGGAATGTACCAAACCTGGCTACACCCTCGTTAACTGGTCAGAAGAAGGCGGAAACTATCTTCCGGGAAAAGAATACACTTTCACAAAAGATACCACGCTGAAGGCAAAATGGGCGAAAAATGTCAAGATCATCTTTGACCCGAATGCAATTACTGCCGAGGGCAGTATGCCCCCACAGGACAAAGATGCCGATGGAAATCCGCTTTATGAAGGGCTGTATGTTGAACTGAATCCCAATCAGTATACCAACGGGGATGAGGCATTTAAAAACTGGTATACGAATAAAAGTGGAACTGGCGGCACCGCCTATGATGACAAAGCCGAAGTTAAACTTACTGATGTGGACTTAACGTTGTATGCGCAGTGGACCCATACACATACGGTGACTTTCAAGCCCGGCACGGAGGGAACCGGTACAGAGAGCACACAAAAGTTTGCGGAAGGAACCACGGCCGCATTAACGACAATCGAAAAGCTCGGGTTTACCAGTACGACCGCTGAATTCTTGAACTGGAAGGATCAGGACGGAAAAACATACACGGACGGCCAAAGCATCAAGCCGACGAAGGACCTGACCCTGACCGCTCAGTGGGATAAAAAGTACACAGTCACGTTCTATGGCAGCGGCGGCAGCACGAAAGACGGAGAAACGACCGCCACGCAGACCATTCTGGAGAGCAAGTTTACAGCAGCAGGGGAAACAGGCGTAGCGCTTGATGCAAACCCCTTCGTTCGCGACGGATACGTGTTCACCGGCTGGTGCAAAAATAATGACAATGTTCCGACAATCGAGGATAAAGATACGGTCAAAGCAGATGCGTTCACTTCGGAACAGCTTGCGCTTTATGCCTGCTGGGCAGACAAAGTCACGGTTACTTTTGATCCCAACTACAGCACCTCCGCTTCACGCAAAACACAGGATGTTCCCCAAAATGTAGAAACACCGCTGGACAAAAATACATATGTACGGGACGGGTATCTCTTTGCCGGCTGGTACAAAAACAAGAACTGCACCGGCACAGCACTGGAAAGCATTAAGACATCAAACGACGTAACGCTTTATGCCAAATGGCTCAAAGTAACGATCCGTGATACCACGAACCCCAGCGATGAAATCGCATACGTCGGCGATACCATAACAGCATATCTGCTGGACAGCAACGGCAAGTCCGTAAATGACAGCACCGTAACTTACCAGTGGTATGCACAGACGGCTTCAGGCGCTAAGATGATGCTGTCTGGCGAAACATCGAAGACCCTTACTCGCTCCACAATTCCGACTTCGACCACAGGCGTAAAAACACCTTATGTTTATTGCGTTGTAACGAAGGGTGAATATCAAGCAGCAAGCAATCTGATAGAACTGAAGGATACCCTCGACGTTTACTGGATCCAGGATATCATCAACGACGGCAACTTCACGGCGTGGCCTTCCAGTGCCAACAACAATTATGCCTATCACACGCAGGTTGGCGCGATCGGCGGCGTGACAGCTGGTATGACGATGGAGTATACTCCCGAGGGCAGCACCACCGCCCAGACCAGGACGATCACTGCCAACGATGTGAAGTCCGGCTATCTGCCGACGACCGCCCCCGGCACCTATGTCTTCAAGCAGGGCAGTATTAAGTCTGATCCCATCACGATCTATGACTGGTACACGGTCGGCTTTTACTACACCGGCAGCACCTCTTACAGCTCTACCGGCACAGCCACCAGCGGCAGCGGCCGGGCGACCATGACCCGCACCACCAGCACCAGCAGCAGCGGCGCCATGCCGGCTTCCCCGACCCTGGCCACCGCTACGGACACACAGCGCGACACCTACGACATCATGAAGCTTTCCTCCTCGGTGGACAATGTCTGGGTAATCAAGAGATCGTCAGAGACGCCTGTGATCCTGACGGTCACCCCGTCGAGCGGCTCCTATGCAAACGTCAGCCTCAACGGCAGACGCGTTGATTCCTTCGGCAATGCCCGCACGACGACGAACACCACCAGCTCCAGCAGCAGCACGACAAATGCTTCCAGAAGCTATACTGTCAACAGGGACGCCAACGGCTACTGGATCCGCATGCCGATGATGTATAGCATCGTCTTCTACTCCGCCACCACCTCCCCGCGCACGGCGGACGAATCTAACCTCGGCCTGTGGTCTGCCCTGTGCATGATCTCCCTGACCGGCGCAGCCGTGATCCTCACCGAGACCCGCAAGCGCAGAAAGAACACGAAGTAAAAACCCTATGAACAAAGAACGCTCCCGGATTTCCGGGAGCGTTTCTTTCTGTCAAACTATCAAAAAACCGCCCCGTCAAATGACGGAGCGGTTTTTTGAATCCGTATATAAGATTACAGCTGCTTCTGAGCGTTGATCTTGATGCCGGGGCCCATGGTGGAGGCGGTGACGCAGGAGCGGATGTACTGGCCCTTTGCGGCGGCGGGCTTGGCCTTGATGACGGCCGCGACCAGTGCCGCGTAGTTCTCGTACAGCTTCTCGGCGCCGAAGCTCACCTTGCCGATGGGGCAGTGGATGATGTTGGTCTTGTCCAGACGGTACTCGACCTTACCGGCTTTGGCTTCCTTGACGGCCTGGGCCACGTTCGGGGTGACGGTGCCGGCCTTGGGGGAAGGCATGAGGCCCTTCGGGCCCAGGATCTTACCGAGACGGCCGACGGTGCCCATCATCTTGGGGTTGGCAATCACGGTATCGAACTCAAACCAGTTCTCCTTCTGGATCTTCTCGACGTAGTCCATGCCGCCAGCGTAATCCGCACCGGCTGCCAGGGCCTCGTCCACCTGCTCGGGCGGGCAGAAGACCAGCACGCGCACGGTCTTGCCGGTGCCGTTGGGCAGGACGATGGCGCCGCGGACCTGCTGGTCGGCGTGACGGCCGTCAACACCGAGCTTGAGGTGCAGCTCGACGGTCTCGTCGAACTTGGCCTTGCTGGCCTGGCACACCAGGTTCAGCGCGTCCATGGGGTCGTACAGGTTCTGTTTATCAATGAGCTTGGAGCTCTCTTTATAATTCTTTCCTCTAAACAATTTAATTTCCTCCTAAAATGTGGTTGAGTCGGATTTGTTTATCCTCCCACGTTTGGGACTCAGTCCCCGACGACGACGCCCATGGAGCGGCAGGTACCGGCGATCATGCTGATGGCGGAGTCGATGTCCGTGCAGTTGAGGTCGGGCATCTTCTGCTCGGCGATCTTGCGGACGTCTTCCTTGCTGATGGTCGCGACCTTGTCTCTCTGGGGCACGCCGGAGGCGGTCTCAATGCCGCAGGCCTTCTTGATCAGAAGAGCGGCAGGAGGGGTCTTGGTGACGAAGGTGAAGCTGCGGTCGGAGT
>Ga0310691_10003168_pt1 | contig 20231 bp, 16 predicted proteins | sample 176DNAGHGlowgp2_FD_203887 | JGI IMG/M metagenome (GOLD analysis project Ga0310691, IMG submission 203887) | Sheep rumen microbial communities from Palmerston North, Manawatu-Wanganui, New Zealand - 1766 DNA GHGlow gp2 (v2) (version 2) | ecosystem: Host-associated > Mammals > Digestive system >...
ACTATACATTGCTACTGATTAGTTTTTTGAAAGCTTTTTCTCCAAGTACGCTCTTGAACATATCGTCCACAGAGTCGTAGTGCGTCACACCGATGCCATTGTGTGCGTCCTCGATAGCCTTCATCGTTTCGTCGTTGAGATATTTGCCCGTCTCTGGGTCGTAGAGGCGGTGCTTGGTGGCAGATTTGGGTGACACCTTGTGCATCAGCACACCCAATGCCTGCAGATACTCCACCAGAGCTTTGCCCCTGGCGCTGCGCTCGTTCAATGTGATAGTATAAGTTGCCATAATCTGTATTATTTCTTTTAATTATCTGTTATTCTCTGTCTGCAGTTTCGCAGCCTCTGGGCTGACAATTCTGCGGTTCTAAGACAAGCCAAGCGGCAAAGCCGAGCGAAGCGAGGGTCATGATGCTTGCATTGATGGCCGAGCGTGAGCAGTCATTCCCGACCGCTGGTCGCCTACCCGTAGCCTTTCGAGGCTTTCACGCTGCAAAGATACGAAAAATAATTCAAAAAACCACATTTGGGGAGGATATTAACACGATTTCTGTGCAGAATACTGTTCTGAGCTTGCTCTTAGCTCTCTAAGCAGATTGCAGCATCTTGTGTGGCACCAGCCAGGAAAGTGCGTATTAGGCTACGTCCTATTACCCAATGACAGTGTGGTTTCAAGTTTTCTTCTATCCTAAATTATCCCATTCACCTGAGTCACCACCCTTGCGACGTATTCTCTTATCACGCAAAACATCGATAGCCTTTCTCACCTGACGCTCACTGGTTCCAAGTGCCTTAGCCAATGCAGCCTTAGATATAGAATGATTCTCTTGCCGCTCCAAAAGTATGGATTTTCCTTAAAACATGCAAATAATTCAATGATTTCTTTGGTAGTTCGGAAATTATTCGTATCTTTGCACTCAACAAGCTCACCCCGCTTCTCGTCAGATCAGCGCGCTCAGGGTGAGCCTTTTCATTTATAGAATTATGCCCAAGGTTCCCTATCCAAAACAAATACAGACTTTTGCCAGCCAGATTGGCATCCTGAAACAGCGTGGTATGACCTTCGCAGACGAGGCGGCTGCTGAAGCATGGCTGCATCGTGTGAGCTACTATCGCATGGTGAGCGATACCGTGTTTGCTTCATGACTTCATACTCTGGTCTATGTACGTAACATTTGTGCTCACCATGCGCGTCTGTGGAACCGCACGCTTGGAGTCCGCCCACTGATGCCGCGCCATCCTCGTAACACATTCATTGCACAACCTGCGACAGGTACGCAGCGTGTCTATTTCGTGCTGGCCATCATTCGCTACTGGCTGAACATCATCGACCCTCAGAATACGCTGACACAAGACTTGAAACAGCTCTTCTCAGGGTTTCCGGGTGTTCACGCGGGCGCCCTTGGCTTTCCTAAGGATTGGGAGCAGGAACCATTGTGGCAATAATCACCATTTAGGACGGAAGGAAAAGAAATTGGGGTCGGTTCCGCCTGATCCCTCTATCGTTCGTGGCTTCTGATTACTCATTATAATATATAAAAGGTGACCCGCCAGCAGATCTACGGGATGCTGACGGGTTCTGTTATCGTTTGATTTGGACTGTCTTGTCCGAGAATCTTCTTCATTTCGGATGAAAATATAATGCTTTTTTTAATTCGACATATCTGTGCGACGGTAGCGACGGTAGTGCGACTGGATGAATTCTGCCACATCCTTCCGCGAACGCTCCATAGCCCAAAGCGTACTTGCAGCCCTGTCCTTGCCCACACGCTTTTTCTGATTGGCGATGTCCTTATCGAAAGCACTCAGCAATGTTTCGTACTCACTGCCGAAACCTTGATAAGAGTTGCGCACCATCTCAGCCGTCACGAAAGCCTCGCGGTCTGACAGATGCTGATAGTGCTTAATAATTTGGGCCTTGATATTGCCAAGTTCGCGGTTAATCTGCAATGCCTCCTTAGTGCGCCCTTTGGCACAATTGCCTTTCACGTCCCACATGTCAAGCGGAATCGTTTTCTTACAACTGAACTGGCTCTGCGTGCCGTTAATCGTCACCCTGCCCATCACTGGCACCACACCATTCTTCTCTTTACTCTTGTTCACATAGAACAGAATGTTAAAAGTACTTCTCATGTTTCTTACTCCTTTTTTTAATTCTGGCTGCAAAACTACAATTTCTTTTGGCATCCATTGCTATGCAAAATGAAGCAGTTTGCGGAATAAAAAACGGGGTGTGAACAGGCGGTGAAAAATGCGCCATTCTGCCCCGATTTGCGTTGCCGCTTTCCTTGTCTCAGAGTCCAGTTTTTGGGTTACGATTTAGAAACCTAACTCTTGCCGCAATCTTCCCAGATTTGCGTAGAGCCTTCCGACTGTATTGCTTCGTTTTTCCTCGAAATGCCTTTATCTATGCACTTTGTCGCGTTAATTCTCCAAAATTGCTTTCCTAAGTCAACCTTTTTTTGTAACTTTGCACCGTAATATTCACAGTGAATGAAAAAAAGAATCGTCATTAAGGTTGGTTCCAACGTCTTGACCCGCCCCGATGGCAAGCTTGACGTTACCCGAATGTCAGCCATCGTCGACCAGATAGCATGGCTGAGACGACAGGACTATGAGGTCATCCTGGTATCGAGCGGTGCCGTGGCCTGCGGACGACGCGAGCTGCAAGTGGAGCACGCACTGGACAGCGTGGAGCAGCGACAGCTGTTCAGCGCTCTCGGACAAGTCAAGCTGGTAGGTCTGTACTACGACCTATTCCGCGAGTACGGCATCCATGTGGGACAGGTGCTGACGATGAAGGAGAACTTCGAGCCCGGCGAGCAGTATCGCAACCAGCGCGCGTGCATGACCGTGATGCTCGAGAACGACGTGCTGCCCATCGTCAACGAGAACGACACGGTGAGCGTCACCGAGCTGATGTTCACCGACAACGACGAGCTGAGCGGGCTGATAGCACAGATGATGGAGGCCGACACACTCGTGCTGCTGTCTAACATCGACGGCATCTACACCGGTCACCCCGACGACCCCAAGTCGACGCTGATACGTGAGGTGGCCCCTGGCAGCGACCTCTCGCAGTATATCAAGGAAGAGAAGAGTGCCTTCGGCCGCGGCGGCATGCACTCGAAGTACACCACCGCGCTACGCGTGCAGCAGGCGGGCATACGCGTCATCATTGCCAACGGCGAGCGCGACGACATCCTCTGCGACCTCATCCAGAGAAAGGCTGAGACACCACATACTGAGTTTGTACCATGCAGTTAAAAGAGACTTTCGAAAGAGTAAAGCGCGCCAGCAAGAGCCTGGCCCTGCTCAGCGACCAGCAGCGCAACGACATCCTGTTAGCTGTGGCTGACCAGATGATGGCCCAGCGTGACGCCCTCCTGGCTGCCAATGCCGACGACCTGTCGCGGATGGAGAAGAGCAGCCCCCTGTACGACCGTCTGCAACTGACGGAACAGCGCATTGCCGACATTGCCGCCGACATGCGCAATGTGGCTTCGCTGCCATCGCCACTGGGGCACGTCACCAAGCAGAAGACACTGCCCAACGGCTTGCGCCTGTGTCGTATCAGCGTGCCCTTCGGCGTTATCGGCATGATTTACGAGGCACGGCCCAACGTCACCTACGACGTGTTCTCGCTCTGCTTCAAGAGCGGCAACGCCTGCGTGCTGAAAGGCGGCCGCGACGCCGACAGCTCCAACCAGGCCGCAGTGGCACTCATCCATAAGGTGTTAGAGAGCTACGACATCAACCCCGATGTCGTGACATTGCTGCCCGCCACCCACGAGGCCACCGGCGAGCTGCTGAATGCAGTGGGCTACGTCGACCTGTGCATACCGCGAGGCGGACGGAAGCTCATCGACTTCGTGCGCGACAATGCCCGGGTGCCCGTCATAGAGACCGGCGCCGGTGTGGTCCACGTGTACTTTGACAAGGACGGCGACCTGCAAAAGGGGCGCGCCATCATCAACAATGCCAAGACCCGCCGCGTCTCCGTCTGCAACGCCCTCGACACCCTGCTCATCCACAAAGACCGCGAGGCAGACCTTCCCCAGCTGCTGGCTCCGATGGAAGGAAAGGTGGAGTTCTTCTTCAACGACAAGAGCCGCTACGACACGGAATTCATGGATTACAAGATGAATGTGGTGACTGTGGCCTCGCTCGACGAGGCTCTCGACCACATCGACCGCCACGGCTCGGGGCACAGCGAGGCCATCGTCACCGAGAACGAGCAGACGGCACGCCTGTTCCAGCAGCACGTCGACGCCGCCTGCGTCTACTGGAACGCACCTACCAGCTTCACCGACGGCGCACAGTTCGGCCTCGGGGCCGAGATTGGCATCAGCACGCAGAAGTTGGGCCCGCGTGGCCCCATGGCATTGGAAGAAATAACAACCTATAAATGGCTTATTGAAGGCGACGGACAGACACGACCTTGACACGCACAGCTTATAAACTCCTGTTGCTGCTACTGACCATGACCATCGGGGCAGAGACAGCGGCGCAGACAGCTGACAATGCACCCACCATTGAGCAGCTGCAGCAGGACATGTACCGTTACTTCAACACCAACGAGGTAGAACGCTTCACCCAGGCCGTAGAGCGGCTGAAGGAAGCGGCCCTAAAGGCTGGCGACGAGAAGACGTTCTACAAGGCGTGGGCCAACCAGGCCAACTACAGCTTCACGCACATCAGCCGCCAGACCGGCCTTGACCTCTGCACGGAGATGCGCACCCATGCACAGCAGCACGGCAGCAAGTACGGTCTCTATACCTCTTCTTTCGCCAATGCCGGCATGCTCAGCAACCTTAGGCAGAATATGCTGGCAGAACGCGAGTACCTGAACTGCATCGACTTCCTGACAAACAACTTCCCTGACGAGAGTACGGCGGCTGTCTATCTCTCGTTAGCCAAGATTGCACTGAGAAGCAAAGATGTGGACAAGGTGAGGGACTACGCCAACAAGGTGCTGGCCGACCCGAAAGCCAGTAAGATGCACCGTCTGAACGCACTGAGCTACATCTGCTTCACCTACACCAACCTGAACGGCGAACACAAGGAGGAGTTCAACAGGGCCTACGAGGAACGGAAGAAGCTGAAGGCCGAGGTGGGACAGGACGGTTTCTTCGAGATAGGCATCGAATTTGAACACGCCCTGGTGAACGAGGACTACGACACGGCACAGCAGCTCATCACCCAAATGACGCCCTTGGAGCAGCGCCACATGTCGTCACGCCTCTATGAGAAGATGGGTCAGTACAAGGAGGCGCTGTCCTGGTATAAGCGCTATCGCAACTACCGCGACTCGCTCAACGTCACCTCTGTGCAGCAGCAGGCTACTGAGTATGCCGCCGAGCTGGGTGTGGCGCGCGCTGAGAGCGAGGCCAAGGACCTGCGTCTGGCCAACCAGGGGCTACGCCTGCAACAGGCCGAACAGGCGCTGCGGCAGCGGCAGTTAGAGGCTGAGGCCGCCGAGCTGGAACTGAAGAACCGCGATGCCGAGCTGGCCAACGCCGCCATGCAGCTGAAGCACGCCACGCTCGACGGCGAGGCCAAGGAGTGGCAGTACAGACAGAAGCTGGCTGAAATGGAGGCACAAAAGAACGCCGAGGCGGCACGACGCCTCTCACAGACATACATCTTTGTCATCATAGCCATTGTCCTGGTCACCCTCGCCTTCTTCACCTACCGCAGAATCAAGCAGGTACGCAAGCTGAAGGCCATCAACGACGAGCTGCGCACGGCCTACCAGCAGTTAGAGCAGACCACGACGGTGAAGAACCGCATGGAGAGCGAGCTGCGCATAGCACGCGACATACAGATGACGATGGTGCCGGAGATATTCCCTGACCGCGCCAACCTGGACATGCAAGCCTACATTCAGCCGGCAAAGGAGGTGGGCGGCGACCTCTACACCTTCCTGCTCATCGACCGGCCCGACGACGAGGACGGAAGCGAGGCACTGCTCTACTTCTGCATCGGCGACGTCAGCGGAAAGGGTATCCCCGCATCGCTCTTCATGGCACAGACCACCAGGCTCTTCCGCTCCATGGCGGCGCAGGGACTGATGCCGGCCGACATTGCCAACAGGATGAACCGCGAGCTGTCAGACCACAACGAACAGGGAATGTTCGTCACCATGTTCATCGGGCTGGCAGACCTGCACACTGGACACCTGGACTTCTGCAACTGTGGCCACAACCCACCCGTCATCAACGGCGAGTTCCTCAACGTCGAGAGCAACGCTCCACTGGCACTATGGCCTGAGATGGACTTCGTGGGCGAGGAGATAGCCGACATTCGCGGACAGCGCCTGCTGCTCTACACCGACGGACTGAACGAAGCCGAGGACGGATGGCAGAACCAGTTTGGCGACGACCACCTGTTAGAGCTGCTGCAACAACACCCCGACGACGACGCCCAGCAGACCATCGACATGCTGCGCGAAGCCGTGGCCGAGCATGTGGGCGATGCGGAGCCGTCAGACGACTTGACCATGCTGTGCATGAAGATTAGGAAATGACACACATTATTAAACAAACAATAGACACTATGAGGACTTTTATCAACGTCAGTGACATCGGCCCGTTGGACAAGGCGATGGCCGAGGCTTTTGAAATCAAGAACGACCGCTATAAATATCAGCACTTAGGCAAGAACAAGACGCTGATGATGATTTTCTTCAACAACAGCCTGCGCACGCGCCTCAGCACGCAGAAGGCTGCCATGAACCTGGGCATGAACGTCATCGTGCTCGATGTCAACGCCGGAGCATGGAAACTGGAGACGGAGCGGGGCGTCATCATGGACGGCGACAAGAGCGAGCACCTCTTGGAGGCCATCCCCGTGATGGGCTGCTACTGCGACATCATCGGCGTGCGCTCGTTTGCCGGTCTCACCGACCGTGAGTATGACTATGCCGAGACGGTGCTCAACCAGTTCATCAAAAACTCAGGCCGCCCCGTCTTCGCCATGGAGACGGCCACCGTGCACCCCCTGCAGGCCTTCGCCGACCTGATTACGATTGAAGAATCGTGGAAGGTGGAGGGTGGAGGGTTAAAGGAGAATACTCCTGCCGCAGAACATTCCTCCCTCCACATTTCACCCTCCACCCTCCACACTTCACCCTCCACCCTCCATCAAAGGCCCAAGGTCGTCCTCACCTGGGCCCCTCACTGCCGCGCCCTGCCGCAGGCCGTGCCCAACAGCTTTGCACAGTGGATGCTGGCTGACAAGGACATCGACCTGGTCATCACTCACCCCAAGGGCTACGAGCTGGACCCGCAGTTCGTGGGCGGTGCCCGCGTGGAGTACGACCAGCGCAAGGCTTTCGAGGGTGCCGACTTCATCTACGCCAAGAACTGGAGCAACCCGGGCGTGACGAATCCTGCAGACTATGGCAAGATAACCTGCGAGGACCGCTCGTGGACGGTGGACACCGAGCACATGTCGTGGACGAACAACGGCAAGTTCATGCACTGCCTGCCCGTGCGCCGCAACCTTATCGTCACCGACGACGTCATCGAGAGTCCCAACTCGCTTGTCATACCCGAGGCGGCCAACCGCGAGATTAGCTGCTCGGTGGTGCTGAAGCGCATGCTCGAAGCATTGTAACCATATTGTCACACGGTTTAGGGTGCGGTTATGGACGATAATCCGTAACTTTGCACCCTCATTGTGATGAGTAGGAAATAACCGATAAATCAGTAAAAAGTAAATGGACTTGATGGGTATGCCCCTATGGGCATGGATAGTGTTCTACGTGCTGGTGATGCTCATGCTCATTGCCGACCTGAAGATGTTCGGCAAGAAGGGCCAGCACGAAGTGAATATTAGCGAGGCACTGAAGATGACCGCCGTGTGGATTGGCGTGTCGCTGGTGTTCTGCCTGGGCATCTGGCTCTTCGACGGTGGCAACTCGCATGAGAAGGCAATGGAGTTCCTGGCCGGCTACCTCATTGAGAAATCGCTGTCGATGGACAACCTCTTCGTGTTCCTGATGATTTTCTCTTTCTTCGGCATAGAGCGCAAGTATCAGCACGAGGTGCTCTTCTGGGGCATCTTCGGCGCCCTGGTCCTCCGCAGTGTGTTCATCTTCGCCGGTGCGGCCATGGTGGAGCGCTTTGAGTGGGTGCTGGGCCTCTTCGGACTCTTCCTGCTCTATACGGGCACCAAGATGTTCACCCACGACGATGAGCAGCAAGGCGACCCCGCCAACAATATCGTGGTGAAGCTGTTCAAGCGCTTCTTCCCCGTCACGGACAAGATGCACGGCGAGAAGTTCTTTGTCTTAGAGGAGAGAGGAGAGAAAAAAGGGAAGAGCGGGAAGCAGCTGCGGCGTGTGGCTACGCCTCTCTTCGTCACGCTCATCGTCATCGAGACCTCCGACGTGGCCTTCGCCGTCGACAGCATCCCCGCCGTGTTCAGCGTCAGCCGTGACCCCTTCATCGTGCTCACCTCAAACGTATTCGCCATCCTGGGTCTGCGTGCGCTCTACTTCGCCCTGGCTGCCGTGGCCAAGTACTTCCAGTATCTGAAGTACGGTCTGGGCATCATCCTCATCTTCGTCGGCGTCAAGATGCTCTTGGCCATGAACGAGTACATCAACCAGATTGGCTCATGGCTGGGGCTTAACCTGAACATGCCACACATTGAGGTGCCCACACCACTGTCATTAGGCATCATATTCGGCGTGCTCATATTGTCAATGGGCCTGTCAGTCATCATCTCCAAGAATAGAGGGGAGAGGTGAGAGGTGAGAGGTGAGAGAATAGTTTGCTCGCCCAGACTAGAATTACAGAGTCTATATACTCCCCTCCTTACAGGGAGGGGCAGGGGGTGGGTCCTTACCTGTCGGTGACGTAGTCGAACAGGTCGAAACGGGTGAAACCCATGTTCTCTAACTGGTGGCGACTGCTCTGGCGGTCGCCATCATGATTGTATGCTGCAATGAGCGGCAGGCGGATGACGACGTGCTCCTGCTGCCGCTCAGCCAGCAGGCGCAGGTTCTGCTGCACGAGGGCAGGAGAGCCGCCCGTGTAGCGGTGGTAGATGTCGGGATTCATGTCCTTCACATCTATATAATACTCATGTATGTAGGGGATGACCATAGCCAGTCGCTCAGTAGGCACGTTGAGCGATGACTCCAGGTAGATGTGCCACTCCTTCGGGCATAGCTGGCAAAAGCGCTCGATGAAGTCGCTGTAGAGCAGGGGCTCGCCACCGCCAAAGCAGACGCCGCCGCCTGTGGCCAAGAAGTAGAGGTTGTCCTTCATCAGCTCATCCACCAGTTCCTCGGGCGACAGCCACTGCCAGATGCCGTCCTCCTCCCAGCACTGGCGGTTGAGGCAATAGGCACAGCGCAGAGGGCAGCCATGAAAGGCCACCAGCGTGGTGACGCCGCCGCCATCGACGGTGAGCCGATGGCGGGCAATAGCGATAAACGGAGCATTCACTCAGCCCTGAAATTGACAGGAATGGTGTACTTGACGACGCGAGCCTCACCAAGCAGCTTGCCGGGATGCCACTTGGGCATGGCGTTGACCACGCGCAGGGCTTCCTTGTCGCAAGCCGGAGAGAGCGACTTCGTCACCTTTGCGTCACTGATAGTGCCATCTTTTCCAATATTGAAGGTAACGATGACGCGACCGGTGACACACTCTTCGTCGGGCATACGGACGTTCTCTTTCAGATAAGCCTCCAAGGCTGCCTGACCGCCACGGAAGTGGGGTGCCTCTTCTACGACGCCTTCCAGCACCTTCTCGTTAGCTCGCACAGGCTGGATGGTGTCGCTCGTTACTGGCATGGATGGCTTGCCCATCAGCGGTTTCTCCAAGCTGTCTTTGAGTGCGACCGGCGGCTCGGGCGGCATCACGGGGATGCCGGCAAGGGGCGGCTGAATAAGCTTGCCTACACCGCAGCCGCTCAGGCCGACCATACCCATGGCGATGCCGGCCACGGCAACCTTCTTTCCCAGCCTTTTACGTTTCATGAGCTCGCTTTCCAGGTAGCGCACCTCAGCCTCGCAGGCAGGGCAGGTGCCGGCGCACTCGCCTTCGTGCGTACATTCCTGCGGCTCGTATTCAATATCATTGGCCTCCGCTATCTGCTTGCGAATGGCCTTGAGTGTGTTGCAAGTGTTACGTCCTCTTGTCATATCAGATGAAGGTTGATAGTTAAAAAAAGAAGGTAGAAGGCGGAAGGATGATTAGAAGAAGAATACGGGTCGTGTGTTCCATTGCTTTTGTGTCAGTTCGTCCTCCATGCGGCTGATGGCTGCCTGGAAGAAGAAAGCGATGAGATGCTCGTCGGTGCCTTATTTGTTCAGTTTCCAGGTGACGCCGTCCTTGGTGTCCTTCACCTCAAAGCCGGCCTGGGCGAGGGCATCGCGAATCTGGTCGCTGGTGGCCCAGTCCTTGGCGGCCTTGGCCTTGGCGCGCAGGTCCAGCACCATGTCCACCACCTTGCCAAAGGCTTTCTCGCGCTCATCGTTACCCCCCGCTTCAAACTGTGAAGAAGCATGGCTCAGTCCGAGGATGTCCTCGGCGAAGAGGTGCATCACCTCACGCAGCTCCTTCAGGCAGTCGGCACAGATGGTTGCCTTGTGGTCGACGAGACGGTTGACGACGGTGGCAGCCTCGAAGAGCAGGCTGATGACCTGCGGCGTGGCCAGGTCGTCGTTCATGGCATCGTAGCAGCGCTGGCGAAGAGTCTTGACGACCTTCTCGGTTTCGCTGTCACATTGTGACTTCTTCCCTCCTTCGGGGGGATTGAGGGGGGCTAGACGGTCAACGTCGGCGATGGCGTTCTGCAGCTTCTCCAGACCCTTCTCGGCGGCCTGCAGGGCCTCGTCGCTGAAGTCGACGGTGCCACGGTAGTGGGCTGAGAGGATGAAGAAGCGGATGGTCATGGGCGAATAGGGCTTCGACAGCAGCTCATGCTGTCCGGTGAAGAACTGTTCCAGGGTGATGAAGTTGCCCAGCGACTTGCCCATCTTCTGCCCGTTGATAGTAATCATGTTGTTGTGCATCCAGTACTTCACGGCCTGATGCCCCATGGCGGCCTGTGCCTGGGCTATCTCGCACTCATGGTGGGGGAACACCAGGTCCATGCCGCCACCGTGGATGTCGAACTCCTCACCCAGGTACTTGCGGCCCATGGCCGTGCACTCGCAGTGCCAGCCGGGGAAACCATCACTCCACGGCGACGGCCAGCGCATGATGTGCTCCGGTTGTGCCTTCTTCCACAGGGCGAAGTCAGCCTGGTTGTGCTTCTCCCCCACCCCGTCGAGCTCGCGGCTGGCATCCTTCACATTCTCTAACGAGCGGCCGCTCAGGATGCCGTACTTATATACCTTATTATATGCCTCGATGTCGAAGTAGATGCTGCCGTGGCTCTCGTAGGCGAAGCCATGGTCCATGATTTCCTTCACCAACTGTTGCTGCTCAATGATGTGCCCAGTGGCGCAAGGCTCAATGCTGGGGCGCAGCACACCCATGGCGTCCATGGCTTGGTGGTAGCGCCGCGTGTAATACTGCGCTATCTCCATAGGCTCCAACTGTTCCAGACGTGCTTTCTTGGCTATCTTGTCCTCACCCTCGTCGGCATCGTGCTCCAAGTGACCCACATCAGTGATGTTACGCACGTAGCGCACCTTGTAGCCCAGGTGCTTCAGATAGCGGAACAGCACGTCGAAGGTGATGGCGGGACGAGCATGCCCCAGGTGCGGGTCGCCATAGACGGTGGGGCCGCAGACGTACATGCCCACATTGGGTGCGTGCAAGGGTTCGAAACGTTCCTTCTGTCGTGTCAGTGTGTTGTATATAACCAGTCTTGATTCCATTGTTGAGTGTTTATTGTTAAGTGTTGAGTGTTGAGTGACATTACTTTAAGCCGGCCTTCAAGCCGCGGATGACGGCAGACGTAAAGCCGGCATGCTCCATCTCGTTCAGTCCCTTGATGGTCACGCCGCCCGGGGTCGTCACCAGGTCGATGGCCTGTTCGGGGTGCAGACCGCTGGCCTGCAGCAGCTCCACGGCACCGCGCATGGTCTGCATGACGATATGCTTGGCGTCGTCGGCCTTGAAGCCCAGCTCCACACCGCCCTCCGAAGCGGCGCGTATGTAGCGCATGGCATAGGCGATGCCACAGGAGGCCAGCGTCGTTCCGGCAGCAAGGTGTTGTTCGTCGGTGACAAGCACCTGGCCCATCTGTTCAAAGAGTGCCTTCATCTGTTCAGTATGGTGCGATGCCATCGCACCACACGGCACCAAGAACGTCATGCTCTGCAGCTGCGCGATGGCAATGTTAGGTATACAGAGGAACAGCGGCGGACACTGATTGCCCAGCCACCCCTGGATGTCCTTCGACGGCACACCGGCGGCAATGACCACCAGCTGCTGACGGTCGGGCTGCAGGGCCTCCTTGATGCCCGTGAGCACCTGCTGCACCAGCCACGGCTTCACGACCACCAGCACCACGTCGGCAGCGCCGACAGCCCGACTGTTGTCGGTTGTGGTTGTCACGCCCAAGGCTTCAAACTTGTCTAACACGGTTGCTGACGGGTCGCTCACACAGATGTCCTTCCCTGCGTGTCCGGCCTTCAGCAGCCCCTCGACGGTGGCGCCACCCATGGCGCCAGCACCAATCACAGCTATCTTCATACGTCTGTCTTTTTCCAAAACTCAATCCTCCTCGGGCTGCACCCTGATGAGCCTTTCAATGAAATCGTCGGCGTCGGCCTTGGTCAGGCACAGCGGCGGCAGCAGGCGCAGCGTGTTCTGCCCGGCCGCACCGGTGAAGCAGTGTTCGTGGCGTATGAGCGGCTTGCGCACCATCTTGTGCGGCATGTCGAGCTCAATGCCAATCATCAGGCCGCGTCCGCGTACCTCCTTGATGTGGCTGCTGCCAATGCCCCGAATGCCCTCCATGAGGTAGTCGCCCACCTCACGGGCGTTCTCCACCAGTCCCTCGCCCTCCATGACGTCGAGCGTGGCCAGAGCCGCAGCGCAGGCCAGATGGTTGCCGCCGAAGGTAGTGCCTAACTGGCCATACTCGGGCTGGAAGTCGGGGCTGATGAGCACGGCGCCCATGGGGAAACCGTTGGCGATGCCCTTGGCCATGGTGATGATGTCGGGCTTGATGCCCAGCCACTGGTGAGCGAAGAACTTGCCACTGCGACCGTAGCCACACTGTATCTCGTCAGCGATGAGGGGCACATGGTAGCGCTGGCAGGCGTAGGCCAGCTTCTGTGCAAACTCTGGCGTGGCCATCTGGACGCCGCCCACACCCTGTATACACTCCAGGATGACCGCGGCGATGCCACCGCGCGACAGCTCGCGCACCCACGGCTCGATGTCGTTCAGCGGCAGGAAGCGCACATGGTGGTTGTCGTTGATGGGTGCCACAATCTTGCGGTTGTGCGTCACCTCAACGGCCAGGCTGGTGCGCCCGTGGAAGGCACCCTCGCAGGAGAGGACGCGTGTGTTGCCCGTCTTGAACGATGCCAGCTTCAGGGCGTTCTCGTTGGCCTCGGCCCCGCTGTTGATGAGGAACAGCTGGTAGTCATCATAGCCACTGGCACGGCCCAGCCTCTCGGCCAGCTCCACCTGCAGCTTGTTCACCACCGAGTTGCTGTAGAAGGCAATCTTCTGCAGCTGCTCCGTCACCTTTTCTATATAGTGCGGATGTGAGTGCCCTATGCTGATGACGGCATGCCCGCCGTAGAGGTCAAGATACTCCTGCCCGTGGTCGTCCCAAACCTTGCAACCCTGCCCCCTGACAATGTTCACGTCGAAGAGCGGATAAACGTCGAATAGTTTCATGCTGATGTTGTTTTTGTTGATTTTGATGCAAAGTTACGAAAAAAATCTAACAAGACGACACTTTTCCCATCTTTTTTGCAGAAAACCGTTCTTTCCCCTTTATGCCCGCCTACTGTGAGCGGCTCCCACGTCTTGCCGGCATCGGTGCTCCGGCGGTACCACAGGCAGTACTCGCCGGCGGCGTTGGGTTGCCAGTCGGTCCAGGCCACGTGAATGGTCTTGCCAGATACTTGCACCTCCATCGGCAACTGGTCGGTGGTGTGATAGGTAGTGTCTGTCGTGCCGAGCGACAGGTTCTGCCAACCGCCCCAGTTCGATGGCACGTACTGGTCGATGTCGGCTGCGCCAGCGCCCATCCAGGCCAGCTGCCGTGCGCCGCCGTTGCCGCCATATATAAATAATGTACGCGAGGACGACGAGGGCGACTACTCAGCGTGCGCTTCGTGTCGAGGCATCCGGAGCCGTCGAAGTGGTGTGTGGCCTCCACTATTCACTTAAAACGCTGATGCCTTCAGCCGCAGACCGCAGGTCTCGTCAATGCCACACATCAGATTCATGTTCTGCACGGCTTGGCCTACAGCACCCTTCAGCAGGTTGTCGATGACGCTGGTGACGAGCAGCTTCTGCCCGTACATCTCGCAGTGCACCAGCGCCTTGTTAGTGTTCACCACCTGTTTCAGGTCTATCGGGTGGTCGCTGTAGTGGGTGAAGGCGGCATCGGCGTAGAACTCCTTATAGGTCTCGAGGATGTCGTCGAAGGGTGCCACCGTCTTGACCACCGCCGTACAGAAGATGCCGCGTGCGAAGGGGCCGCGATAGGGGATGAAGTCAACGCTGGCATCGAGGTAGCCCTGTACCTGCCTCAGACTCTGGCGTATCTCGGCGATGTGCTGGTGCTGGAAGGGCTTGTAGATGCTGAGGTTGTCAGCGCGCCACGAGAAATGGGTGGTGGCGCCCGGCTTCTGCCCGGCTCCGGTGCTGCCGGTGATGGCGTTCACGCTGACGTCTTCCTTCAGCAGGTTCAGGTGGGCGGCGGGCAGCAGGGCGAGCTGTATGGCGGTGGCGAAGCAGCCGGGATTGGCCACGCGCTGTGCCCGTCTGATGGTCTCGCGGTTTATCTCGGGAAGACCATAGACAAAAGCGTCACCCTCCACGCCGGGCTCTTCGCGCTTGATGCGGAAGTCCTGCGCCAGGTCGATAATCTTCACATGGGTAGGGATGGTGTGCTCCTTGAGGAACTGCTCGCTCTTGCCATGGCCGAAGCAGAAGAACACCACGTCGACGGCCTCAAAGGGCATCTGGTCGGTGAAACGCAGGTCGGTGTCGCCGACCAGTCCTTCATGAACGTCGCTGACCAGGTTGCCAGCATTACTCTCGCTGTTGGCAAAGACAATCTTTGCCTCGGGGTGGTTCAGCAGCAGGCGGATGAGCTCGCCACCTGTGTAGCCTGCAGCACCAAGGATTCCTATTCGTATCATGATGTGAATGGTTTGTGATGATAGTTTCCTGTGTCTTCTTGTCGGTTGCAAAAGTACGAAATAATACTGACGTGGCAAAGCAAATTTGGGAAAAAGAGGGCATTTCCTTTGCCAGCAGCTATTCAGCACAACGCAGAATAGCTGCTTAACCCATATCCTCTATTAAATAATGTGTAAATTTTGCATTGATTTACAATAATCTCGGGAAAAAGCACTATCTTTGCAAACAAAATTACTACAGAAGATATGCAAGAGAAGTGGAGTTAATTCGTATATTATCTACATGAAGCCAAGAAAAACAACGTGGAGGTACCAATATAAAACAATACCCACTAACTTGACCTTGCGGCCAGAGGTTAGCGGGATTCATCGATGCAAAGATAGAACTTTTTTTGTAACGAACCAAATCTTTCGAGAAGTTTTTAATGAAATATCAAGAATTTGAACACTTTTTCTCCCAAAAGCGACTCAACAGATACGTTCTGGCGTGCAATGGCGATACAAGGCAGGCGATGACACTTTATCGCTATAACTTGCGCTTAGCGCAGGAATTGCTGACTATAGTTAGTTGCTTTGAGGTATCACTACGTAATGCTATAGATGACATCCTTGTGCCGCAATTTGGCAATGAGTGGTTAAAGGACTCCGTTTCAACTGGAGGAATGTTTACGCTGCCGATACTCCACAAGACAAATCGCACAATTACTGATGCGTTACGGAAATTGAGAGCACAGGGAACTTACTCACATTCTAAGCTCTTAGCTCAGATGGATTTTGGAATGTGGAAGTATATGTATTCACCTCTGCAATATAACCTTACCAACCAGTCTTTGCTAAATGTATTCCCCTTCAAACAACGTTCTACCCCACAATTGCATATCAATCAGTCGTATATCTTTAACGAACTGGACAAGATAAACACCCTTCGCAACCGTATTGCCCATCATGAACCCCTATGTTTCCCTACTGGACGGTCTGTTATTTACACAAACTATGTTCGAGGCGAATATCAGAAAATCCTGACGCTATTCAGGTGGATGGGCATTGACAGCCATTCTATGTTATATGGCCTGGATCATGTCATTAAAATATGTGACAGAATTGATACTTTGCGAAAAACACGCATGTGTTCTGTAAATGACATTCCCTAATCAAGCACATTTTTCATTACAGTCGAATCATTCGAAATGATATTTGGAAATCACAAAGAAGAATCAAACCATAACAAAATGAAACAACTACTAACAATGGCCCTGCTGGCCTTTGCGACGACGGCAGGTGCACAGCGACAAGAAATCACACTGACCGACAACTGGCAGTTCTCACGTGACAGACAGACATGGCAAACGGTGCAGGTGCCCCACGACTGGGCCATCAGCGGACCCTTCGACAAGAAATGGGACCTGCAGGTGGTGGCCATCGAGCAGAACGGCGAGAAGGAGGCCACCGAGAAGAGCGGGCGCAGCGGTGCCCTGCCATGGATTGGCGAGGGCCACTACAAGCACACGTTCCAGATTCCCGAAGGCTTCAAGGGTCACGCTGAGCTGCTGTTCGACGGTGCCATGGCCGAGCCGACGGTCTTTGTGAACGGTCAGCGCGCTGGCTACTGGCCCTACGGCTACAACACGTTCCGCGTGGATGCCACGCCTTTCGTTAAAGAAGGCGAGAACGAGCTGACCGTCGACCTGCAGAACCTGGAGGAGAGCTCGCGCTGGTATCCCGGTGCAGGACTCTACCGCCCCGTGACGCTCATCCTCACACCCACCAAGAGCTACATCGACGACTGGAGCCTCTTCGTACGCCCTTACGATGCAAAGAAGGTGAAGGAGGGCGACCGCGTGGTGATGAAGGCCGACTTCGACATCGTCAACCCCTCGGAGCGCATCAGCTACGAGGTGACGGTGACCGATGCCGACGGCAACCAGCTCTTCCCCGGAGACAAAAATCCCCTGGAGTTTGCCAACGGCAAGATTGGCTTTATGTTCCCTGTCAAAAATGCCCAGCTGTGGTCGCCCGAAAGGCCCACGCTATACAACATGGTCATCAGCCTCTATGATGGTCTGCAGAAGATTGACGAGAAGACGCTGCGCTTCGGCATACGCACCATTTCAGTCTCCTCCAAGGGTGGCTTCCAGCTCAACGGACAAACCCGGAAAATCAAGGGTGTCTGCCTGCACCACGACCTCGGCCCGCTGGGTGCCGCTGTGAACAAGGCGGCCCTCATCCGCCAGGTGAAGATACTGAAGGATATGGGCTGCGATGCCATCCGCACGGCCCACAACATGCCGTCACAGATGCAGATAGACGTGTGCGACTCGTTAGGCATGATGGTCATGGCCGAGAGTTTCGACATGTGGGTCTACCCTAAGTGCAAGAACGGCTACGCCCGCTTCTTCCGCACCTGGGCTGACAGGGACATTGAGAACCTGGTGCGCGCCCACCGCAACCACCCGTCGATAGTGATGTGGAGCATTGGCAACGAGATTCCCGAACAGGGCATGGCGGGCGGTCGCGACATGGCCATGCACTTGCAGGACCTGTGCCACCAGCTGGACCCCACGCGCCCCGTGACGCAGGGCATGGACCGTGCCGAGAACGCCCTCGGCACCGGCTTTGCACAGACGATGGACGTGCCGGGCTTCAACTACCGTGTGCACAAGTACGAAAAAAACATCAGCCAGCTGTGGCAGGGCTTCCTCTTAGGCAGCGAGACGGCCTCGACGGTATCGTCGCGCGGCGTGTATAAGTTCCCGGTCAAGGTGACCGACAACTCGCACTTCAGCTCATGGGCCAAGAACTACGACCCGCAGGCCATCAAGACGGCCGACGGCCAGTGCTCCAGCTACGACGTGGAGTACTGCTCGTGGAGCAACCTGCCCGACGACGACTGGCGGTGGCAGGACGACAAGCCCTGGGTTATCGGCGAGTTCGTCTGGACGGGCTTCGACTACCTGGGCGAGCCCACGCCCTACGACGAGTACTGGCCCTCGCGCTCCAGCTACTTCGGCATCTGCGACCTGGCCGGTCTGCCCAAGGACCGCTTCTATCTGTACCGCTCGCACTGGAACATGCAGCAGCACACCATCCACCTGCTGCCCCACTGGACGTGGCCAGGCCGTGAAGGCGAGGTGACACCCGTCTATTGCTACACCGACTACCCGGAGGCCGAGCTCTTTGTCAACGGCAAGAGCCAGGGCCGCATCTGCAAACAGGCTGACAAGGACGCCAATGACGGCACCGGGGCCAACCGGCTGAACCGCTACCGTCTGCGCTGGAACGACGTGAGGTATGAGCCGGGCGAGCTGCGCGTCGTCGTCTACGACGGACAAGGTCTGCCCGCCGGCGAACAGACCGTGCGCACCGTCGGCAAGCCCGCCAAGCTGAAGCTCGACGTCTGGACGCAGCAGAGTGACCTCTCACCTCTCACCTCTCACCTCTCACCTCTCAATCCTGACGGCCAGGACCTGGCCTACGTCACCGTCAGTCTCGTTGACAGGCGCGGCAACCTCATCCCCCAGGCTGCCGACCAGCTGAACTTCGAGGTCAGTGGCGCCGCCACCTTCCGTGCCGTCTGCAATGGCGATGCCACCAGCTTGGAGCCGTTCACCGAGCCCACGATGAAGCTCTTCAACGGCCAGCTTGTCGTCGTCCTGCAGGCCGCCCGCCAGCCCGGCAAGGCCGTCCTCACCGTCAGCGACCCGTCCCGCGGCATCAGGCAGCGTGTCACCATCCCGGTGATGTAAGCCGCGGTCCCCACAGAAAATCAAGAAATCATCGGCAAAAAAAAGTAAAAAAAACTTGCTGATAAACAAAAAAAGCTATATCTTTGCATCGTTTTGCGAAATAAAGACCAATTACTATCATCTAATAACCAATAAAAACAAACCTATGAAATCGTATTTCTGTAAAGAATTCAAGCTCGCGGCAGTGTGCTTGTCCCTTGGACTATGCTACTCGCCGCAAGTGCTTGCTGTAGGTGTCAGCGCCGAGTCGGGCAACCCCGCTCCTGCTGAGATGCAACAAGCCAAGAAGATTACAGGTGTGGTGAGCGATGCTGCCGGCCCGGTCATCGGTGCCAGCGTCGTCGTGAAAGGCACCAGCAACGGTGCTGCCACTGACCTTGACGGCCGCTTCACGCTGAATGCGCAGCAAGGCCAGACTCTGGTCATCTCCTACATCGGCTACATGACGAAGGAGGTGAAGATTGGTGCCCAGAGCGTCTACAACATCACCATCGAGGAGGACCGCAACTCGCTGGAAGAAGTGGTGGTCGTGGGTTATGGTACGATGAAGAAGAGCGACATCTCAGGTGCATCTTCCACGGTGGGTGAGCAGGCCATCAAGGGTTCGCTCATCACTTCGCTCGACCAGGCACTCCAAGGCCACGCTGCCGGCGTGAGTGCCGTGCAGACATCAGGTGCCCCGGGTTCAGGCTCCAGCATCCGCGTGCGCGGCACGGCCACTATCAATGCTAATGCCGAGCCGCTGTATGTCATTGACGGCGTCATCGTGCAGAGCCAGGGTCTGACAGGTTACGATTACGGACTGGGCGATGCCCTGGGCAACGGCTCAGTGTCAACTATCTCGCCACTGTCGACCATTGACCCCCAGGACATCGTATCAATGGAGATTCTGAAGGATGCCTCGGCCACCGCTATCTACGGTGCCCAGGGTGCCAACGGCGTGGTGCTCATCACCACCAAACACGGCAGGGCTGGTGAGGCCAAGTTCTCGTACAGCGGAACAATAGCCATCAACCGCCAGGCCAAACGCCTCGACATTCTTGATCTTCGTGAGTATGCCGACTACTATAACAACTTTGTAGAAAACGGCGAAGCCACGGCCAACTCGTTGTTCCTCGACAAGAGTCTGTTGGGCAAAGGCACCAACTGGCAGGATGCCGTGTTCCAGACTGCCCTGATGC
>Ga0310691_10003171_pt1 | contig 20210 bp, 16 predicted proteins | sample 176DNAGHGlowgp2_FD_203887 | JGI IMG/M metagenome (GOLD analysis project Ga0310691, IMG submission 203887) | Sheep rumen microbial communities from Palmerston North, Manawatu-Wanganui, New Zealand - 1766 DNA GHGlow gp2 (v2) (version 2) | ecosystem: Host-associated > Mammals > Digestive system >...
CAAAGCCCTAATCAGATGATAAGCAAGCCTATGATCTTTGATGAAGTTGCAATGGGACTTGAAGTAAGGGGTGTTCCTGAGGATGAGATAAAAGAAAGAGTTTATAGGATCCTTAAGATATGCGGTCTCTATCCATTTAGAAACTGGCCTGTTTCAGCTCTTTCTTTTGGGCAGAAGAAGAGAGTATCTATTGCTTCTATCCTTGTGATGGAACCGGAGATGATAATCCTTGATGAGCCCACTGCAGGACAGGATTATGCGCATTATACCGAGATAATGGAGTTTTTATTAAAGGTAAGAGAAGAGATGCCTGTCACGATCCTTATGATCACACATGATATGCATCTGATGCTTGAATATACCGACAGGACACTTGTTTTGACAGGCGGAGAACTTCTAATGGATTCACACCCTGCAGATGTGCTTACAAGAGAGGATGTATGTGACAAGGCTTATCTTAAGAAGACTTCTTTGTATGAGCTATCACTTAAGTGCGGTATAGATGAACCCTATGAATTTGTAAAGAGATTTATAGAGGATGAAGAAAACGGGAAGGGAGGACTCTTATGGCAAGAATGATATCTTACGATAAGAAAAACACTCCGGTACATAAACTTAGCGGAGTTACCAAACTTCTCTTTCTTATCATATGGTGCATGACTAGTGCAATGACGTTTGATACAAGAATACTTGTTATGATGCTCATTATTGGAGCAGCCATCTACTATGTTTCAAAGGTTGAATGGAAACAGGTAGGTTCTGTATTTACCGCGATAATGTTTTTTATGGTAATAAACCTGATCTTCATCTATATACTTGCTCCCTTTGAGGGATGCCGTATTTACGGATCTAGAACTGAGATAGTCCATCTTGCAGGTAATTATTACCTTACAAAAGAGCAGCTTTTTTATGAGTTTAATGTGCTTATTAAATACTTTACGGTAATTCCGTCGGTATTTATTTTTCTTACAACTACCGATCCGAGCGAACTTGCTGCATCATTAAACGGAATAGGAGTGCCCTACACAATAGCATATTCACTGGAAATTGCGCTTAGATACATACCTGATGTTCAGGATGAGTTCCACAGGATAAAGAATTCTCAGGAAGCAAGGGGAATAGAGATGAGTAACAAAGGAAGCCTCCTTAGCAGGATAAAAAATATTGCAGCGATCATCTTTCCGCTTCTATTTTCATCCATGGAGAGGATCGAAGTTGTAAGCAATGCGATGGAACTTAGAGGCTTTGGAAAAAAGAAAAAGAGAAGCTGGTATTCCAGAAAGAAGCTTTCCTTTTTTGATTATGCTGTGATCATATCAGTGGTAGCTTTTGCGGTCATAACTCTCGTGATCACATACGCTGACGGAAACAGATTTTATAATCCTTTTGGGACGTGAATTTAATTTATAGAAATTTTATTTCATATTTCTTTTAAGTAAATACAATAAAAAATAAATTAATAAAGCGGCTATATTTATCGTGTTAGAATATTTCTATAGGATAAATGGAGTCGCTTTTTTATGACTAAGTATACGTTAGTTCAAAAACTAAGAGTAGTTTTCATAGTGCTTAGTGTTCTTAGCCTGATTGCATCACTTTTGCTTCTCAGGCAGTTTGTCACGAAGAACAGTGAGGAATATACGGTGGATCAGGTCCGGAAGGTTTTTAACCCCAAGCACCGTGTTCTTTTGTTGAGTTCTTATAATCCCTTTTATTATACATACGGACATCATATTGATGGTTTGCAGCCGGGACTGTATGCCAATCAGGTTGATTATGATGTTATGTTCATGGATGCCAAAAACTTCAATTCTGCCGATGATATCAGGGCTTTTCACGATTATATAAAATACAAACTCGATAATGGTAATAAGTATGACGGCATACTTGTTGCAGATGATGATGCGCTTGAATTTTCCATTAGATATCAGCATGAATTGTTTGACGGTATACCGATAGTTTTCTTTGGAATAAACAATTATTCTCTTGCAGTAAAAGCTTCGTCAATTGCAGGTATGAGCGGCTTTTATGAGGATGACTACACGCTCGAACTCGTGGAACTGGCAAGAAAACTCATGCCCGAAAGAAAAATCTTTTACGGTCTCCACGATGATTCTGCTGCAGGAAATGCAGACAGGATTGTCTTTAACGGGCTTGGCGATAAATTTGAAGACTGTGAGTTTAATACGATCAACATCTGCGATATGAATGAGGAAGAGTTTAAGCAAAAACTCAGAAGTATTCCGGAAAATGCGATTTGCATTTACATGACTTGCTTTACCAATAATGATGGATATACCTACAGCATAGAGGAGATGAGTAGCATTGTTACAGACAATGTCAAAGCCCCTGTTTTCAGAAACCATATAGCAGATTATTCGGACGGCTGTATAGCCGGAATGGCAATAAGCTTTGAAGAACAATGTTATGATGCTGCGCTTTTGATGTGTGATATATTAGACGGCGCGGATATAAATGATCATGAGCTTGATGTGGAAACGCCTCAGCTCGTAGAAGCAGATTATAATATACTTGCCAAATACGGAATATCAATGAACAAGCTTCCCGCAGGAAGCTATATACATAATCGCCCCAGCAATTTACTGAGTATGTATGGCGATCTGTTCCCATTTGCAGGTCTTATGCTCTTATCACTTATATTTATAACACTTGCAGTAACTGCTGTAGCGGTTCATGAGAAGCAGGTCAATACAGAGCTTCTGGAGTCTAAAGAGAGAATTGAGAAGTCAAGAGAAAACCTGAAATATCAGGCAGACCACGATGAACTTCTCGATATTTATAACAGAAGATACGCTCTTGAATATCTTAAGACTTATGCTGTGACTGATATGAAATACACGGTCATGATGCTGGATATTGATAATTTCAAGGATATAAATGAAGTGTATGGCCATTCATCTGCGGATTTTTATCTTCAGGCCATAACCTACAGGATCAAAGACTATGTAAGAGATAAGGACTGGATGCTGGCAAGATATGGCGGAGATGAATTCATATTATGGATACCTGACAAGGAATTAGGTGAGGATTCGCCTATAACTCAGGATTTACTTGGGCTTTTCAGGGAACCTATAAAGCTTGATAATGATACCATTGTTTCATCCTGCAGTATCGGTATTTCTGTTTCTGATGGCATTACAAGACCCGAAATACATATTATTAATGCCGAGATCGCGATGTATGAAGCCAAAAATAAGGGCAGAAACCGCGCAATCTTGCATTCCGAGGAGATGAAAAAAAGAGTCACCGAGGAGAATGAGATCAAGGCAAAGCTTGTTAATGCAATGGATAATGATGGCTTTTACATGTTATATCAGCCGCAGATTGATGCAAAGACAAAGGAAATCACAGGCTATGAAGCTCTTGTGAGAATGTATGAAAAGGGCATGTATCCGGGAGTTTTTATTCCTGTTGCGGAAAATAACGGATGGATCAACAGGATTGGAAGGATCGTAACCGAGCTTGTCATAAAGCAGATTGCCAAATGGAGAGATGAAGGATATGCACTTCATCCCGTATCCATAAACTTTTCACGCAATCAGATATATGATGCAGGATATGTCAGCTTTTTGAAGGGACTTCTTGACCAATATGAGGTACCTTCCAAATTCATTGAGATAGAAGTAACCGAAGGACTGTTCCTTGAGAGGACCCAGCAGGCAGAAGCTTTGTTTGAGCAGTTTATCAATTTGGGAATAAGGCTTCATATGGATGACTTTGGTACAGGCTATTCGTCTCTTGGATACCTGACGTATATTCCCGTTGAGATAGTAAAACTGGATAAGTCTTTAGTTGATGCTTACCTCGTAGAAGGAAAAGATTCTTTCATAAGAGACGTTATTCAGCTTGTACATGACTTAAATAAAGTTATAATAATTGAAGGGGTAGAAGAAAAATGGCAGTATGAGAGGCTTAAGGAATTTGATGCGGATATCATTCAGGGATATTATTTCAGTAAGCCGATTGAAGCAGAGGAGGCCATTGTTTTTAGTGCTGCTGATAAATGATATGGGGTAAAAAGGGGAGAGTATGAAACAAAATTGGGAACAGACAAGACGGAAGCTATTCAAGATGGTCTCTGTCGGATATATTGGAGATTTTATAAGTGTTAGCTATGATGCACTTGGAACAATTGCACTCATAGCTAACCTTTTGAGTGCTTTTTTGTCTACATTTGCAGAGCTTGACCGGATATACGGAGGACTGTTTGACTTTATAGAAGCTATAACGGTCTTCTTTTTTGCTGTTGATTATGTGCTTCGAATGGTGACCGCTAAATGCCTGTATCCTAACAAAACAGAACTGCGGGCTGTTTTATCCTATGCTTTCTCTCTCCTTGGTGTGATCGATCTATTAAGCTTTTTGCCGTATTATCTGCCGGTGTTTTTTCCTACGGGGGCAATAGCCTTCAGAATGTTCAGGGTTGCGCGTATATTCAGGCTTTTCAGGATAAATGCTTATTATGATTCACTGAATGTAATAGTTGAAGTCTTAAAAAGCAAGGCGCAGCAGCTTTTGTCATCTGTTTTTATCATCTCTGTACTTACTTTGGCATCGAGCCTGTGCATGTATTCTCTTGAGCACGAAGCACAGCCGGAAGTTTTTGCCAATGCTTTTTCGGGAATATGGTGGGCTGCGTCGACACTTCTGACGGTAGGCTACGGAGACATATATCCTGTCACGACGCTAGGTAAAATAATGGGAATCATCCTGGCATTTCTTGGAGTCGGAATGGTAGCCATACCTACAGGTATTATTTCCGCAGGATTCGTCGAGCAGTATACAAGGCTCAAGAATCTTGGGAATTACTCAAGCAATGTTGACATCAGATTTATCAAAACAAGGCTTACAAGAAATGATAAGTGGGTAGGAAAGCATATTAAGGAGCTGGATATTCCGAAAGGAATCATCATAGGAATGGTAGAGAGGCAGGGGGAAGTCATTATCCCAAGCGGAAAATTGCTCCTTGAGGAAAATGATATCGTCATAATAGGCGCCGAAGTCATGCAAAACGATGTACCTATGAACCTCAAAGAGGTAAGACTTGCAAGCACTCATCCCTGGTGCAACTGCTATATAAGGGATCTCGATTTTTCAAGGAAGACCTACATTTTGTCTATAAAAAGAGGAAATAAAACAATTATTCCATCCGGCTCTATAAAGCTGCGAGCAGATGATCTGATACTTATCATTTCCAAAATCCATTTCGAGGATGAAGTCGAAATAACTGTATAAAATAATAGAGGATCTTAAATGGCACTATATGCACTTGGAGATCTGCACCTTGCCTATCAGTCAGAGAAAACTATGGATATCTTTGGGAAGGTGTGGAAGAATCATGAAAAAAAGACTGAAAAGAACTGCGCAAAGCTTATGACTGATGAAGATACACTTGTACTTGTGGGAGACCACAGCTGGGGAAGGCATCTTGATGAGTGTGAGTATGACCTTAGATTTATAGAGAGTCTTCCGGGACGAAAGATACTTGTACGCGGCAACCACGACAATTTCTGGGATGCAAAAAAGACGCAGCGCTTAAACGATATGTTTAAGGACAGGCTTTATTTTTTGCAGAACAATTTTTATTCATACAAGGATTATGCAATAGTAGGAACAAAGGGTTATTGCTACGAGGGCTTTGATACCAGAGAACATGCAGACATGCTGATCGAGAGAGAGGCTAAAAGACTAAAGGTATCTTTTGAGGAAGCAAGGAAAGCAGGGTATGAGAAATTCATAATGTTCCTTCATTATCCGCCTACGGAATTAGGGGAGAGAGACAGCAGATTTACTTACATGGCAAAAGCCTACGGCGTATCGCAGGTGGTATATGCTCACTGCCACGGAAAAGAAAGATTCCACGACAGTCTTCTCGGCAAGGTTGACGGCATTGAATACAGCCTTGTTTCAGGGGATTTTCTGGATTTTAAGCCAAAACTTATTTTGCCTTGATCAAAGTAAAGGGACGAGATTTTGAAATGACTATCTGTAGGAAAGGAAAGAGTTTTGATTAAAATTGATCTTATTACCGGGTTTCTTGGATCCGGTAAAACAACATTTATTAAAGAATATGCACAATACCTAATGTCGAAAGGCGAGAAGGTCTGCATAGTTGAGAATGACTACGGCGCTGTTAACGTTGATATGGTAATGCTTAAGGACCTTTTGTCTGATAACTGCAATCTGGAAATGATCGTAGGAGGAGACGGTAAAGAGGCGCACAGGAGGCGCTTTAAGACTAAGCTTATTTCCATGGGGATGAGCGGCTTTACAAGGGTTATCGTTGAGCCGTCAGGCATCTATGATGTGGATGAATTTTTTGATGTTCTATATGACGAGCCACTTGATAGGTGGTACGAGATAGGAAGCGTTATCACGATCCTTGATGCAACAATAGATAAGGAATTATCCGAAAAATCAAGATATATCCTGATGTCTGAGGCAGCATGGTCTGGAAAGATAGTTGTAAGTAAAACTGATAAGAAAGAGCCTAAGCAGGCAGTTGGCTTCCTTAACGGCGTGATGGAGCAGTTTGGATGCACGACCAGATTCGACTACGAAAAAGACGTGGTAAAAAAGCCTTTTGGTGAAATAACTGCTGATGAGTTTGAAGAAATAAAAAATAGCGGATTTAAAAGAGCATCTTATGTTAAGCTTCCTGAACTTGATAATGAATACAATTCTCTTTTCTACTTTGAGCCGGAGATTGATGAGAGCTTGTTAAAGGGAAAAGTAGAGGAACTATTTAACAAAGATAAATACGGGCATATTATAAGAGTTAAGGGATTTGTCAAAACAGGTAATGACGAGCAGATAGAGATAAATGCTACGGGTGAAGGAATTTCCATGCAGCCTGTAAAGAGTAGCACCAATATAATTATTGTTATAGGTGAGGAACTAAATAAGGAACTTATCAATGATATGTTCAGGGATTATTGCACACAGGTTAGTCTGTGATAGGAGAAAGGATTAAATATGATAATAACGGTTTTACAAGGACTTTTGATTCCTTTTCTTGGTACAACACTTGGCTCTGCCTGCGTATTTTTTATGAAAGAGCAGCTAAACAGGCAGGTTCAGAGAGCGCTTACCGGATTTGCGGCGGGAGTCATGGTGGCAGCCTCTATCTGGAGCCTTATAATTCCTGCGATGGAGCTGTCAGAAGGAATGGGGAAGCTTTCGTTTATTCCGGCGGCTGTAGGATTTTGGGTTGGCGTATTATTCCTCCTGTTCCTTGACTGCGTTATCCCTCATCTTCATATGAATGCAGAAAAGGCTGAGGGACCAAGAAGCAGACTTGCAAGATCAACAATGATGGTTCTTGCTGTCACACTTCATAACATTCCGGAAGGAATGGCGGTAGGCGTTGTCTATGCAGGATTTTTATCCGGCAACAGTCAGATCACTGCAGGCGGAGCACTTGCACTTGCTCTTGGTATAGCAATACAGAACTTCCCTGAGGGAGCAATAATATCATTGCCTCTTAAGGCTGAAGGAAAAACAAGCTTTAGAGCATTCCTTGATGGAATGTTATCAGGCGCCGTAGAGCCGATAGGAGCACTCCTGACTATATTCTTTGCGGGTTTCTTTGTACCCGGAATGCCCTATATGCTCAGCTTTGCAGCAGGCGCCATGATGTATGTTGTAGTAGAAGAACTGATTCCCGAGATGTCCGAAGGTGAACATTCAAACATTGGAGTAATCATGTTTTCCCTGGGCTTTACCCTTATGATGGCTCTTGACGTTGCTTTGGGCTAAAGGATTTTGCTTGCAAAATCCTCGCGCGCGAGCGGTATTGCAAAGCAATTATATACATCTCCGCGAGCTGCGCATCCTCACGGAGTGTTTTATATCATAGGAAAGCAATTTCCTATGATATAAAATCTTCTTTTTGGTTGTAAAATTATCAGGCACTGTATTAGAATAGTTTCTAAGTCTAAATTACAGAGATTTGAGAGGAGAAATAAAATGAGCGATTTTTCTATCAATACAAAATGCGTGCAGGGAGGATATACTCCCGGAAACGGCGAACCCAGACAGATACCGATAGTTCAGTCAACTACATTTAAGTATGACACAAGTAGTGATATGGGTAAGCTGTTTGATCTTGAAGCATCCGGATATTTCTATACAAGACTTCAGAATCCTACAAACGATCATGTCGCTGCCAAGATTGCAGAGCTTGAAGGTGGTACTGCAGCAATGCTTACATCATCAGGCCAGGCTGCCAACTTCTTTGCACTTTTCAATATTTGCGAGGCAGGAGATCACATTGTATCTTCAGCTTCTATATATGGCGGAACATTTAACCTTATGTCTGTAACAATGGCAAAGATGGGAATCGAGACAACCTTCATTTCACCTGATTGCACAGAGGAAGAATTAAATGCAGCTTTTAAGGAAAACACTAAGGCAGTATTTGGCGAGACAATAGCGAATCCTGCGCTTACTGTTCTCGACATTGAGAAATTTGCAAAGGCTGCACATGCACACAATGTACCGCTTATCGTTGATAACACATTCCCTACACCTGTTAACTGCAGACCTATTGAATGGGGCGCTGATATCGTTACTCATTCAACAACAAAATACATGGATGGTCACGGAGCTGCTGTTGGCGGTGCTATCGTTGATTCAGGCAGATTTGACTGGATGGCACACAAGGATAAGTTCCCGGGTCTTACAACTCCCGACGAGTCTTATCACGGAATCGTATATGCCGAGAAGTTCGGAAAAGAAGGAGCTTTCATTACAAAGTGCACATCACAGCTTATGAGAGACCTTGGAAGTATCCAGTCACCTCAGCATGCATTCTACTTAAATCTTGGTCTTGAGTCACTTCATGTACGTATGCCGAGACATGTTGAGAACGGTACTGCTGTAGCTAAATTCCTTGAGAAGCATCCCAAGGTAGTTAAGGTTAATTATCCCGGACTTGAGTCAGATCCTTACTACGAGAGAGCTATGAAATATATGGGCAATGGCGGATGCGGCGTTGTATCCTTCGAAATAAAGGGAGGAAGAGCAGCAGCTGAGGAATTCATGGGCAAGCTTAAGCTGTGCGCTATCGAAACTCATGTAGCAGATGCAAGAACATGCTGCCTTAACCCTGCAACTTCAACTCACAGACAGATGTCAGATGAGCAGTTAAATGCAGCAGGAATCCCCGCAGGACTTATCCGTATTTCATGCGGCCTCGAAGATAAGAATGACCTTATCGCAGACATCGAGCAGGCTTTGAATTAATTAGCCGGATCATACACAGGTCGAATACCTGGGCCTGGTTGTATGATGGTGGCATTGATTATGCAGATTGAAAATATTTGGTAGAAAAAGAGCATAAAGTAATAAGACATGATCCCTCTCTTAAGATTATTATTGGTAGTGGTGATAATTTTAAAGAGAGGGATTTTTAATGTTTGAGTTATATAAAGATGGCAAGGCCGCTTCTATAGTTCTTGAAGAGAAGCTTGCAGATACATTATCCAAGGTTACAGGCATTTTTGCAGATGATATAAGGAAGGTGACAGGGCAGGAAGCTAAAGTCATTTCAGATATAAGTAAAGCCTCCGCAAATGCTGTGATCGTGGGAATAGAAGGAGAGAGCAATCTTATAGAAAAATTAAGATCTTCATCAGATGATAAGTACCTGCGTGTAAGGGAAAAGCTCTCAGATATCAGCGGGAAAAATGAGTGTTATACAATATTTACTGTCAGTGATTTTTTTGCAAATGGACAAAAAGCTCTTGTAATAGCAGGAAGCGATAAGAGGGGCGCAATTTACGGTATGTTTTTGATATCTGAAAAGATGGGCGTTTCTCCGTGGCATTTTTTTGCTGATGCTATTCCAAAGAAAAGAGATGAGATCATCCTTACCGATGATGTGGAAGTAACTTCAAAGGAACCTTCTGTAAGGTACAGAGGACTTTTCATAAATGACGAGCAGCCCTGCTTTGGCAACTGGGCAAAGGAAAAATATGGAAGTGTACGACCGGGGCCGGAGCTTTATGAGAAAATATTTGAGCTTATCTTAAGGCTTAAGGGAAATTATATCTGGCCTGCTATGTGGAGGTCTGATTTTACACTCGATAATATCGAAAACGCAAGGCTTGCAAATGAGATGGGCATAGTAGTCGGAGCATCTCACCATGAGCCATGCTGCAGATCGGGACAGGAATTTCAGACGCTTAATAAAACTAATCCGCAGTACGGCAAGGAGTGGAGCTTTTTGTCTAATGCCGAGGGAATTACAGAATTTTGGAAAGACGGGCTTATAAGAAATAAAGATTTTGAGAATCTCATTACTATAGGTATGCGCGGCGAGAATGACTCACACCTGATGCCCGCAGACGCAACACTTAAGGACAATATAGATGTTCTTAAAAAGGCAATTATGGTGCAGAAGGAGCTCATAAGTAAATATGCTCCGTCAAGGCATCCGCAGCTTCTTGCTATCTACAAGGAGGTCGAGGATTATTACTTCGGAGATGAAAATACTGAAGGCTTAAAGGATTGGGACGTCTTAAAAGATGACATCATGATGCTCTGCGATGATAATTTTGCAAACGTAAGAACACTTCCCGACGAGGAGATGAGAAAGCATCCGGGAGGCTTTGGAATGTATTATCATTTCGATTATTTTGGAGGCCCTGTTTCATATCTTTGGACAAACTCATCACCGCTTACAAAAGTGTGGGATCAGCTAACGATGTGCTATGACTTTGGTATACGCTCAGCATGGATAGTGAATGTGGGCGATATCAAAAATCAGGAGCTTCCACTTAGCTATTTCATGGATCTTGCATACGATTTTGATAAATGGGGAACAACTGCCATCAATAAAACTGCAGAATATACGGTTTCTTTCTTTGAAAAACTGGGCTTTGCAAAGGACTTCTCAATAAAGGCTGCAGATGCAGTTTCCGGATATGTAAAGCTAAACGGAAGGAAAAAACCGGAAGCTCTTAATGCCGCAACATATCATCCTGTAAATGAAAATGAGGCGGAAACTATCCTGTCAGAAATTGATGAGATGACAGATATCGCTGAAAAACTTCAAAAGCAAATAAAGGGTTCTGAACTTGAAGAGTGCTTTTATCAGCTTGTTTACTATCCTGTAAATGCGGTTGCAGAAATTAACAGAATGCAGATATATGCCGGCCTGAACAACTTCTATGCAGAGCAGGGCAAAAAGCTTGCAAATGTATATGCGGATCTTGTTAAGAAATGCATAGACAAAGAGCGCCTTTTAACAGATGAATATCATACAAGAAATAATGGCAAGTGGAATCATATGCAGTCCGTTGCTCATATAGGCTTTAAGCATTGGAACGAGGAGAGATGGGGATATCCTGTGTGCAAAATCTATTATCCTATAAAGGATTCAAGACTCCTTGTGAGCCGCACGGATTCTCCGGATTTTACGCATGCTAACAGATGGAACAGACATGTACTTAAAGTGCCTGTATACATGGAAACGGGCGGCGCAAACTCTATAGATGTTTCGAACGCAGGAGAGGCAAAGCTAAAGTACAGGATTAACTGGGATGCTGAATATATATCCGTTGAAGAGCAGGACGGAACTAAAATAGACAAAAATGAAACACTTTATCTTGATGATACAAAAAGGTATGTGATAAGGGTTCTATCTGATAAGTGGAACGGCGAGGAAGATGCCATGGTTATGATATTCGGTGATGACTGCGAAACACTTGCAGATGAATCGGAAAATGATACAAGTATCACCATGGTGGAAATAAAGGTAGAGATAAACGCTTGTGATCTAAGATTAGAAAAAGGCATGTTCTATGAAAAGGATGGCTGCATCAGTATTGAAGCTGTGCATTTTTCAGAGAATATTCCCTCGAAGGATGCATCCTACAAAGTGATAGAAGATTACGGCAAGACTTTGGGCGGTGTAAAATTTTATCCGCAGACTTTATCTTTTAAAAATGAAGAAGATGCACCTGCACTTAAATACAACATATCCGCTAAGGAGGACGGCGAGTATACCTGCATGGTTTATGTATCACCTTCAAACCCTGTTACTTATAAAGGAAAAATGCAAATAGGCATAAAGGCAGATGATAGCGAAGCAGTCATATTAAATACTATTCCGGATGAAGGATTTATTCCCTGGATGAGTAAGAGCTGGAGCAGGGGAGTGCTTGATCAGATCCATATAGGGATATGCAAACTCAAACTGAAAAAAGGAAAGAATGTTATCAAACTATTTGCAAAAGATCCTGCTGTTGTTGTAGAAAAAATAGTGCTCTGGAATCCCAAAGCACTAATTAGAAATTCGTATCTTGGCCCGAAAGAAACAATGTATACATCAAACGTTTTTTATAATATGTGACAGTACGTGTACTGCATACAAACTCATGGCGCTTCTGCTTTGTTTTAACTCATCAGTTAATTCAAAGTAGAGCGTTTTGTCATTATAGCTCTTTTTAAATACCGGAGAAAATACAGCATCCCACTCAAGAAGGAACTGTCCGGGTTTTCTTGTATAGCAGTTCTGCTTTGTCGCCTGCTCCCTGAAATTGACATTTACAAAGCGGGCAACTGATTTATGAAGAGCCTGATCTTCTGCGGGAAGATAGTAATAGTCCTTATAATTATCATAGAAGTACTTAAGCTCAGTCTCTATAAGCGGAATCCTAAGAGTCAGGCTATCGCCCGAAGCTTTGAAAAAGCAGTCATCAAAACTAGCTCCGATAGAAGAGGGGAGATTATCCGGAAGAGCTACCTTCATAAGAATTTCTTCCCTGCTTTGACCATCAATGTCTTTATAATAATTTGCAGATACTTTTACGGCTCTCACAGGCAGCTCGATGACGGCATCCGGGTCTTCGTTGTCTGAAGAATCATCTATTGCAAGACCTGTCTTTACCTCGGGATATTCTTCGGCATCAGTCCTAAAAAGTACTACGTCGCGGTCACAGATCATGTTGAACAGATCGCAGTAGTAGAGTATAGGAAGGATATTAAACATTCCCCTTACATCATCGGCATTGTGAAGAAGCAGAGTATCACAGAGCTTATTTGATCTGCTATCCAGATAGTTTTTGTATACTTCGATAAGCTCTCCTCCTGAGTACAGATCTGTTCTGTCTATACCAAGGAAAAGCTCTATTGTTTTCTGTTTGCAGTCAGGAACGCCCAGTATGTTTTTGTAGGGGGAAATCTTTTTGTAAATATCAACGGATGTCATGCTTTCAAGCGGATCGACCATGTCGACCTTGTCACACTTGAATTTAATGAATGGCAGATCAAACCTGTTTCCGTTGAAGTGTATGAGCACCTTATAGTTTCTTGCAAAAGAAAGGAATGCCTTCAGGATTTCGAATTCTTCATTTTTTTCATCAGCAAAAAACTGGCGAAGGTGCCAGCAGGAATCTGAATAGAAGGCGCAGCCTATTAGATATATTGAGGCTGTCTTTGGTGATAAGCCTGTTGTTTCAATATCAACAAAAAGAATGTCTTCTTTTTGCCAGGAAATTCTCTCTAAAGGATACAGTTCATTTTCGCTGTTTATAATTTCGTCTATGATCTTCATGAGCCCCTCCCCAAACATATATATGATACCACATTTTATCCAAATGGTAGGGGATTAAATGTGACGAAAAACTGAATAAAAATATGACGGGAAGAAGTTTGTTGTTGTATAATGATTATAGTGATTTTTTAACACCCCGAAAGAAATATACGGGGAACTAAAAAAGATCCAGAGGGGTCAGAAAGAAAGGGTAGGAAATGGCTAAATTAACTTTTGTTGGAGGAGTGCACCCTTACGAGGGTAAGGAACTCACAAAAGACAAACCTATCAAAGAGGTCCTGCCAAAAGGTGATCTTGTCTATCCGGTATCTCAGCATATCGGAGCACCTGCAAAGCCAATAGTTCAAAAAGGCGACCGAGTGCTTGTGGGACAAAAGATTGCCGAAGCAGGAGGTTTTGTCTCTGCACCGATTTATTCATCGGTATCCGGAACAGTAAAGGGAATTGAAAAAAGACGTCTTGCCACCGGAAGTATGTGCGACAGCATCATCGTTGAAAATGATGGTGAGTACGAAGAAGCAGACAGAATACCGGTTAAGCCGCTTGATGAGATGACAGTTCAGGAAAAGATCGACGTCATTCGTGAAGCCGGAATAGTTGGTATGGGCGGTGCCGGATTCCCAACAGCTGTCAAATTATCACCCAAAGAACCAGAGAAAATCGAATATGTAATTGCTAACTGCTCTGAGTGCGAACCTTATCTTACAAGTGACTACAGGCGCATGATCGAGGAGCCGGAAGAACTGCTTGGAGGACTTAAGATAGCAGTTTCTCTTTTCCCTAATGCGAGGGGGATAATAGCAATTGAAGATAATAAACCCGATTGTATAGCGAAGTTCAGAGAGCTGACAAAGGACGATGACAAGATCATGGTAAAGGCTCTCCAGACCAAGTATCCCGAGGGTGCTGAGCGTATGCTCATATATGCGTGCACCAAGAGAGAGATAAACTCTTCAATGCTTCCTGCAGATGCCGGATGCATCGTAGATAATGTTGATACCCTGTGTGCTATCAACAGGGCAGTTACGAAGGGCATTCCGCTTATGGAGAGGATCGTCACAATTACAGGTGATGCAATTGTCGATCCCTGCAACTATAAGGTCAGGATAGGTACAAACTACAGAGAACTCCTTGATGATGCGGGCGGATTTGTGAAAACACCCGAAAAGATCATATCAGGCGGCCCTATGATGGGATTTGCCATTTTTGATCTGGATGTTCCTACTACGAAGACTGCTTCAGCCCTTACCTGTCTTACAGAGGATGCTGTAGCCGAGATGGAACCTTCTGCATGCATAAACTGTGGTAAGTGTGTGGAAGTATGTCCTGAGAGGCTTATTCCCAAGAATCTAGCAGATGCCGTAGAGCATGGGCAGAACGAGAGATTCCTTAAAGAGTACGGAATGGAATGCTGCGAGTGTGGATGCTGCAGTTATATCTGCCCTGCAAGAAGACAGCTTACCCAGCTTATAAAAGGTATGCGTAAGATTCAGCTTGCAAACAGGAAGAAGTAAAGGAAGAAGAGGATAAAAACATGAGCGATATGATGAAAGTATCGTCAAATCCGCATGTCAGGAGCAGCGTTACAACTTCAAACATAATGATGTGGGTAGTGATAGCACTTCTTCCTGCAGCAGGATTTGGCGTTTACAACTTCGGTGTTGATGCACTTATCATACTGATATTATCAGTGATCTCTACTGTGCTCACCGAGTTTTGCTATGAAAAATTTATGCATAAGAAGATCACGATTGGTGATTTTTCTGCCGTAGTTACAGGACTTTTACTTGGAATGAACTTACCAAGTACAGCTCCATGGTGGCTTCCCGTAATAGGCGGTATTTTTGCTATTCTTGTTGTTAAGATGCTTTTTGGAGGACTTGGTCAGAACTTCATGAACCCTGCACTTGGTGCCAGATGCTTTTTGATCATTTCATTCCCGGCTCTTATGACTAACTTTGTGACAGATACATATACATCGGCAACACCTCTTACTGCACTCAAAAATGGAGAAGAAGTCGTTGTCATTGATATGATAACAGGTAAAATACCCGGAACTATCGGTGAGACCTCAATGATAGCGATCGTGCTTGGCGCCTGCATACTTATTATGCTGGGTATCATTGATCTTAAGATTCCGGGATCATACATTGTCTCGTTTGTTATTTTCATAATCCTCTTTGGAGGACATGGATTTAACGGCACATATATTTCTGCTCAGCTTGCGGGCGGCGGACTTATGCTTGGTGCATTTTTCATGGCAACGGACTATGTAACCTGTCCCATCACTGAAAAAGGTAAATACATATACGGAATCATTCTGGGAATACTTACCGGTATTTTCAGAGTATTCGGTTCATCCAGCGAGGGTGTTTCTTATGCGATCATCATAGGAAACCTTCTTGTTCCGCTTATTGAGAAGTTCACACTTCCAAGAGCCTTCGGAATAAGACCTGCAGGGAGAAAGGAGGAGAATAAGGCATGAGAGATGTAAAGACTCTTATTAAAAACGCCATGATTCTTTTTGTTATCACCCTTGTAGCAGGTGTCCTTTTAGGATTTGTATATCAGGTAACAAAGGAACCAATAGCTTATCAGGAACAGCTTGCGCAGATAAAAGCTAATCAGGCAGTTTTCCCTGATGCTTCTGATTTTACTGATGTTGAGATAGACGAGAATATAAAAAGTCAGGTTCTGTCAGATGCAGATTACAGCAAGATCGATATCTTAAGCGTTAAACAGGCAGTTGATGCAAGCGGAACAGGTATCGGATATGTTATCCAGGTTTCAAGCGGCGGATACGGCGATAAGATCATTTTTACGGTTGGTATTACAAATGATGCTTCTGTAAACGGAATCTCACTTATTTCTATAAATGAGACTCCCGGACTTGGAATGAATGCTGAAAAAGTCATAGTTCCTCAGTTTGTAAATAAACCTGCCGGTAAATTCAGCGTAGTTAAAAATGCTGCATCATCTGATAGCGAAATATCAGCTATCTCAGGAGCAACAATAACATCAAAAGCAGTCACCTATGGAGTAAATGCAGCAGTTGCATACTTTAATGCAGGACTTGCTTAAGAAAGGAGCCTAGATGAGCGAAGAGAAAAAAGGAGCCCTGGGCTTTAAACAGGATACTCCTGCAGAAAGATTTTTTAACGGACTCATTGTAGAGAATCCTACACTTGTTTTAATGATAGGTATGTGTCCCACACTTGCGGTTACCACATCTGCAATAAACGGACTTACAATGGGCCTTGCAACAACATTTGTACTTGCACTTAGTAATGCAGTTATTGCACTTCTTAGAAAAGTGATTCCGGATACAGTCCGTATTCCGGCATTTATAGTAGTTATCGCTTCATTCGTTACACTTGTTCAGCTTGTTATGCAGGCTTATGTACCTGTAATGTATGCGGCACTTGGCGTGTATATTCCGCTTATCGTTGTTAACTGTATCATCTTTGGTAGAGCAGAAGCATACGCATCCAAACATGATGTGATCCCTTCATTTTTTGATGGCGTAGGAATGGGACTTGGATTTACATGTGCGATAACAGTTATAGGACTTTTCAGAGAACTGATCGGCGGCGGAACAATGTTTGATGTTCAGATCTTTGGTGAAGGCACAGTTGTTCCCGGTGCTATCGGTTACTTCTTTGGCCTGTATCAGCCAATAAGAATATTCATCCAGCAGGCGGGCGCATTCATAGTACTTGCCGTCCTCATTGCCATAATGAATCAGGTCAAATTCAATATGGAGAAAAAGGGCAAAGATACTTCCAAGTTTGGTGTCGGCGGTTGCTGCAGCGATGTAGAGATCAAGGATCCTCACAAGGTTAAGGAAGAGCTTCTTGCCAAAGAAAAAGCTGCAAAGATCATCAAAGCAGACAAGGAAGAAGCTATTAAGGTAGAAACAGTAAAAGAAAATGAAGCAAAAGAAAAAGCAGGAGAGGAGGACGAGAAATGACAGATACAATAGTAGGACTTTTATCAATTATGATCACAGCCTCTCTTGTTAACAACGTAGTTCTCAGTCAGTTCCTTGGACTTTGTCCGTTCCTTGGAGTTTCAAGGAAAACCGAGACAGCGTTTGGAATGGGAATGGCTTGCGTTTTCGTTATTTCACTTGCATCTCTGGTTACCAATGCTATTTACAAGTTTATTCTTAAACCGCTTGATCTGTCTTTCCTTCAGACAATCGTGTTTATCATGGTGATAGCGATGCTGGTTCAGTTTGTTGAGATGTTCCTTAAAAAATTCGTGGTATCACTTTATCAGTCACTTGGTGTATACCTTCCGCTCATCACAACAAACTGTGCGGTTCTGGGTGTCGCACTTAACAATGTAACTAACGGCTACAGTCTTTTAGAGAGCACAATCTGCGGTTTTGCCACAGCAGTCGGATTTACAATCGCTATCGTAATTCTTGCAGGAATCCGTGAAAAAATAGAGTTTAACGACATACCAAAGCCCTTCAGAGGAATGCCCACAGTGCTCCTTGCTGCAGGTCTTATGGCTATTGCGTTTACCGGATTTTCAGCTCTTAGATAAAAGTTGAGATAGGAGATGACGATGATGATTAATGGTGTACTCATTGCTACTGCAGTTGTAGCGGGCGCCGGTATACTGATAGGGTTGATCCTGGGCGTGGCCGATATGAAACTGCATGTGGATGTAGATGAGAAAGAACAGGCTATTCTTGAAGCTCTGCCCGGTAATAACTGTGGCGGCTGCGGATTCCCCGGATGCTCAGGTTGTGCGGCGGCCATTGCAAAAGGTGAAGCGCCTACCAGCCAGTGTCCTGTAGGCGGACCTGCTGTTGCAGCCAGGATCTCGGAAATAATGGGAGTTGATGCCGGTGAAGCAAAGCGCATGGTTGCATACGTTCATTGCGCAGGAGACTGCGAACAGGCAAGTCAGAGATACGAATACTTCGGAGCAGAGGATTGCCGCGTAATAAATCAGGTTCCGGGACAAGGCCCTAAGACCTGTACATACGGATGTCTCGGCGGAGGAACCTGCGTATCTGTATGTCAGTTCGATGCTATCCATATCGAAAACGGAATAGCAAGGGTTGACAAGGATGCCTGCAAAGCCTGCGGCAAATGTATAGATATCTGCCCGAGAAAACTCATTGACCTGGTGCCTTATGAAGCAACAGAGGTTGTAAGATGTAAGTCACAGGATATGGGCAAAGATGTAAACAAGTACTGTAAGGTCGGCTGCATAGCCTGCCATATCTGTGAAAAGAATTGCCCTGCGGGAGCAATCACAGTAGAGCAAAACGTTGCAGTTATCGATCAGGATAAATGTACTCACTGCGGTTTATGCGCAGAGAAATGCCCTAAAAAGGCAATCGAAATTGTCTGATATACCTATATGGTATCCGGCGACGGAGCCAATGTGCCACCTTCTGACACATTGACTCCGTTTTTTCTTTTTTAAACAAGCACAAATTACGTCCCCGCCAACTATTCGTGTGGTAGAATATAGCTTGTGGAGAAAAAGATTTTGAAAGGCGAGTATGAAGACTGAAAGACTGCATTCTATTGACACTATTCGTGGTATTACAATGCTCAGCATGATACTGTATCACTTTTGCTGGGACTTAAAATATATTAATGGCTTTGATATGCCATGGTATGGGACGAGTAGCACGTTCCTGTGGCAGCAAAGTATATGCTGGATGTTTATTCTTATTTCCGGCTTCTGCCTTCATTTTTCAAGAAATGGGCTAAAAAACGGCGTAATCGTATTTTTGTGCGGAGTAGTTGTGAGCTGTGCAACGATGATTGTAATTCCGGAAGCTCCGGTGCATTTCGGGGTGCTTACACTTCTTGGATCGAGTATGATACTTGTTTCGCTTGTTAAGATGTTTGTAAATCTGAAAGATACGGATGGACAATGGTATGTCCTTTTGTGTGCAGTTCTTTTTGTGCTGACAAGACATATAAATGCCGGAATTATCGGAATAGGTCCTTTTTATATGTTGCTTCCGAAGAGTCTGTACTCAGGCGGGGGAGCAGATGGTATGGGAATGTCCTTTTTGACATATCTTGGCTTTATGCAAAATGGTTTTTATTCATCTGATTATTTCTCTCTTATGCCTTGGTTTTTCCTGTTTTTGACAGGATACTTTTTATATTTTTCAGCACGTAGTTATTTGGATAAGCCTGTTTTTAAGATAAAGATGCCCTTCTTTACATGGTTTGGAAGACATTCCCTTATCGTTTATATGCTTCATCAGGTCGTGCTCTATGTGATATCAATGGTGATATGGCAGATTCAGAACTGAACATTATGTGAGAGTTTATGACATAAAAACAGATGTAGGTGGAAACGATTGAAGGAAAAAGTGAAAAAGGCAGCGCTTGTTTTACTGCCGTTTGCAGTAGTAATTATCATATATGCATTTATGGGGTGTCCTATAAAATATTTTACCGGAGTTTCCTGCCCGGGATGCGGTATGACGAGAGCCTGGTTTATGGCATTTAGGCTCGATATTGCCGGGGCTTTTAGTTATCATCCGCTTTTTTTGCTGGGACCTGTCCTTATTCTCGCAATTTATCTATATGAAAAGACAAATCGGAAACTCTATTTGGTAGTTTTGATACTTCTGATGATA
>Ga0310691_10003173_pt1 | contig 20195 bp, 17 predicted proteins | sample 176DNAGHGlowgp2_FD_203887 | JGI IMG/M metagenome (GOLD analysis project Ga0310691, IMG submission 203887) | Sheep rumen microbial communities from Palmerston North, Manawatu-Wanganui, New Zealand - 1766 DNA GHGlow gp2 (v2) (version 2) | ecosystem: Host-associated > Mammals > Digestive system >...
TAGCGCAGAAGTATTTCCCCTTCATCCAGCCGCAGTCAGCCTGGTTGAAGTTGAAGTCACTTTTGGCCGAAGATCCTGATTTGGAACATTTGTTGAGACTGAAGCGCCGCACCTTCCTCCCCTCTGAGCTCTCTAAGATCTACGCCTCTCTCGGCCATCCCTGACCGCCAGGCCCTCCTCCCCTTCGGGGAGGTCGGGAGAGGTGTGTAATACTATTTCATCACCGACCAGAACGACCACCACCGCCCTGTTTTCGCCCATTCCCGGCTCTCCGGGTTTCATGACGGGAAACTCCGATTTTCATATCATGAAAGCGGTGGTTTCATGCCATGAAAGTGCGGTTTTCGTCAGGGCATTGTAAGCGCCATTTCAACCATCTCTCTAATGTAAAATATTATGATACAGATTGCACACATCTCCGTACATGAATCCAACATCCAACATCCAACATTTACTATTTTTCAATCCTGGTATTATAACAGCCATATTATATATATATTATATATAATATATATATAATATGAATTATTAATGATGATATGATGGATTCCCTCCTTTCCCCGAAACACCTAAATGTTGGATGTTGGAATGTTGGATTCCGTGTGTACAGATGACTATTCTTCGATAAATTTGGAGTATTCAGTTTCATTTCTTATAATGTCATTGCGACGGCTGACATCTTCTCGCTAAGGTCTTGCAGGGCATCACGGAACTGACGACGCTCTTCGTCTGTAAAGGTGGCAACTCGCCCATTTACCATGTTTCCATTCACCTTCTGCATAAGCCAGCCACGAGACTTGCCAAAATATTTTTTTGCTATGTAACTGAGCGACAGGGCATCGGACAGTTCACCGAGTTTGGCACGGAAAATCATTTCGTCGGCTTCAGCGATAATTTTACGCATGCCCTCGTCAAACTGCTCTACGCCTTGTTCATATTCGTCAGCGCTTAACGATACAGCAGGCGTCTTCCCTTCAGTGACATCATCGAAGTATGCCCTGATTTTGGGATTCTGAATGTTTACTGTTGCTTTTTCCATATCACCTTAATAGTTCTTCGATTATTTCAATTCGCCTTTTTAGCATGTTTCTTGTGTCAAGTTGCCTGTCAATCAGTGCCTGCTTCTTTTCCTTAGGTAGATCACAGCTGTACAGACTGGCAATCACTTGGTCGCAATGTTCGAGACATTGACGATAGAACTCTAATCCTTCTTTCAGTTCCATACGCCCATTCTTTTAGATGCAAACCATAAAGAGCACCTTTGACGCCGCAAAGATAATAAACTTTTGTTTATTGGCAATACATTAAACAAAAGTTTAACCGACATTAACGATTCTAACCATACAGTCTCTTCTTCAGCTCGTACCTCCAGCCTAATGTTCTCATCGGGCTGACACATCACAATCTCGCCTCTCTCCGTTTCGATGTCGTTCATAATCTCAAAAATTAAAAGTTAAACAAAAAATGATGGTGCAAAGGTAGGGGTTTAATTTGAAACCACCAAACATTTATGAGATAAATGCGGTGATAACACGGTGCCAGGCACGGTGTGAGGCGATTTTCAAGAAAGCCTATGAAAACGGTGCCAAGCACGGTGTGATGCTCTGTGAGTTTACAACAATGTTCTTTGTGGTCAAAGGGACTTACTGAGACGAACGGATATTTTGGGTCAATTGACATTTTTCTGAGGGAAATTGTGGGAATGTCGGCTAATTTTTGTATCTTTGCACCCATAAACGAATAAACAACGACGGTTATGGAAACAATTACTTTCACTCCGGCACAAATACAAGTGTTTAACTTGGTTTCCCGCATCAAGACCGCAACAGGACTGGAAAAGCTGCGAAAACAACTGGCAGCGTTCTACGCCCAGCAGATTGACGAAGAGATGGACGCGCTTTGGGAGAACGGCCAGTTCGATGAGAAGCGTATGCAGGAGCTGCGAGGGTCGCATTTCCGCACACCTTATAATAAGTAAGTGAGCGATGAACCCCGTAGAGGTAACACGGTGCCAGGCACGGTATGATTTGTTCAACTCCCTCAATTTTGAGGCTCTTGAGAATGGTTACTATTCAATAAGAATTGATTACCACTATCGACTCGAATTCAAAATCAGAGAAGAGGGTACGGAGAAAGTCATTACGATTTGCACAGTTACAGACATTTCGAACCATTATCAATAAAGGAGGAAAACGATGAACAGAATTACGACGCATCCAGGTGAAGTACTGAAAGAAGAATTAGAGGCAAGGGGCATGTCGCAGAAGAAATTCTCCGAATTGCTAAATGTTCCTTATACGCAGCTGAACGAGATACTGAACGGGAAACGGCCGGTAACCACCGACTTTGCCCTTATGACGGAAGCGGCTCTCGGCATCAATCCCGAACTGCTTATCAACATGCAGTCGCGCTACAACATGTCTGTTGCCAGGCAGAAGAAATCGCTCATTGCAAAGCTGTTGGACATCAAGCGTGCATGCGCAGCCATTTTCTGAGGCACAAGGATCAAACAAGGTAACACGGTGCCAAGGTAACACGGTGCCAGGCACGGTGTGATTTGGTGGCATGGCAAATCATTTTTGTGTTGGATTTAAAAGAACAATAATAACTAAAAAAATAAGAATTATGAAGAAGATTTTACTATTGGCAGTCGCGATTTGCTGTACGGTAATAGCAAGCGCCACGAAAACCATCACTTGGAATTACAACATGATTAAAAGTATATATTACGAGGGGGTAGAATCTGTTGATCCCTATTATCCTGTTGGTTCTAAAGATGGAATTACATTGATTGTACCTTTAGGTTACGATGACAATCCCGTGTTAAAGAATTGCAATTGGGTCGGAGATAGAAGTCTATGGGGGGAATATAATAGTCTTTATTTCTGCTCTAAGGTTGGGAGAATCACTTCTATCACCATCACATGCAGTAATACGGATTATGCATTATTTAATCCAGAAGAATATGGATGGACTACTACCAAAACTTCTGCCACATGGACTGGCACGCCCTCTAATGAGGTAATGATGCCGCTTAATGATGATTATGAAGGAGGTTTTAAGGGTATTACACAAATTACCTTTACGGTTGAAGACGAAATATTTTTCAATATCAAAAACCTTAATGAAGGTGACATGGTAAACGGTAAGATCGGTTCATCATATGAAGCCAAAGAGGGTCAAAAGATTGTCTACAAGCCTGTAAACGCAGATCAAATTACGCGCGTCCAGACAGATAATTTTAGAGGATCGTATGACCACATCATTCTCACCGACAACGGCGACGGCACGTGGACGCTGCCCTCCATGCCTGCCTATGACATATATATTTATCGTATAGAGATAGGCAGATATTGTATTGATAATATTCCTATTGATTGGCTGATTGATTGGAAGTCGAAGAATTATAGTTTCTATAGTAATGGCTGGTTCATTGCAGAACAGGGTAATGAGATTGTCTTCAATCCCAGAAATAAAGTTCCTTGGGGCAAGAAGGTTAAAAGCATTAAAGTGGTCGATGAAGCGCAGGCAAATTCCATCATTCTCACCAACAACGGAGACGGTACATGGACGCTGCCCTCCGTGCCTGCCTATCATGTTAACATGGTTGTGGAATATGAAGACGATGAGGCACCAGGAACCAAATACACCATCTCCAACATTCCCTATGGCTGGAAAGCGGACGAGGCGATGACCAACGGCACAATAAAAGTTTTTAAAGATCAATTGATCGTTTTCACGCCAACAAACATCCCGGCGGGTAAGAAGGTCAAGAGTGTCAAAGTGGTTGATGAAACGCAGACGAATTCCATCAGCCTCACCGGCAAGGGTAACAGCACGTGGACATTGGCCTCCATGCCCGGCTATAATGTCAATATGGTGGTGGAATATGAGGACGACGACCAATTCCTGACAGGACGTTTCTCTGTGGCTGCAGACAAGCAGGTGACATTCTCGCCAGGTAATCTGCAATACAAGGCCAGCACCAGCATTTGGGCTTTTGCCGAGAACCAGTACGATTTCGTCGGAAGTGACAACGCCAATATCTCTTCGACTTACGACGGCTGGATTGACCTCTTCGGCTGGGGCACAAGCGGCTATAACGACAAGCAGCCATATATGACCTCTGACACTGACTATGATTACGGCGACGGCGCCAACGACCTGACAGACACCAACTACGACTGGGGCGCGTATGCCTCGATCAGCAATGGCGGAAACATGGACTGGCGTACGCTGTCTGCCGCAGAATGGGATTATCTGCTCCAGACGCGTGACGGCGCTGCCTCCAAGCATGGCAATGCAACTGTGGCAGGCAACAAGGGACTGGTGCTGCTCCCAGACAAATGGCAGCTGCCTGAGGGGCTGAGCTTCACGGCTGATCCCACAGACTGGACTACCAACACCTATACTGCCGAGCAATGGGCAGAGATGGAAGCGGCCGGAGCCGTGTTCCTGCCTGCCAGCGGAAACAGGGGTAACAACGGAACCATCTATAATATCACGACCAACTGCCGAGGCTTTTATTGGACGGCCTCTGCCAGCGATGAAAACCGTGCGTCATTCCTCGACTTCAGGGAGAAACAGGTAGCCAAGAACTCAACCGATTATCGGTCGATTGGATTTGCTGTCCGCCTGGCAAGCGATGTCATTATCAAGAACGTCAGCAATCCGACGATCACGCTGGAGAAGACCTATTACTTCTACGACGGCAAGGCCAAGACGCCGACGGTGACGGTAATGGACGGCTCGACGGTGATACCGGCCTCAGAGTACACCGTCGGTTACAGCAACAACGTGAATGCAGGCACGGCCACCGTGACCATCACAGATAATGAGGACGGCGACTATACCGTCAGCGGCTCGGCCACGTTTGAGATCGGCCTCAAGGGCGATGCCAACGGCGACAACAAGGTGGACGCTGCCGACATCGTGGAGATGGTCAATGAGACGAAGGGCCAGCCTTCTGCGAAGTTCAAGAAGAATAACGCCGACATCGACGGCAACGGCCAAATCACCGACGCCGACATCACCGAGGTCGCTAAGATCATCCTGACCAAGTAGCATACCTGTGGGTAACACGGTGCCAGGCACGGTGTGATCAGTGAATGAAATTACAATGTGTTTTTTAATTATTAAAAATCATATCAGACAATGACAAACGGACAACTATTCCAACATTACGTGTGGATAGTGAACGTGCTTCAGCGCGAACGGCTGACACTGAGTGAACTGAGCGAACGGTGGGTTGACGACAAAGTGGCCAATGGCAACCCGCTTCCCAGGAGCAGCTTCAACAAGTACCGCTCCGCCATCATCGACATGTTCGGACTGAACATCGAGTGCGACAAGCAGTACCGCTACTACATCAGCAACCCCGACAACCTGCACAGCGACCGCCTGAGTCAGTGGATGTTGTCGACGCTGACCACGGGCCTGACACTGAGCAGCAGCACGACCATCAGAGACAGCATCATCCTGGAGAACGTGCCCGCCGGCTACGAGTTCCTGCCGGTGATCCTGCAGGCCATCCGCGAGACGCGCACCATCGAGATGGGCTATCAGAAGTTCGGCTTCGAACCCTATACGAAGCCCGTGGATCCCTACGCCGTGAAACTGTTCCACCAGCGGTGGTATATGCTGGCCGACAACCGCGAGCGCATGTCGATCTACGCTCTGGACCGCATGCTGTCGGCCTCGCTGACGGAGGAGCACTTTGAGCGGCCCGCCGACTTCTCGCCCGGGGCCTATTTCGCCGAGTACTTCGGCGTGATCACCGACGGCACGCCGATGGAGCGGGTGGTGGTGAGAGCCTACGGCAAGATGGCGAGCCTGCTGCGCACGCTGCCTCTGCACGCGACGCAGCGCGAACTGAGGGCCGGCGACGGCTATACCGACTTTGCGATCGACATCCGTCCGACGGTGGACTTCGTCAGCGAACTGATGTCGAAGATCGACGGCCTCGACGTCTTGGAGCCTGCGAGCCTGAAGGCGAGAGTGCGAGCCATTTTGGAGGCCGCAATGGAGCGCAATCCGTGAATATCTGTTAAATATTCGCCCATATAATGTTAAAATCGGCTTCTGTACACAGTTAAGGTACAGAGCCGATTTTATTTTGCAGCCATAAAACCAACAATGATGGAATGATGGCAGGACTATTTTTTATGTTTGTAGTAACGGTAGCACTCGTCTGGATGGCGGGAAGCTACTCAGAGTGTTTAACTGATAATAACCAATAAAAGAAAATGGACATTGAAGTATTAAGAGACTGGATGGCTGATGCCAGGCGGTCGCTGGAGAAGGAGGCCGACCGTCTGAGGGAGAAAGAACAGCAGGCTAACGACCTGATGCGCTGTCTGGAGACGACCGACGAGCTGGTGTCGGAGGTGAGCCGTCTGCGCGACCAGCTGGAGAAGAAGCAGTCGGAGAACGACGACCTGTGCCGCGAACTGGATGCGAAGCAGCGTGAGATCGACGATCTGCGGATGCAGTTTGTGGAGGTGAAGGAGCAGCGGCTGGCTGAGTCGCAGAACGTGGTTCAGGAGAGTAGGCCGCCTTCGACTGAGATTCACAACCACTTCGAGTCGGGCAGCAGCGCGCAGGTGTTCAACAGTAAGGTAACCAATAAGATTAAAGACAAGAAGAGATGGAAAAGAAACTACAAGAAGAACGTATAGTGAATCATTACGAGGCAGGGTCGAACTGCCAAGTGTTCAACGGCGCCATCACGAACTGCGTGTTTGCCATGCCCGGTTCCAACGTGACGCAGCAGGCTGTCCCGTCGCCGCCAGCCGCCCCGTCGCCTGAAACGTCATCAGGCGAACAGGCTCGCTTGCGTGAGGAGGAGCGCGACGAGGAGCTGTTCCACTTCATCCATCCCGCGGTTCAGCGTGAGCAGGAGTGGGCCATCCACGACGAGGTGAAGCATCTGGTGGTGAGGCACAGCATACAGGACATCTGCCAGTATCTGCAGCAGATGGCCTCGGAGATGAAGATCCTGCTGCCGCTGATGCCGTCGGTGGCGTATGCAGAACTGGTGCGCATGGGCATGCCTCAGCGTGTAGGCTACAACGAAAACACATTCAGGAAATACTACAGCCGCTAATGGCCGCTGAAAAACACGGTAAGCATCAGAACCGACGTTCTGGTGCTTTTTTTTGTGCCTTGTCGGGAGCTGAGCAGAACAATTCGGAACAAATCGGAACAATTCAGAACAATTCGGAACAATTCAGAACAGGGTACTCCAAAAGTGATACACGGAACGGGAGGATGTCGTAATTTTGCATCGTGATTAGTTCACAAGTGCTCTTTGACATGGTGATACAGACTCAAATACAACTCTCGGAGAATGGACGAGACGACAAGATTATTTATTGACGACAACTTGAACAGCTTGGACAATATCAATGGCGACATGTCGCCAAAGTCAGCAGTGCCGACTGAAAAGTTGTTTTAGTTTGTCAAGGTTGTCGTAAAAACAAAAAACAATATTGTAGTAAAACGAAAGGTCGCCTGAAAGGGGGCGACGTAAAACAACATTATTATATTATGGAACAAACAACAACAATCGAAGTGAAGATGAACAACTGTTTCAATCACTTCAGTCAGAACAACAACACGACCGACGTTGAGCCTCGCATGACCTCGCTGGAGATTGCGACGCTGACCGATAAGCCGCACAATGATGTACTGAAGGCCATCCGAAAGATGGAGCCAGCCTGGGAGAAAGTACAAGGGGGAAAATTTTCCCTCTTGCAGAAAGCCTACGATCTGCCGAACGGCGGAAAGAAGTTGATACCCTTCTACTCGCTGACGAAAACGGAGACGCTCTACATCGCCACGAAGTTCAACGACGAGGCACGCGCAAGGCTGGTGATCAGATGGGAGGAGCTGGAGAGAAATCTGAGGAGTGAGGTTTCGAGGAGTGAGGTTTCGAGGAGTGATGTTTCGAGGAAGGAGGAAGGAGGAAAGAGGAAGGAGAATAGTCTGGGGGCAGAGATCTCCGGCACGGGTACGGAGGTGATGCACCCGGCGGCGATGAAGATACTGGGGATGGCCGACCAGATCATGTCGAGGGTGCTGAGCGCACTGAACGAGGATGCGCAGGACACGCTCACGGCGACACAGGTGGCCAAGACGTTCAACATGACGGTCAACGACTTCAACAGCGTGCTGAGCGAAATGGGCATCCAGTACCGACGAAACGGACGGTGGAACATCTCCAACGAACTCGAGGGGCGGGGACTGACGGCGCTGCGCACGCACGTCTCGTACTCGCTGAAGGGGGAACGGAAGGTGAAACACTACATGACGTGGACTATCGCCGGACTGCACTACCTGAACGCAAAACTCGGCTACCCGAATTTTTAGACAGAAGAACATGTCTAAAGACATATTAACAGCTTAAAGACATAATAACATATTAACATGTTTTTTTGACAGAAGAACATGAAAAGGCATGTTAACAACTTAAGACATAATAACATATTAACATGTTTTTTTGACAGAAGAACATGTCTAAAAGACATATTAACAACTTAAAGACATAATAACATATTAACATGTTTTTTGACAGAAGAATATTTTTTTAGACATAAGAACATAAGAACATAATGGCTGCGCAGCAAATACATGTAATTTTAGACAGGGTGAATAAAATATGTTCTTATGCAAAAAATATGTTCTTATGTCAAAAAAGAAATATGTTCTTATGTTCTTATGTCTAAAAAAAACATGTTAATATGTTATTATGTCTTTAACATGTTCTTATGTCTAAAAAAAAACATGTTAATATGTTATTATGTCTTTAACATGTTCTTATGTCAAAAGCGAGGAAAGGAAAAGTATTATGAAAAGGATTAGTGATATTGCATTGAAGAAACTCAAGGAGTTTGAAGGGCTGAGAAAGGAGGCCTATCTGGATGCCGCGGGAGTGCCAACCATCGGGTACGGACATACGCAGGGCGTGAGGATGGGCGACGTGATCAGCGAGTACTGGGCAGAAATGTTCCTGAAGGCAGATCTGTATGACGTGGAGAAACAGGTGGACAAGCTGGGGAACTGGAACCAGCCGCAGTTTGACGCGCTCGTGTCGTTCGCCTACAACCTCGGATTCTATAAGCTGAAGACCTCGACACTGCTGAATACCATCAAGACGGGCGGCTCGATGAGGGCCATCAAACAGGAGTTCATGAAGTGGGTGTATGCTGGGGGCAAACGGTTGAAAGGACTCGAGCGTCGCAGGGCTTGGGAGGCGAAACGGTTCTTCGAAGCCGACGAGATGGAGCCGATGAAGGTCAGGGACTGGAGCGGGTTTCACGAATAGTTTACAGTTTACGGTTTACAGTTTACAGATGATTACTTTTTAGGCGGAAGAACAGAGTAACATTTTTAAAAAGAACACAAATCTACAAAAATCTAACATAAATATTCGTCGTTGGCGGCGATGAGAAGATTTAGGTAAGATTGATGAAGATTTTTGTTCAAAGAACACAAATCTACAAAAATCTAACATAAATGTATCGTCGCTGGCGACGGTGGGAAGATTTAAGTTAGATTGATGAAGATTTTTGTTCAAAGAAGAAGAGGATTTTTGTTCAAAGGAAGAAGAAAAGTGCAGGAGAGTTTCAAATATTTTATGGCATTTTGTTATCAAAGGAATTTCGGTGTGCCCACAGAGAACGTGGGCCCCGAGTTGTTCCACTCGCTGATGAAGGACAGCGAAGTGGTTCAGAAGGTGGCGCTCATCAGACAGGTGAAGGGCAGCAATTTCAGCAGGAACTGGCTCGAGACACCGGGCTATAAGTACTGGTACCAGCGACTGAGGCCAGAGAAGCGGGCAGCGCTGGACAAGCTGAGGGATGAGAAGAAGGTGGAGGCCTATTGCGACGGGATGAAACGTTCGTTGCCGCTGGTGATCTTCATCGCGAACTATCTGGAACTGCCGAATAAGAACAACGAGGTAGGCCGCTGGCGGCAGAAGGCGGGCGTCTGTCTGAACGGGCTGTGCGTCATGGATCTCGACCATGTGGTGAAGAGCCACGACAGCAGGGCGGCGCGTGAGTACTGGCGGCAGATCGTCGCTCACCTCGACCTGAAGGAGATCGGCGTGCTGATGGCGTTCATCTCGCCCTCGGGCGACGGTCTGAAGGTGGTGTTCAAGGCTCGGCTGGAATGGGGCAACCTGATTGACAACCAGCAGGAGATGGCGAAGCTGTTGGGCGTTTCGGCGTTCATCGACGAGAAATGCAAGGACGGCAGTCGCGGGCACTTCTTGACGACAGAGGAGGATCTGCTGTATATCGACGATGAGGTTTTCACCTATGAGAACAAGGCGTTTGGTGAGAAGTATAATGAGCAGTATCGGGAGGGGCATACCTCTCCCGACCTCCCCAAAGGGGAGGAGGGCCTACCGGGCAGAAACGGCTCAGTATGCTCTCTTGACTCCGGCAGGCCCTCCCCTCCTTCGGAGGGGCCGGGGGAGGTTTCGGGAGAGCTCTTTCATGGCGTGGCGCTCACGGCGATCATCGAGAAGCTGCTGGGCGGCGTGGTGCCGGGACAGGGCGACAGGCACGAGAAGATGCGGGATCTGGCCCATCTGTTGAGGTATGTGTGCGACAATTCGCCGAAGAAGGTGCTGGAGGCGCTGAAGACGCAAGAGTGGGTGATGGACCTGATAGCCGAGGGCGATCCCGTGGAGGCGACGGTCGAGGGAGCATGCAAGCTGAGGTATGGACGGAGGAAGCCGGAGGTGTTGGTTTCAGTTCTGAAGGAGTTGGGAGAAACCCCTTCTAGAACCCCTCCCGACCTCCCCGAAGGGGAGGAGGGCCTACCGGGCAGAAACGGCGCAGTATGCTCTATTGACACCGGTAGGCCCTCCCCTCCTTCGGAGGGGTCGGGGGAGGTCTCGGGACAGGTCTACGAGGAATGGGGGAAGGAGATTGAGGATCTCTTCGACGAGTACCCTTGCCTGAGGGCTGCTTGTGACGGCATCGAGAGACCGGCTTATCCCGCCGCACTCTTCGTCAGCTCGGCCTTTATGGGCACGCTGATGACACGAACCTGGTACCACTTCTATCATCGTCCGCAGGATGAGCGACGGCTGAACTACTGTATCTTCATCATCGGCGATCCAGGCAGCGGCAAATCGTTTGCCACAAGGTTGTATAAGCTCTTAGCGGCTCCTATCGCTGCTTCGGACAAGGTGGGCAACGATGCCATCAACAAGTACAAAAGAGACTTGAAAGAGCGCGGCACATCGTCGAAGGAGCAGAAGAAGGAAGCCTTGAAACAGCCCGACGTGATCATCAGAATCCACGGCACCCGAACGGCCAACGGTGTGTTCATCGAAGATATGAACAAGGCTGTAGAGATGGTGGGCAACAAACCCGTCCACCTGCACATGCTGACCTTCGACTCAGAGCTGGATTCCTCGACGGCAGCCTCGAAGGGCGGGCAGTGGATCGACAAGTCGACGATGGAGCTGAAGGCCTTCCACAACGAGGAGGACAACCAGCAGTATAAGAATGTGGACTCGGTGACGGGGCCGTTCAACGTCTATTGGAACTTCATCTACACCGGAACCCCGCTGTCGCTGCATCGGAAGGTGACGGAGCGGAACTTCGGAAGTGGACTGTCTACCAGACTGGCAGTGATTGAGTTGCCGACGAACAACTTCAAGATGATGGCACTGGACAAGCCCCAGCCGAACTATGCCGCCGACGAGGAGCTGGTGACATGGGCCTACAAGCTGGACAAGGTGTCGGGCGAGCTTCCCATCTGGCCATTGGTGGAACACACCTGGGAATGGACGCGCGACCACATGGCCATAGCAGAGGTGAACGATGACCATGCCGATGCGCTGCTCCTGAATCGCATTGCCTATTACGGCATAGGGATTGCCGTGCCCTATATCCTGATGCGGCACTGGGACGAGTGGGAGGAGAGCAGGACGATCACCTTCGACGATACCGACCACCGGCTCTGCGAACTGGTGATGAACATCCAGTACCGCACGCAGCAGCACTGGTTCGGGGAGTATGCCCGTAAATACTACGACGACAAGAACAGCGACCCGACGATACAGAGGCAGAGGTCGTCGAATACCAAACGGGCCTACGGGCTGCTGCCTGAGAGCTTCACGCTCGACGATGTGGTGACGTATTATGAGTGTAGCAGGAACTCAGCATCGGTCATAGCCGGCAGACTGGTGCAGGACGGTGTCGCCGCGAAACTTCAGAGAGGAAGGTTTCGGAAGATTGCCAAATTCTTGTAACACATCGGACGTTTTCCAACATCCGCAAGAAAAGCCCGCTTCTGTAGTGTTTGCTGCAGGAGCGGGTTGTTTTACAACATTACATGTTGGAATAACTATGAGAAAGGGGACAAACCCTCTGGTTTATCCCCTTGCCATCTTACTAAGAAATCTAATTATATAGAAAGTAGTGTTTGCTTTATCTGGGCAGGTTGAAGGCGACCGTCATCTCCTTCATCTGCTCGTCGCTCATGCCCTCAGGCTCGAAGCCCATGGCCTTGGCGTCGATGTATATCTTGGCAGACTTCGAGAGCACGTCGATCTGGTCGAAGGCATCCATCACATCCTTGCCCTTGGCGAAGACGCCGTGCTTCTCCCACATGACGACATCGTAGTCCTCCAGCTCTTTCAGCGTGCGCTCAGCCAGTTCGTTGGAGCCGGGAAGGGTGTAAGGCACGATGCCCAAGCCTAACGGACAGAAGGCCTTGGTCTCGGGAATCATCGACCAGAGGATGCGTGTGAGCACGTCCTTGCCCAAGAAAGCGCGGTTGTGGCTCATGGCCACGAGCTCGATGGGATGGGTATGGACGGTAGCCTTGTAGCCCGAGCCTGTCTCTATCTGATGCGCGTGGACAGTCAGGTGACTGGGCAACTCGCTGGTAGGCATGACGGCCTCATCGGCGATGATGACATACGAGGCGCAGTCGTCGAGGATGCGGATGACGCTGCCGTTCTGCATGGGCCAGCGGGCGAGGTCACGCATGCGCTTGCCAGTGCCCTTGCAGTAGAAATAGCAGCCCTTCAGGGCGGGAAGCGTCACACCAATCTGCTTCACGTCGCTGATGGCGGGCAACTGACGTATCTCGTCGTCGACAAACTCCGTCACGTTGACCGTGATGTTACCACCGTTGCGCTCAGCCCATCCGTTCTGCCACAGATAGCCGGCAACCTCTGCAATCTTCTCAATCTCAGCCTTCAAGGCCGGGCGTCCTTCCAATATACTTTTCATAACTTCGGATTGTTTCAAATCTGGTTGCAAAGGTAGCTCTATTCAGGGATATCTCACCGCAATATTTGATTTTTATTCCATAAAATATGATTTTGAACAAAAAGTTTGTTGATTAGGGAAAAAGTTCGTATATTTGCACCTTAGATATGAACAACAGCCTACAGGAAACGAAATGGAGCGAGAACGTGATACTGGTCGATGCAGACTACGTCGACAGTGTGGCGTTTAACCTGATTGTGAACTTCGAGCGGATGCTGGGCCGCAGGATACCTCAGGCGGATTTCGCCAGGTGGGTCGATTGTGTGGCTCTCGACGGCGGTCTGAGGGAGGGAGCGCATGAGACACTCGTGGTGCTGGCCCATCGGAAGGACAAGCACCGTCTGGAGAACTTCACCCCCGGCGACTATGCCAGCGAGCTTGACGGCAAGGCCTTCAAGGATCATCTGGGAGAGTTCATCATCAGCGCCATTCCCATCGAAGAGATTGCCGACGGCGAAGACTACATCTCGGAAGCCCTGCGGCTGGTGGCAGTCCAGAAAGAGGTGAAGCGCGTGATGGTGATTCCAAACGCAGAGGATGGAGATAAATATAATAAGGTACGCGAGACCCTCCACCGACTGGACGATGAGATGCTCCGTGCAGGCGAGGAAGCAGGAGCGCAGAAGCGCATGACCGTCTTCGCCATGCAGCCGATGGCCGGAGGCAATTTCCGTCAGGAGATCCTCGGCTACTCGCTGATGGCCGCCCTCGGCATCAGCGGCGACGAAATCAATGGCAAGATGTAAGTCGCCAAAATTGCAGATTGTAAATCGTTAAATTGTAAATTGGAAATATGGCAAAAGTATTAATGATTGGCGCCGGTGGCGTCGCTACGGTAGCGGCATTCAAGATTGCGCAGAATGCCGACGTGTTTACCGACTTTATGATTGCAAGCCGCCGCAAGGCCAAGTGCGACAAGATTGTAGACGATATCCACAAGGCCGGCTACAACATGGACATCAAGACCGCACAGGTGGATGCCGACGACGTGGAGCAGCTGAAGGCGCTCTTCTCTGACTACAAGCCTGAGCTGGTGATCAACCTCGCCCTGCCCTATCAGGACCTGACGATTATGGACGCCTGTCTGGCTTGTGGCTGCAACTACCTCGATACGGCCAACTACGAGCCGAAGGACGAAGCACACTTCGAGTACTCCTGGCAGTGGGCCTACAAGGATCGTTTCGAACAGGCTGGTCTGACGGCTATCCTCGGCTGTGGCTTCGACCCGGGTGTCAGCGGTGTCTATACTGCTTATGCCGCCAAGCATCACTTCGACGAGATCCACTATCTCGACATCGTAGACTGCAATGCCGGCGACCATCACCACGCCTTCGCCACGAACTTCAACCCCGAGATCAACATCCGCGAGATTACGCAGAAAGGCCTCTACTATAAGGACGGCCAATGGATCGAGACCGAGCCGCTGGAGATACACAAGCCCCTCACCTACCCCAACATCGGGCCGCGCGAGAGCTATCTGCTGCACCATGAGGAGCTGGAGTCGCTGGTGAAGAATTATCCGACGATCAAGCAAGGCCGCTTCTGGATGACCTTCGGCGAGCAGTATCTGAAGCACCTCGACGTCATCCAGAACATCGGCATGAGCCGTATCGACGAGATCGTCTATGAGGCACCGTTGGCCGATGAGCCCGAGAAGACCGTCAAGGTGAAGATCGTGCCCCTGCAGTTCCTGAAGGCCGTGCTTCCCAATCCACAAGACCTCGGCGAGAACTACGAGGGCGAGACCTCTATCGGCTGTCGCATCCGCGGCATCAAGGACGGCCAGGAGCACACCTATTATGTATATAACAACTGCAAGCATCAGGAAGCCTATAAGGAGACTGGCATGCAGGGTGTGTCATATACCACTGGCGTGCCTGCCATGATCGGCGCGATGATGTTCGTCAAGGGCATCTGGAAGAAGCCGGGCGTGTGGAACGTGGAGGATTTCGATCCCGATCCGTTCATGGAACAGCTGAACAAACAAGGTCTGCCTTGGCACGAGGTGTTCGACGGCGATCTCGAACTTTAATTATTAACGCTTAAATTTTAACAACTATGGCAAAGAAAGAAGAACCAAAGGAGGAACTGACTCCGCAACAGCAGAAACTGAAGGCACTACAGTCTGCATTGTCGAAAATCGAGAAGGACTTCGGCAAGGGCAGCATTATGCGCATGGGTGAGGAAAAGATAGAGAATGTGGAAGTGATCCCCACAGGCAGTATCGGACTGAACGCCGCCCTCGGCGTGGGAGGATATCCCAAGGGACGCATCATCGAGATCTTCGGTCCCGAGTCGTCGGGTAAGACCACGCTGGCCATCCATGCCATCGCCGAGTGCCAGAAAGCAGGCGGCATAGCAGCTTTCATCGATGCAGAACACGCCTTCGACCGCTTCTATGCAGAGCATCTGGGTGTCGACGTCGACAACCTGTACATCTCTCAGCCCGACAATGGTGAGCAGGCTCTCGAAATCGCCGAACAACTGATTCGAAGCAGCGCCATCGACATCATCGTGATCGACTCCGTGGCAGCATTGACGCCAAAGAAGGAGATTGAGGGCGACATGGGCGACTCGGCTGTCGGCTTGCAGGCCCGTCTGATGAGCCAGGCTCTGCGCAAACTCACCTCGACCATCGCTAAGACGAAGACCACCTGTATCTTCATCAACCAGTTGAGAGAGAAGATCGGTGTCATGTTCGGCAATCCTGAGACCACCACAGGCGGCAATGCCCTGAAGTTCTACGCTTCTGTGCGTATCGACATCCGCAAGAAAGAAACGCTGAAGGACGGCGACCAGCCCATCGGCAATCTGGTGAAAGTGAAGATTGTAAAGAACAAGGTGGCACCTCCTTTCCGCAGAGCAGAGTTCGAGATCACCTTTGGCGAGGGTATCTCGAAGATCGGCGAGATTGTAGACTTGGGCGTTGAGCACGACATCATCAAGAAAAGCGGCTCATGGTTCAGCTATGGTGACACCAAGCTGGGACAGGGTCGTGATGCCACGAAGAACCTGTTAAAAGACAACCCCGAGCTCTGCGAAGAGATAGAGGGCAAGATCATGCAGGCCCTGAAGGACAAAGAGGCATAACCACTCTTGATATGATTGCAACTATAAAGCCGCTCCTGCTGAGGAAGCGGCTTTATTAATGCTATGACTCTGACAATCTGTCAGATTAACCATTTTGGCTGTTTAGAGGGGAGTGCCCTTACCACTCTGCCAACCTTTGGATGTGGAACGCTTTTTCTTGATGGTTCCTGTTTTGCGCTTGGCTGAGCTCTTTGCCTTTGGAGCATCCTTACCATAGGCTTTCTCCACAAGACCCGAGCCATTGAATTCAACCACCAGAATCTTGTTGTTCGAGCGCTTGAAGATCCATGTGTACAGACCATTCTCGCCATGCTGTACTTCATCGGGCTCACCGGCTGCCAGCATCACCTCGTCCTCAGAGAAGCCCGGGCTGACGTGACCCATACGGATCATACCACGGCTGGCCTCTGTGGTCTCGATCTTCTTACCAGGACCGGGAGCAAAGAGATAAGAGAAGTAGTCGTCGGGCTCCTGCTCGAAGTCCTTCGAGGTGCCTGAGATACTCTTCTGGTCGAGCGTCACATCCTTATAGAAATAGATGCCGAGAATGGTATTCTTCAGCTTGGCTGTAAATTTCGTGTCAGCCTTATGCGGAGTGAGGGCCTCAATCTGATAGCCTATCATACGAGGAATATTCTGTACCTTCTTTGTGGCCTCATTCAGCATCGTGGTGGGGAACTTAGTGTGGACGATCCTGCCAATATAAGCCTTATAATTGTAGCTGTTGACTGCCATTATGTCATCCACCAGCTCAAAGGAGTTGCCAAAGAGATACTTGGCATTGTCCATGATGAACTCATCGTCGCGCATGCCACAATTGGTCTTCGAGATAGCCACGTTCTGATAGAATTCATTACCGTCTCTGTCCTCAACGATGATCTTAACGGGGAAAGCACGCGTACCGACACCAACGGCTGTCACTTTCACCTCCATGTCCTTGTCGACTTTCACGTCCTGAAAGCCGTCACCATCATATTCCGTATCAACGCGGTAATACTGGGTCTTAGTATACAGGGTCTTGCCCATCAGCTTCTCACGGGCGATGTCCACATCACCCAAATAAGCCAATGTCGGCACGCCCAACTTGTTGTAACAATAGTCGTCAAACGAACCACTCGGAATCTCATAGTAGTAGTCCTTCTCCGTATCTGGGCAGTAGAAGTTGACACGGTGATGGCCATCAGAACTCTCCGTATGGCCTTTGTAGATCATAATCTTGTGGCGAAGCGCCATACTGCTCACCTCCTTGCCCGTACCGGCATCGGCAAAAGTCTTCACTACCAGGTCATATTTTTCCGGCATCACCATGAACTTCATGCCTTCCTGCCAGTCGCAGAGACTGTAGAACCTGAAATTGTCACTGATGAAGTCACGCGCCGTCTCATCTTCTGCACCCGCCGCTGGTTCATCACTGACCATTTCCTTCTGAACTTTCTTCTTGGCCCCACGAGTCTTCACAATATATGAACTCTCCTGGGCGGTGGCTGTCAGAAAGAGAAAGGCCACACATACAGTCAAAAAAGATTTTTTCATCTTTACGATCGTTTAAAATAGAATTCTGAGTGCAAAGATAGCACAATTCTCAAATATAACAAAATTATTTATGCCAAAATGACGTGAAATGTGCAATTTTTTATGTGAAAAGTCATTTTGGCACATGCTTTGCTTTTCATTTTCCGAATTTTAATCCTTTCACGCCCCATAACAAGGGGCTGGCATAAGCCAAGGATCAATCAAAAAATGAATTATTAATTAAAATAAATAGAATTATGGGAAAGATTATTGGAATTGACTTAGGAACTACCAACAGTTGCGTTGCCGTTTTCGAGGGCAACGAGCCTGTAGTGATTGCCAACAGCGAGGGTAAGCGCACAACTCCTTCTGTAGTTGGTTTTGTTGAGAATGGTGAACGTAAGATCGGTGACCCTGCCAAGCGTCAGGCCATCACCAACCCTAAGAACACCATTTATTCTATCAAGCGTTTCATGGGTGAGAACTGGCAGCAGACCGAGAAGGAGATTTCTCGCGTACCTTATTCTGTAGTGAACGAGGGCGGTTATCCCCGTGTCGACATCAACGGTCGCAAGTATACTCCACAGGAGATATCGGCTATGGTGCTTCAGAAGATGAAGAAGACCGCCGAGGACTATCTTGGCCAGGAAGTGACTGATGCCGTCATCACCGTACCTGCCTACTTCTCCGATTCTCAGCGTCAAGCTACGAAGGAGGCTGGTCAGATTGCAGGCCTCAACGTTAAGCGTATCGTCAACGAGCCCACTGCCGCAGCTCTAGCATACGGTGTGGATAAGGCCAATAAGGATATGAAGATAGCCGTGTTCGACCTCGGTGGTGGTACGTTCGATATCTCTATCCTCGAGTTTGGTGGTGGTGTATTCGAGGTGCTCTCTACCAACGGTGATACACACTTGGGTGGCGACGACTTCGACCAGGTCATCATCGACTGGCTCGTTCAGGAGTTCAAGAACGATGAAGGTGCTGACTTGAAGGCTGATCCTATGGCCATGCAGCGTCTGAAGGAGGCTGCTGAAAAAGCTAAGATCGAGTTGTCATCAAGTACTTCTACAGAGATTAACCTGCCATACATCATGCCTGTTGGCGGTGTTCCCAAACACTTGGTGAAGACACTGACTCGCGCTAAGTTCGAGCAGCTGGCCCACGAACTCATCCAGGCATGTCTGATGCCTTGTCAGAAAGCCATCAGTGATGCCAAGCTGACCACTGCCGATATCGACGAGGTAATCCTCGTGGGTGGTTCCAGCCGTATCCCTGCTGTGCAGACACTGGTGAAGAACTACTTCGGCAAAGAGCCTTCAAAGGGTGTGAACCCTGACGAGGTGGTAGCCGTTGGTGCTGCCATTCAAGGTGCCATTCTGAACAAGGAAGGTGGTGTAGGCGACATCGTGCTGCTCGACGTAACACCGCTGACACTGGGTATCGAAACCATGGGTGGTGTAATGACCAAGTTGATCGAGGCCAACACAACTATTCCCTGCAAGAAGAGTGAAACCTTCTCTACTGCTGCTGACAATCAGACAGAAGTTACCATTCACGTACTGCAAGGTGAGCGCCCAATGGCAGCTCAGAACAAGAGTATCGGCCAGTTCAACCTGACAGGTATCGCTCCTGCTCGCCGTGGTATCCCTCAGATTGAGGTGACCTTCGACATCGATGCCAACGGTATCCTGAAGGTTTCTGCTAAAGATAAGGCTACCGGTAAGGAGCAGGCCATCCGCATCGAGGCTTCGTCTGGTCTGTCTCAGGATGAAATCAACCGTATGAAGGCCGAGGCTGAGCAGAACGCCGAGAACGATAAGCGTGAACGTGAGCGTGTAGACAAGCTGAACCAGGCTGACTCTATGATCTTCCAGACCGAGAACCAGCTGAACGAGCTTGGTGACAAGATTCCTGCTGACAAGAAGCCTGCTATCGAACAGGCCCTCCAGCAGCTGAAGGATGCCCACAAGGCTGGTGACGTCAATGCTATCGACACTGCCATCGCTGCCCTGAACAACGCTTGGCAGACTGCCTCACAGCAGATGTACCAGCAGGGCGGCGCAGCAGGCCAGCCCGGCGGCGACCAGTTCAACGGTGGTCAGCAAGCCGGAGGCCAGCAGGCCGGCGGCTCTAAGGCCGAGGATATCCAGGACGCCGACTTCGAGGAGGTGAAGTAAGAATAGATAAGCAACGATAAGAATATCATAAGAAAGTGGTGTAATCCAAGTGGTTACACCACTTTTTGTTATTGTTAAACTTTGTTTCATTTCTTGCTATTTTCGGATTTTT
>Ga0310691_10003174_pt1 | contig 20185 bp, 11 predicted proteins | sample 176DNAGHGlowgp2_FD_203887 | JGI IMG/M metagenome (GOLD analysis project Ga0310691, IMG submission 203887) | Sheep rumen microbial communities from Palmerston North, Manawatu-Wanganui, New Zealand - 1766 DNA GHGlow gp2 (v2) (version 2) | ecosystem: Host-associated > Mammals > Digestive system >...
TGAGTGAAGTTTTTTCTGTATGGTTTTTGATAGGAGCCGCATTGGTATTCTGGATGCAGGCCGGATTCGCGATGGTAGAAGCAGGTTTTACAAGAGCCAAGAACACCGGTAACATCTTAATGAAGAACTTAATGGACTTCTGTATTGGTACAGTTGTATTTATACTGATAGGTTTCGGTCTTTTACTTGGTGAAGATTTAATGGGATTCATCGGAAAACCCGGATTTGATATCTTTACCGCTTATGAGAATTTTGACTGGTCAAACTTCGTATTCAACCTTGTGTTCTGTGCTACGACCGCAACGATCGTATCCGGTGCGATGGCTGAGAGAACAAAATTCTTATCATACTGTGTATATTCCGCAGTTATCTCAGCTTTAATATATCCCATCGAAGCACACTGGATCTGGGGCGGCGGCTGGCTTTCACAGATGGGCTTCCACGATTTTGCAGGTTCCTGCGCAATCCATATGGTAGGCGGTATCTCAGCTTTGATCGGTGCCAAGATGTTAGGCGCAAGAATAGGTAAATTTGAAAAAGACAAAGACGGCAAGATCGTTAAAGTAAATGCTTTCCCCGGTCACAACCTTCCTTTAGGATGTCTCGGATGTTTCATCCTGTGGCTTGGCTGGTATGGATTCAACGGTGCAGCAGCAACAAGCGTTGAACAGTTAGGTTCGATATTCCTTACAACAACGGTAGCTCCCGCGATCGCAACAGTAGTATGTATGATATTTACATGGATCAAATACGGTAAACCCGATGTTTCGATGTGCCTCAACGCATCCCTTGCAGGTCTCGTAGCCATCACGGCTCCCTGTGACGTAACGGACTGCTTAGGAGCAGCGATAATCGGAGCAGTTGCAGGACTTTTGGTAGTATTCGGAGTATGGTTCCTTGATTATAAGTTAAGAATAGACGATCCCGTCGGTGCCGTTGCGGTTCACTGCTTAAACGGTATCTGGGGAACAATAGCTGTAGGACTTTTTGCCACGACTTCCGCACCCGGTAACGAAGAACTTGTCGGCCTTTTCTATGGCGGCGGAGTTAAGTTACTACTCATCCAGCTCCTTGGTTTTGCAGCTGTTGCCGCATGGACGGCAGTTACGATCACAATCACATTCTTTGCGATCAAAGCAATATTCGGTTTAAGAGTAAGTACCGAAGAAGAGACTGTAGGTCTTGATGCTACAGAGCACGGTCTTACAAGTGCATATGCAGGCTTCTCGATAATGGATATCTCCAACACCATGATGATGGAAGTAAACGAAAAAACGCTTCTTGAATCACCCGGAGAACCCGAAAACATCGTTCCTTTCGAGGGTACGGTCGCTCCCGCTACCGGCATGAGCAAGGTAGTCATCATAGCAAGACTTTCAAAATACGATGCCTTAAGAAAGGCAATGAACGACTTGGGCGTTACCGGTATGACGGTAACACAGGTTATGGGCTGCGGTATCCAGAAGGGCGCAGGCAGCATGTACAGAGGTGTCGAGGTCGATGCGACCCTTATCCCGAAGGTTAAAGTCGAAGTGGTTGTCAGCAACATACCCGTACAGGATGTTATCGATGCAGCCAAGAAGACTCTTTACACCGGCAACATCGGAGACGGCAAGATCTTTGTTTACAACGTATCCAAAGTCGTTAAGATCCGTACCGGAGAAGAGGATTTTGCAGCACTTCAGGACGTAGAATAAAAAACTTTTGACAACTGAATAAAAAGTGTTGACAAAGCCTGAACGCGTGTATACAATTATACAATATAAAGCGGCAAAGGCGTCGTGAAGAACGATGCCTTTGCCGCTTTTTTTTGTGTAAATACGGGGGTTTCACGGAAGCCTTTCATTGCACAACAAAATAAAAACAGGTCTGTGTGACCGGGAAAGAGACTAAGATGTGTACGATATTTGCTTACAAGGGAACGAGCCTTACGAAGAGGGAGCTTGAGCCGTATCTTGAAAGAACGATCTCAAGAGGCCCCGATATGTCAAGGATCGAGTCGGAAGACGACGTTATCATGGGATTTCAGAGGCTGGCCATCATGGGCCTTAATTTAAACGGAATGCAGCCTTTTAATCTCAACGGTAATAAGCTTGTTTGCAACGGCGAGATATACGGATTCAGAAAGATTAGGGATGAACTTGCCGGGGAATATGATTTCGTGAGCGATTCGGACTGCGAGATACTGCTTCCGATGTACGAAAAGTACGGAACAAAAATGTTTGACATGCTCGACGCCGAATATGCCCTCATAATCTACGACACCAAAAAGGGCGATCTTATCGCAGCAAGAGATCCGATAGGCATAAGACCTTTATTTTACGGATATACCAAAGACGAAGAGATAGTATTTGCAAGCGAAGCCAAAAACCTTACGGGACTTGTAAAAGAGATTTTTCCTTTTCCTCCCGGACACTACTATGCAGACGGAAAATTCACATGTTACCGCGATATAGCCGCAGTAAGTGAGTATTCAGGGGACGATCTTGAGACCGCATGCGGCAAGATCCGTGAAAAGCTTATCGCAGGCATAGAAAAGCGTCTTGATTCGGATGCTCCGATAGGATTTTTGTTAAGCGGAGGATTGGACAGTTCGCTTGTATGTGCGGTTTCCGCAAAGCTTCTCAAAAAGCCCATCAAGACCTTTGCGATAGGCATGAGCACCGACGCCATAGACCTTAAATATGCCAAAGAGGTTGCGGACCACATCGGAAGCGATCATACGGAGGTGATCATCACCAAAGAAGACGTTTTAAAAGCACTTCCCGATGTAGTAAAGCTTCTGGCTACATTCGATATCACCACGATCCGCGCAAGCATCGGAATGTATCTTGTCTGCAAGGCGATACATGAGAATACCGACATTCGCGTTCTTTTGACAGGAGAGATCTCAGATGAGCTTTTCGGATACAAATACACGGATTTTGCACCCGATGCGGAAAGCTTCCAGGCCGAGGCTGCCAAGAGGATCAGGGAACTCTACATGTATGACGTTTTAAGAGCAGACAGGTGTATCTCGGTAAACTCGCTTGAGGCAAGGGTTCCGTTCGGCGATCTTGATTTTGTGAAATACGTCATGAGCATCGATCCGAAGCTTAAGATGAACGTCTACAACAAGGGTAAATACCTGTTAAGACATGCGTTTGAAGGTGATTATCTTCCCTACGACATACTGATGCGTGAAAAAGCAGCCTTTTCGGATGCCGTGGGTCATTCGATGGTGGACTACTTAAAAGAGTATGCAAACGCTCAATATACAGACGAAGAGTTTGAAGAAAAGTGCAAAAAGTACGAACATGCAAGACCTTTTACCAAGGAATCTTTACTCTACAGGGAACTTTTTGAAGAGTTTTATCCCGGACAGGGCGGTATGATCAAAGATTTCTGGATGCCCAACAAGGAATGGGAAGGATGCGACGTAAACGATCCTTCCGCGAGAGTATTGTCAAACTACGGCGCAAGCGGCGTCTGAAGCAGACAGGTTTTTAAGGAAGGAAGAGAGCATGATCAAGTATGTTTTTGTGACAGGCGGTGTTGTATCGGGACTTGGCAAGGGAATTACGGCGGCATCACTCGGAAGGCTTTTAAAAGCCCGCGGATATCACGTGACGATGCAGAAGTTCGACCCCTACATAAATGTCGATCCGGGCACCATGAACCCCATCCAGCACGGAGAAGTTTTTGTAACGGACGACGGGTGTGAGACGGACTTAGACCTCGGTCACTACGAGCGTTTCATCAACGAAAGCCTTGATAAAAACTCAAACGTCACAACCGGCAAGATCTACACGTCGGTACTTAACAAAGAACGTCACGGCGATTACGGCGGAGGCACCGTTCAGGTCATCCCGCACATCACCAACGAGATAAAATCCCGCTTTTATAAGGGTAAGGACGGCGAAGACACGATCTCGATCGTCGAAGTCGGCGGAACCGTGGGAGACATCGAAAGCCAGCCTTTCCTTGAAGCCATCAGACAGTTCAGATCCGAAGTCGGACGCGAAAACACGGCATTTATCCATGTAACGCTCATCCCCTACATCAAGGCATCGGGCGAACTTAAGACAAAGCCCACCCAGATGAGCGTCAAGTCCTTACAGAGCATGGGTCTTTGGCCCGACATACTGGTCTGCCGATCGGATTATCCGCTCGACGATCATTTAAGAGAAAAGTTAGCTCTCTTTTGCGATGTCAAAAAAGAACACGTACTTGAAAACCTCGATGCGGAGTCGCTCTACGAAGTGCCTCTGATGCTTGAAAAAGAAGGCTTTGCCGATGCGGTCTGCGAGATTCTTAACCTCCCTAAAAAGACGCCCGATCTTAAGGCGTGGGAAGAGATGGTAAAGCGCGAGAGGACGCCCGAACACGAGGTAACGGTAGGGCTTGTCGGTAAATATGTCGCCCTCCACGACGCATATCTAAGCGTTGCCGAGAGCCTTAAGCACGGCGGTATTGCTGAATCCTGCAAGGTTCATATCAAGTGGATCGATTCAGAAGATCTGGAAAAAGAAAACGGTGAGGCCTTACTTAACGATGTGGACGCCATCATAGTTCCGGGGGGATTCGGAAAGCGCGGAACGGATGGCAAGATAAAGACCATAAGATATGCAAGAGAGAACAAAGTGCCGTTTTTGGGCCTGTGCCTCGGAATGCAGCTTACGATAGTTGAATTTGCAAGGAATGTTTGCGGCATAAGCGATGCCGACAGTTCGGAATTCAACGAAGATACCAAGAACCCTGTGATCTACTTGATGCCCGAGCAAAACGGCGTCGTAAACCTTGGCGGAACATTAAGACTCGGCGCTTACCCCTGTAAACTCAAGCCGGGAACACTCGCAAGCCGCCTCTACGGCGAAGCCGGCACACAGCACGGCGGACAGGACAACGCGGGCAGCATCTGTGGGCAGGACAATGCCGGGCAGAACGTCATAAGCGAGCGCCACAGGCACAGATATGAAGTGAACAACGCCTACAAAGATGTGCTTACAGCGAAGGGCCTTGTATTTTCGGGAGAATCGCCCGACGGCAGGATCATGGAGATGGCGGAGATCCCCGACCACCCCTATTTCATAGCAACACAGGCGCATCCCGAATTTAAATCGCGCCCCGACGCGGCGCACCCCTTATTTAAAGGGCTTGTAGAGGCCGCCATACAATACGCCGCGAAACGGCAATAAAGCGCAAATGCGAAACAGCAATAAAACGGCGCCACGAAGGGCAATAAAAGCAATAAAAAGCCGCAAAGCGGCACAAAATGCCGCCAAAACGGATATATGAAAGGGAAGTAAAATGGATAACCGTGATAATTGCAGGAATATGTATGAACCTTCATTTGAACATGACAACTGCGGAATAGGCGCAGTCATCGACATACACGGCAAGAAGAGCCACGCGATCGTGGACGACGCTTTAAAGATCGTCGAAAACTTGGAGCACCGCGCGGGCAAGGACGCCAAGGGTGAGACCGGTGACGGTGTGGGCATCCTTACGCAGATACCTCATAAGTTCTTTAAGAAAGTGATGGAAAAAGAAGGCGTTTCGCTTCCCGGAGAACGTGAATACGGCGTAGGCATGTTCTTTTTCCCAAGAGACGAACTTAGCCGCCGTCAGGCCATGAAGATGTTTGAGGTGATCGTTGACAAGGAAGGCCTTGAATTCCTGGGCTGGAGAAAGGTTTCGACGGTCGAATCGGTGCTTGGTTCCAAAGCGCTTGAAAGCTGCCCCGACATCTTCCAGGGGTTTGTAAAAAAGCCCGCGGGAGCACGCACAGACCTTGAATTTGACCGAAAACTCTACGTTGTAAGGCGTGTTTTTGAGCAGTCAAACGACAATACCTATGTGCCCTCACTTTCCTGCAGGACGATAGTTTACAAGGGAATGTTCTTAGTCGGTCAGTTAAGGACGTTCTTTAAAGATCTTCAGGACAAGAGCTATGAATCCGCCGTTGCGATGGTGCATTCAAGATTCTCCACCAACACGAATCCCAGCTGGCACAGGGCCCACCCCAACAGAATGCTGGTACATAACGGCGAGATCAACACTATCCGCGGAAACGTCGATAAGATGCTGGCCCGTGAGGAGACGATGTTTACGGATGTTTTCTCACCCGAAGACATGACAAAGGTGCTGCCGGTCATCCCGTCGGAAGGCTCGGATTCGGCAATGCTTGACAACACACTTGAATTTATGGTCATGAGCGGTATGGATCCCGCTCTTGCAGCCATGATACTCATTCCCGAACCCTGGGACCACAACGACACGATATCCGATAAGGTAAGGGATTTCTACGGATATTATGCGACGATGATGGAGCCATGGGACGGTCCGGCGTCCATTCTTTTCTCGGACGGCGACGTGATGGGTGCGATACTTGACAGAAACGGCTTAAGACCTTCGAGATACTATATCACCGATGACGGCAGACTGATCCTTTCTTCCGAGGTCGGTGTTCTTGACGTAGATGAAGCGCATATCGTTAAAAAAGAAAGACTTCACCCCGGCAAGATGTTACTGGTGGACATGAAGCTTCACAAGATCTATTCCGATGCCGAGATCAAGGAAAAATATGCCCTAAAAGAGCCTTACGGTGAGTGGATAGACGGAAATACGTTAAGGCTTAAGGATTTAAAGATACCCAACGAAAAGACCGTTTCCTACAGCGAGACCGATCTTTCGAGACTTTTAAAGGCATTCGGTTATTCATACGAAGAGTATGCCGAAGAGATACTGTGCATGGCGCTTAATAAGAGCGAACATATCGGCGCGATGGGTGTCGACACACCTCTTGCGGTGCTGTCGGGACAGGCCCGCCCGCTGTTTGATTACTTTAAGCAGAACTTCGCGCAGGTCACCAATCCCCCGATAGATGCTATACGTGAAAAGATAGTGACTTCAACGGCCGTATATGTGGGCAAGAACGGCAATCTCTTATATGAGACACCCGAAAACTGCAGAGTACTTAAGATAGAAAACCCCATCCTTACGGATCTTGACATGTTAAAGATACGTTCGATGGACAAAGAAGGCTTCAAGGTAGTGACCGTGCCGATCGTATACTACAAAAAGATGCCGCTTGAAAGAGCGATCGATCATCTCTTTGTGGAAGTTGACAGGGCCTATAAGAGCGGAGCCGACATACTGATCCTTTCCGACAGGGGAGTTGACGAAAACCACGTTGCGATCCCTTCGCTTCTTGCGGTTGCGGCAGTGCACAGACATCTTGTACAGACCAAGAAATGCACCGCTATGTCACTTATCCTTGAATCGGGTGAGCCGAGGACTGTGCATCACTTTGCAACACTTCTCGGATTCGGTGCAAGCGCAGTGAATCCCTACCTTGCGCATGCATCGATCGGTATGCTGATCGACAATGAGATGTTAAACAAAGACTATTATGCGGCCGTTGACGACTACGACAAGGCAGTGCTTTCGGGAATAGTCAAGATAGCTTCCAAGATGGGTATCTCCACGATCCAGTCATATCAGGGCAGCAAGATCTTTGAAGCCATAGGAATAGGCAAAGACCTTATAGACAAGTACTTTACCGGTACCGTCAGCAGGATAGGCGGTATTGGTCTTGACGATATAGCCGCACAGACCGACAGCCTTCATTCGAAAGCTTTTGATTCGCTCGGCCTTGCAAGCGACCTTACGATCAATTCAACGGGTATCCACAAGTTAAGATCGGGTGGAGAGACCCACAGATACAATCCCCGCACGATACATATGCTGCAGAGTGCGACAAGGGAAGGCGATTACGGTAAGTTCAAGCAGTATACCGCGATGGTCGATACCGAGGAAACGGGCTATTTAAGAAGCCTTCTTGAGTTTGATTATAAGGGAGAGGGCATTTCGCTTGATGAAGTCGAAAGTGAAGACCTGATCGTAAAGCGCTTTAAAACCGGCGCCATGTCATACGGTTCGATCTCCGAGGAAGCCCATCAGACTCTTGCGATCGCCATGAACAGATTGGGCGGCAAGTCAAACAGCGGTGAAGGCGGAGAAAGCGATGAAAGACTTGAATCCGCGGGCACGGAACTTGACAGAAGTTCCGCCATCAAGCAGGTTGCAAGCGGCAGGTTCGGCGTTACCGAAAGGTATCTCTTAAGCGCCAAAGAGATACAGATAAAGATGGCACAGGGAGCAAAACCCGGTGAAGGCGGACATCTCCCGGCCGGCAAGGTATATCCCTGGATCGCCAAGACAAGACATTCGACTCCCGGCGTAAGCCTTATCTCGCCGCCTCCTCATCACGACATCTATTCGATCGAGGACTTGGCGCAGCTCATATACGATCTTAAAAACGCCAACAAACAGGCCAGGATATCCGTAAAACTCGTGGCCGAGGCAGGTGTCGGCACGATAGCCGCAGGTGTTGCCAAGGCAGGTGCGGGCGTAATCCTGATATCGGGTTACGACGGCGGTACGGGAGCGGCACCGATCAGTTCCATCCATAATGCGGGAATCCCCTGGGAAATGGGACTTTCCGAGGCTCATCAGACGCTTATCATGAACGGTCTTAGAGACAGAGTCATCATCGAGACCGACGGTAAACTTATGAGTGGCAAAGATGTTGCGATCGCAGCAATGCTCGGTGCCGAGGAATTCGGATTTGCAACGGCACCGCTCGTAACGCTTGGCTGTGCCATGATGAGAGTATGTAACCTCGATACATGTCCTATGGGTATTGCCACGCAGAATCCCGAGCTTCGTAAGAACTTTACCGGAAAGCCCGAGTATGTTGAAAACTTTATGCATTTCATCGCAAGAGAACTGCGCGAATATATGGCAAAGCTCGGTGTTAAAACGGTAGATGAACTTGTGGGCCGTACGGATCTTTTAAGGGTAAAAGAAAACGTAAGCGACAGAGCAAGGAAACTCGATCTTACCAGGATACTCAATCCTACGGGAGCCACGGTAAGCTCGGATAAAGATCTTTACGACTTTAAACTTTCCGCGACCAAGGATGAAAAGGCATTACTTAACGATAAAGACATACTTAAAGTCATAAAGGGCAAGGGAACGGTCAAAAAGGAAGTACGGGTTACCAATACCGACAGGACTTTCGGAACGTTACTGGGTGCCGAGATCACCAGAAACAATCATGAAGGCCTTAAAGACGATTCGGTGGTTCTTAATTGTACGGGCGCAGGCGGACAGAGCTTCGGCGCATTTATACCAAAGGGGCTTACGATAGAGCTTACGGGTGATTCAAACGACTACTTCGGAAAAGGTCTTTCCGGCGGTAAACTGGCTGTAAAGACTCCCGAAAACGCATCTTATGACGCACATGAAAACATCATCATCGGTAACGTAGCACTTTACGGCGCAACTTCGGGTGAAGCCTACATCGCAGGTGTTGCGGGAGAGCGTTTCTGTGTCAGAAACTCGGGCGCTGTCGCGGTTGTCGAAGGTGTCGGCGAACACGGATGCGAATACATGACGGGCGGAAGAGCGGTAATACTCGGCCCCACCGGCAAGAACTTCGCGGCAGGTATGAGCGGCGGTATAGCTTACGTACTCGATGAAGAAAACTGCCTTTACAGGAATCTAAACAAAGACCTTGTCGTTATGGAGAAGTTAGAGCACAAAGCCGACAAGGACGAACTTAAAAAGATGCTTGAAAATCATGTTAAGTATACGGGCTCCAAAAAGGCTGCCACGATACTTGCGGATTTTGACGAGTATGCTGATAAATTTAAAAAGATCATCCCCGAGAATTACAAGAAGCTCTTAAGCCTCATCAGTAAATTCGAAGAAGAGGGCGAGACCAGACAGGATGCCGAGATAGATGCTTTTTATGCAAGCGTTGGCAAAAAGAAGGGAGAAGGCGTATGAGTGCATCATTAAGACCGGATTTTATGGAATTTCATGAAAGACCCGACAAGGCCGTTCAGCAGGAAGCCGCCAAAAGATGCAATAACTGCGGTGTTCCCTTCTGCCAGGCAGGCGTGATGATATCGGGAATGGCTTCGGGGTGTCCACTAAATAACCTTGTGCCCGAGACAAACGCGCTTGTGGCAGCGGGAAACTACAAAGAGGCTTATAAGAGACTGTCGAAAACGCACAGTTTTCCCGAGTTTACATCAAGAGTCTGTCCCGCACTCTGCGAAGCGGCATGTACATGCGGACTTCATACGACTCCCGTTCCGACAAGGGAAAACGAGCGTGCCATAATTGATTACGCCTATGAGCACGATCTGGTAAAAGAACACAAACCCGACATCCGTACGGGTAAGCGCGTTGCGATAGTAGGAAGCGGTCCTTCGGGACTTGCGGCCGCACAGCTTCTTAATATGCGCGGTCACAGCGTAACGGTGTTTGAAAGAAGCGACAGACCGGGCGGACTTTTAAGATACGGTATTCCCAACATGAAACTCGATAAGAGAGTTCTTGACAGAAGGATAGACCTTTTAAAAGAGGCGGGTATTGAGTTTAAGTGCGGAGTAAACGTAGGTAAAGATATTAAAGCAAGCAAGATCTTAAAAGAATACGACCGTGTCATTCTTTGCTGCGGTTCCTCAAATCCGAGAGATATCAAGGCGGAAGGCCGTGATGCGAAGGGAATATATTTTGCTGTAGATTTCCTCAAAGAAGTCAGCAAACGTCTGATGGACGAAGATTATTCGTCAAAAGCAGTTACGGAAGCCAAAGATTTTTCTTTTAAAAGCCTTAAAGACAAGAACGTTGTAGTGATAGGCGGCGGTGATACCGGAAACGACTGCGTGGGAACGGCCGTAAGGCTCGGAGCCGCATCGGTAACTCAGCTTGAGATGATGCCAAGACCGTCCGAGGAAAGACTTCCCTCCAATCCATGGCCGGAGTGGCCTAAGATCCTTAAGACCGATTACGGCCAGCAGGATGCCATCAAAGCGTTCGGACACGATCCGAGGATATTTGAGACAACGGTCAAGGAATTTATCAAGGATAAGAGCGGCAATTTAACCGGCGTTAAGACAGTAAAGCTTAAACAGGAGAAAGATGATGCGACCGGGCGCTTTAAGATGGGTGAGATCCCGGGAAGTGAAGAAGTATTAAAGGCCGATATGGTGCTGATAGCCGCGGGATTTTTGGGCTCGGAAAGTTACATCACATCCGATTTTGGTGTAGAATGTAATGAAAGAACAAATGTAGCCACCAAAAACGGCGAGTTCTTGACAAGCGTTGAGAACGTTTTTGCAGCGGGAGACATGCACAGAGGCCAGTCGCTTGTGGTATGGGCGATCTCGGAAGGCAGAAAAGCAGCCGCAGAGGTGGACAGATCCCTGATGGGATACACCAACTTATAAAGGAGTTTTATCAGTATGAAGACCTTGGAAGACATCCTGAGTATTATCGATGAAGAAGATATCGAGTTTATCAGACTTCAGTTTGCCGATATTTACGGCAATCTTAAAAACGTTGCCATCACTCCGGGACAGATCGAAAGAGTGGTGAACGGAAGATTTTCGATCGAAGGCGATTCGATATTTAAAGGAACGGGCGAGGAAACGCTTTATCTAAAGCCCGATCTTGACACTTTCGTGATACTCCCTTGGAGACCGAAACACGGAAAAGTCGGAAAACTCATATGCAGTCTCATGACAGCGGAAGGTGAGCCCTACGATCTTTGCTCAAGAGGGATACTTGCAAGGAATTTAAAGGTACTTACGGATAAAGGATACGATTCCTATATAGATACGGAATGTGAATTTTTCCTGTTCCATACTGATGAGGACGGCATTGCCACCACGATAACCCACGAGGAAGCGGGATATATGGATGTCGGTCCCGTGGATCTTGGCGAAAACGCAAGGCGTGACATGGTGCTGACACTTGAAGAGATGGGCTTTGACATAAGGGCTTCCCATCACGAGAAGGCTCCCGGTCAGCATGAGATAGATTTCAGAGGCGACTGCGGCATAAAGGCGGCCGACGATGTGATGACCTTTAAGTTTTCGGTAAGAAGCGTTGCCAAAAGCTTCGGCCTTCATGCAACATTCATGCCGTGTCCCATCCAGGACGCACCGGGTTCGGGTATGCATTTAAGGCTTTCCCTTTACCGGGAAGGCAGGAATATATTCAATACTTCCCCCGAGACCGCTTCAAAGTTTGCGGCGGGGATACTTGAAAGAGCTTCCGAGATACTTGCCTTTACCGATCCGCTTGTCAATTCATACAAGAGACTTGGCCGCTGGAAGGTTTCCAAAAAGCCGGCTCCCGAGAGAAATCTTGTGACCGTATGCGAAGAAGCCGGTGAGAGATGCGTGGAAGTAAGATTCCCCGATCCTTCGGCAAACATATATGCCACCATTTCGCTTCTCTTAAGAGCGGGAATTGAAGGCATGGACGGACAAAAAGAACTTGCAGACGTTGAATTTAAGGGGCTTCCGGGAAATTTAAAGGATGCGGTATTAAAAGCGCATGACAGCGCGTTTGTAAAAGAAGTGCTCGGTAGCCGCTTTACGGATATGTATATAGCCGATAAATTTGCCGAATGGGATGAATATCTTAACAGAGTTTCCGACTGGGAACTTGAAAAATATCTTTTAAAAGTCTGACTGATGGGAGTTACGGATGGGAAGTGTAATCGTTGCCATTCCCAACGCGGATAATTCGCGAAACATATGTGACATATTGCGAAAACGCGGTTTCACACCGAATCTGGTGTGTTCTCTTGGCGACGAAGTTTTGCGGTATGCGGGAGGCGCGGATTACGGTATCGTGATATGCGCCAGGAAACTAAAAGACATGAGCTGCCGGGAACTTTATGAGTATCTTCCGAAATCGTTCCAGGTGCTGATGATAGGTGCCGACACCGGAGATTTCGTATCGCTGGACGGACTGCTGCGCCTGACTCCTCCCTTTAAGGCTTCCGACCTTGTAAATACGGTCGATATGATGCTAAACGATCTTGAAAGCATGATCGCACGCAACAAGAAACCGTCAAGGAGTCTTGAGGACAAAAAGATAATAGAAAAAGCAAAGCTTCTCTTGATGGACAGAAACGACATGACGGAACCCGAGGCTTTCAGGTATATCCAGAAAGTGAGCATGGACACCGGGCGCAAGATGGTCGAATCCGCCGAGATGGTGCTGATGCTTAACTGGGACAGATAAGGGCGCAAGGCGCGCCCACAAACCCGGCTCGGGGCACGCAAAAACTGCAGGCGTACCCCGAGTCTTTTTTTGCGTCTTTTCATAAATCGTGGTAGTATTACAAGGATGAAAAAAGAAGACGCTCACAAGCTCAATAAAACAGAAGACAGCAAGCAGGCCAAAGGCAATAAATCTGCAGAAGTCAGCAAACCGGGCAGGGTTAAAAAGCCCGGCAAAGACAATAAGCTTTCGAAAGCAGAAACCGGGAAAAAGCCTGTAAAAGATAAAAAGGATAAAAAGGCCGAAAATATCAGGATGAAAGATCCCCTGATGAAGGCGCTGAAGGCCATAAATTCGATCTCGGGAAATTCCCTTACGGAGGCCGATATCCTGCATCAGCGTGCGGCCATGGAGCGTGCGGGAAAGCTTGCAGCCCCCACGGGCGATGTTGAGGTACACCCTTTTAAGGTGGGAGATGTACAGTGCGAAAGGCTCGTTCCCGAGTTTGCGCACAATCCGCAGTATGCGGTGCTCTATGCCCACGGCGGAGGATATCTCTGCGGCGGCCTTGATTTTGCAAGGATCTTGGGCGCAAAGTTTGCGATCGCAACGGGATTTACGACATATTCGTTTGCATACAGACTGGCTCCCGAGAACACATATCCCGCAGCGCTTGAAGACGCGACAGCGGTCTGGGAACATATTAGAGAAAAATACCCGGCAGATCACATTTTGCTGGCCGGCGATTCGGCGGGCGGCAACCTCGCACTTTGCCTGGCCGAAAAGCTGCTTACGGAAGGAAATGCAAGCCTCAACAGCGAAACTCCCGACCGCAACAGCGATGACATTGCCGCTGCAGCTGCTCCGGAGGCCACTGCGACCACATCTATGCCAAAAGGCATATTGTTGTTCAGCCCCTGGACGGATATGACGTCAACGGCGGAGTCGTACGATACATATAAAGACCTTGACCCGATCCTTACGCGTGAGTACGTATCGGGTGCGGCCAAAGCCTATATCGCGGGCAAGGGCGCGCCGTGGGATCCGGAGTTCAGTCCGTTATTCGGCGAACTGAAAGGCCTCCCTCCGGTTTACATAATGGCAGGACGAAACGAGATATTGCTTGATGACAGCATAAGACTTAAAGATAAGATAAACATCGCGGGCGGCACGGCGGTCCTTGATATCGAGGAAAACGGGTGGCATGTCTATCAGCAGATGCCGATACCCATTGCGCGTCGTGCAATGAAGCGGCTTTCCGAATTTGTTTCGGAACTTATATATACTGACAAGGAACCGGGTGAAACCTAAAGATCATGGGAAACGGAAACTGGTATAAAGTTGATAATGTGGCGAAAGTCTTTCTGGCTACAGTTACCAAGAGGGATACAAGAACCCTCAGGGTAAGCTGCATCCTCAAAGAAAAGATCGATCCGGCTCTTTTACAGGAGGCGGTCCTTTCGGCGATCCAGGACAGACCTCAGTTCCAGGTCCGCTTCAGACGCGGGCTTTTCTGGCATTACATGGAAGATACGGACATTCAGCCCGTCGTTACCGAAGAAAGCGACCGCATATGCCCACTCTTATACGAATCTGCCAAGTCGATGCTACACTATAAAGTCACATATTTCGGTTCAAGGATCAATCTTGAACTGTTTCACGCGCTTTCCGACGGTTCGGGAGCACTTGAGTTTTTAAACATCATCGTACTTGACTATTTGAGGCTTAAATATCCGGGGAAACTAAACGATGTGACCATTCATTCGGGCGCATCGGCGGGCGACCTATCGCAGGACAGCTTCAGACAGTTTTTTGAAAATAAGACGCTTTCCGGCGGATACAACATGAAAAAGGCCTATCATCCCGGCGGCATCAAACTTCCCTACGATCAGCTCCAGTTTTTTGAGATACATATGCCGGCTGATAAGATACTTGCGCGCGCAAGGGAACTTAAGGTGTCGCTTACAAGTTATCTGGGAGCCCTGTGGATGATGGCAATTCGTGATGAGATGCCTCCGAGAAAAAGAAAACTCCCGGTGACCATCACACTTCCGGTGGACTTAAGAAATTACTTTCCTTCGCAGACCTCCAGAAACTTCTTTAACAACGTCTACGTGACGCACAAGTTTGAAAAGGACATAACGCTCGATGAGCTAGCGGTCGAGTTTGATGCTTCGCTTAAAAGTCAGCTTACCGAAGAAAACATTAAGAAACAGATGGAGCGTTTCGAAACGTTTGAATATGTTGCACCGGTAAGAGCGGTACCGCTTCTTATCAAGCAGCTGGTTGTCCGTTACGGCACCAAGGCATCGGATAAAAAGGCTTCGATGGTATTTTCTAACCTCGGAAGGCTCAATCCTCCCGCGGAAGTCGGAGAGTATATCGATAACTACAGTACCTTCTGCAGTTCCGAAAATCTCTTTGCAACCATGTCAACGTATAACGGAGACCTTACACTCGGCGTGACTTCGCCGTATCTTGGCACCAATGTCGTCAGGAATTTTGTAAGGACTCTTTCAAGATCCGATGTAAATATAAGGGTATATGCTACGGAGGTTATCGGCTTATGAAGATATGTCCGTATTGTAAGATAGAGGTCGGAGGAGACTTAAGTAAATGCCCGCTTTGCCAAAGCAAACTTACAGGTGAAGGCGGAGAGGCTTATTTTCCGAAGCCCATGGAACTTAAGATCAAATCACTCTTTTACAAGATACAGCTTTTTATAGTGTGGATAGTGATAATAGCGGCTTTGGGACTCGACTTTTTGTTTGATCTTCGCATCGCACCCCTTCCGAATGTCCGTTACAGCTTGCTGATAGCCATGTGGCTTATAGTGCTTGAATTTCTGGTCACCAGAAAGTTCAAGGCAGGAGGGGGTTCGGCAAGGATAGTGACGCTTGCCGTGTTCCCGATACTTATCATGTTATCGATCACCGCGTATTTCCTGGGATTCTGGCGCGTTACGATGGACTGGATAGTGCCGATCGCGATAACGGCCACGATGATCGCGAACTATGTGCTTGCCATGATCGAAAAACAGGGCAATGCCATGACGTATCTGCTTACCAATCTTTTAGTGGGTGCGCTTCCCTATATAGTGCTCCACTTCAGACACAAGGATACGCCGATCACCTGGATCATATGCATACTTGTCAGCGTGATACTCTTTATCGGAGCGGTGATCTTTAAGGGTCGCGAGGTTTCAGAGGAGTTTCGCCGCAGACTAAATGTATAAATAACAATGAGAGGACGCCGAGAGTTACGGCGTCCTTTATATTTCCGCCAAAAGGTATGCAATTAAGACGCGAGAAGAGAAATAGCATATTTTTGAATCTCTTATGTATAGTTAGTGCGACTTGCCAAGAGTATAATGACCATCGTGAAAGACTAGGAAAACGGTGAATATATGGCAAAAGCAAATACAATAGAAATAGATGAAAAAACGCCCCTTTTAATGCTGGCGGGACCGATGTTTATAGAGCTGTTTCTTAACATACTCCTTAACAACATCGATACCATCATGTTAAGCCACCATTCCGAAAACGCAGTCGGTGCGGTGGGTAACGCCAATCAGGTCTTATTTTTACTCATAATCATGTTCAACGTCATCGCTACGGCCACAAGTGTCGTGGTGGCACAGTATTTAGGCGCCAGGCAGTATGACAAGATGAACATGATCTATACCCTTGCGGTATTTGTTAACCTCTTTTTCGGTATTTTCCTAAGCGGAGCGCTTGTTCTTTTTAAAGGTTATATACTGACGGCCCTTCATATACTTCCAGAGATGCGCGCGGATGCGATGCTGTATCTTGATATCGTGGGCGGCGGTATGTTTTTGCAGGCGTGCTACAACGTAATGCTGCAGATCCTAAGGTGTAACGGCTTTTCCAAGGTCGGCATGTACATCTCCGTAGTAATCAATGTCATAAACATCGTGGGCAACTATCTCTTCCTGTACGGCCCTTTAAAGTTCTTAAACTTAGGCGTTGCGGGTGTTGCTATCGCAACGGTAGTGGCGAGAGTGGTAGCTTTGATCATTGCGATCGCGTTCTTTTACCGCAAAAAGATCGGACGGTTCTCGTTTAAGTACCTTAATCCCTTCCCCGGAAAGTTACTGCTTCAGATGATCAAGATCGGACTTCCGTCCGCAGGAGAGAATCTGTTCTACAACATGTATCAGATGCTGCTGCTGTCATTTATCAACTCGATGGGCGGAGATGCGGTAAAGGCCAAGGTTTACTGCCAGAGCCTCATATCGTTTGCAATGGTATTTTCAAATGCTTCGGCCATGGCGACGCAGATCATCACGGGGCACTTAGTCGGCGCCGGCAAGGAAGATCTTGCCTACAAGCGCGTATTTAAGACACTTACGGTTTCGCTTCCGATAACTTTGGGACTTGCGTTCATAAACTTCTTGCTGTGCCCGATAACACTTGGCATATTTACCGAAAGTGAGGCGGTCATCGCGCTCGGACGCGGCATAATGCTTGTTGATATATTTATCGAGGTCGGAAGATGCCTTAACATGACGTTTGTGAGTTCGCTTAAAGCCGCGGGTTCGTACATATTCCCGCTCATCATAGGAATGATATGCATGTGGGGAATCGGCGCAACGGGCGGATACACGTTCGGAGTTTTGCTCGGCCTCGGCGTAAAGGGCGTATTTATGGGAACGGCTTCCGATGAATGTATACGCGGCCTCATAGTTATGTGGTATTGGTTTAAAAAGAAATGGTACGGCAAAGCCATCGTTAAACGAACGGTGGAGATCGAGGAAAAGCCCGCGTGAACTGCCATGATAAGCCCGCGACGGGGAAATGTAAATCATAAATCCATGAGTGCAATATTGTCGATGTAATGATACAATGAATAAGTCCGGGCGTTGTCGTGCCATGGGCGGCATAGCCAATGCGCTTCGGCAGCGGACGAAACATCGATAAGTAAAGGCAGTTATGGGATGAAAGATTTTTGGAGCAATAATAAGAAGATAATAATAGGGACGGTCGGCGCGCTTGCTGTTATAAGCTGTGCCGCCGTTTTGTTGTGTGTGGGCTTATCAAAGAGCAGGGAAAAGACTTCCGCCAATACGCTTGAAGCGATCTCGCAGTCGACAATTGTGATGTCGGATCTTTCGGCGGGGACGGCCAAACATGCAAAGGCCGAGGAAGAAGCGAGGATCAAAGCCGAAGAAGAGGCAAGACGCAAGGCCGAAGAGGAAGCAAGGTTAAAAGCCGAGGAAGAGGCGAGACTCAAAGCCGAAGAGGAAGCGCGTCTTAAGGCCGAGGAAGAGGCAAGGATAAAAGCCGAAGAAGAAGCAAAGGCCAAGGCCGAAGCCGAAGCCAAGGCTAAAGCCGAGGCAGCAGCGCTCGAAGATACAAAAGCCCCTGTATTTCTGTATTACAGAGGAACACCCAGCATCAAAGTGGGCAACGATTTTGATATCCACAGATTCATAGGTTATGCCGATGATGTGGACAGGGATGTTGATCTAAGGGTTGACGGAACTGTCGATACATCAACAGTCGGAACATATCCGCTCACTTTGACACTTACCGATGACACCGGCAAGACGACCGTTAAAAACATGGAAGTACACGTGACCGACGGAAGCGGTGGCGGCGGCGGTGGCGGTGGCGGCGGTGAAAAAGACCAGTTCACCGACTTTATCGCAAACTTTAAGACCGAAGAGACAAAACTCGGAATAGACGTATCGGGATATCAGGGCGACATAGACTTTGAAGCCATAAAGGCCGCGGGATGCGAATTTGTTTACATAAAACTCGGCGCTTATGACAGCGGAGACTTCTATATCGATTCGAAATACAAACAGAACATGGCCGGAGTTAAGGCAGCGGGCCTTATGAAAGGCATTTACTGGTACGGCGAAGAGAGCAACCAAAAAGAAGTTGAGGCAAGCGTTAAATACTTGATGGATCTTTTGGGTGGAGAGCCGCTTGACTTCCCCATCGCTTACGACTGGGAAGATTACAGAAACTTCGAGACTCATCACATGAACCTTTACGACCTTAACATGTGCTATGAGTATTTCGAGCAGGAAGTTGAGAAATACGGCTATACCGCCACATTGTACGGCAGCAAAAACGCCCAGGAAAACACCTGGACGAGGCCCAAGAAAGGACCCGTATGGCTTGCTCACTACAACTACGCAACATCCTATGCGGGAAGTTACTTTATGTGGCAGCAATCCAACACGGGCCGCATAGACGGCATCAAGGGTGATGTCGACTTAGACATCTTATTCCCCGCCCGCCTTAATCAATAACAAGCCAACAGATCAAGAATCCAACAAGTCAAGGGGACGGTTTCGGCGACTCAAAAATGAGCCACCGGCCGTCCCTTTTGCTTTCCCCGATTCCCATTGCATTTATCAAGCGGTTATGTTATCATCGACATTACTTACCTGCAGATGTGAATTATTTGTTTAAATAATATATCCGGATCATTCGGATCCATTTTTTCTAAGGCCGCAAAACGGCTTCAAAAGGCAGTTTCTGCCACGTTTCACTTGATTACATTTTTTCGAAATATTATAATGGGGGTAGGCTATTTATGGTAAAAATCGATTGGCACGCAGGTTTCGTGTCAGCTATTAAGCTAGAATTGCGTGAGTATGATAATTATCTTACTTACGAAGAAGAACATTACATAGCCAACAGAGCTCAAAGGCTCGATCTTTTGATAATTAAAAACAATGCCTTAGATGTAATAGGCAATCCGATCGCCAGGATATTCGGGAAATTCAATATCTTCGAATACAAAGGGATAGGCGATACACTTTCCTACGGCGACTTTTATAAGACACTGGCCTATACATCACTGTATCTTTATGAAAAGAAAACGGATGAGACATACTCGGCAGATTCATACACAATGACATTTGTGAGAAACTCTTATCCAAGAAAACTTATAGCACATCTACAAAGGGATGGTATCACATGTACCGAATATGTTCCGGGATACATAAGCGTTGAGGGTGCCATATTCAAAACACAGATTCTGATCACCGGCAGGATGGCCCCCGGCGAAAACATCTGGCTCAAGAGCCTAACGGACATCGGTACAAAAAATGATCTTAATTATATCATTT
>Ga0310691_10003175_pt1 | contig 20184 bp, 10 predicted proteins | sample 176DNAGHGlowgp2_FD_203887 | JGI IMG/M metagenome (GOLD analysis project Ga0310691, IMG submission 203887) | Sheep rumen microbial communities from Palmerston North, Manawatu-Wanganui, New Zealand - 1766 DNA GHGlow gp2 (v2) (version 2) | ecosystem: Host-associated > Mammals > Digestive system >...
AGCGCCCCCAGCGTCGACGCTTCTTCCTTACTCAGCGGCGAGATTTGCCATAAGCTGAATAACAGCGTGGAAACCCTGACCCCCATGTGGTTCCAGAATGTCGACATTCCGGGTGTTGACGCTGACGCCACACCTTTGCTGTCGTCCGACCATGCCATGGTGTTCAAGCGCAACGATAATTATACAAACGACTATAGCGGCATCAGCAGCTTAGGTGGCGGTACCTCGGATAATCCATACCGGGTAGCAAGTGGCGCCGACCTGAAGAAGATCAGCGACACCTTCATGACGATGAGTTATAGCAATTTCTATGTCAAGCAGACTGCCGACATCGATATGTCAACGGCAGAGCGTATTGTCCCCATCGGAGCAGGCACCAGCGGATTTGCAGGTCACTATGACGGCGATGGTCATGTCATCAGTAACTTGAGTTTCTCTAACTGCCAAGGCGAATCACTGGGTCTCTTCAACAACATCGTCAGCGGTGCCGTCGTTGAGAAACTTGGTATTGAGAACGGCACGTTTGTGGCATCGGATGCCAACAAGCGCGTGGGAGCCTTTGCGGGCAAGATAACCGGCAACGGCAAACTGCGCAACTGCTATGCCGCAGCAAGCACGGTCAACTTCAACAATAAGGCGGATGTCGTCGTGGGTGCCCTGGTGGGCGAACTGGCTGACCAGTCAAGCATCGAGAGCAGCTATGGCTATAAGAATACCGTCGTGGGACAAAACGTCGGCGGCAACAAGTGCTTTGGCTACATCGTGGGTAACATAGGCAGCAGTGCCTCAGCTACCCGCGTCTTTACCGATGCTGCCTCGCTGTGTGCCGACGGACAAAGCGGTTTCAACAATATCACCGCTTCAGGGAGAAGTGTCAGCGAAGACCGCTTCAAGACGGGTGAGCTGACTTACCTGCTCAATGGTTCGCCAGCGTACGATGCCGTGGCAAGCTCTGTCTGGCGACAGACCATCAAGACAGACCTCGCTCCGGTACTCAGCAGCAGCCATCTCGCGGTTTGGAAGTACTACTTGGCAGATGTGTCACAGACCATGTACACCAACTCTAATAATGTGCCTGAATACGCTACGCTCACGCTGGATCCTAATTATAATGATGGGGTGGCGACAGCGTTACAGGTGTTCAAGGCTGACGACAGTTACTATGTTCCTAAGTACCAGCTCGCCAATTCCATTCCGTCGCGCAATAATTATTATTTTGCCGGATGGAACACGAAGGCTGACAGAAAGGGAACACACTATGACAGAAATTACGAGATATTGCTGTCTCAGGCTACGACGCTCTATGCCGAGTGGGATTTGATGGTACCTGCCAATGGAGAATTTACTGCTTCGATACCAGATGGCACCACTTCCATTAAGATTTATGACGGTGGTGGCTACAACACGGAATATGGCAATAACTACGATGGAAAACTCACACTGACGGTTCCAAGCGGCCATATGATTTACCTGTCGGGTACTGTCGCTACTGAGGCTCCCGTCAATGGCGAGGCACGCGACTACATGATTGTACGTAATGGTGACACAACTGCAGATGTAGTGCATAATGGGCAGTCCACCAATTCTACAAACAAAGGCTATGTCTTTACCAGTACGACGGATGGCGTAGCGAAGAGCATCGGAGGAATCCAGTGTGGTGACCAGGTTACGATAGAGTTCGTCTCTAATGGTGAGAATAACTTCAAGGGTCTGAACCTCACGGCTACTATTGTCACAGGTGATGCCGAGACAATGGGACTGGGTACTGAAGATAACCCGTTTGAGATTGCTGACGCTAATGAGCTGAAAATGATTCAGGATTATATCCACTCGACCCATAATACCAATGTATATATCCGGCAGATTGCCGATATCGACCTGAGTGAGCTGGAGAATCCTACTCTTGCCCCATTGGATGCTGGCGAGGCAAACTTTGCTGGACACTATGATGGTTGCGGATATACCATCAAGAAGGGTACCATCACGTCTAATGGAACCGAGGTGGGCCTCTTCGCCAACCTCTCTGGCACAGTGAAGCGCCTCTGTATGGAGAATATCACCATCAGCTACAATCAGAACAATGCTAAGGTAGGTGCCATTGCTGGAAGCCTGGTTAATACGGGCGGCATTGCCAACTGCCGCTTCAAGGACATCATTTTCCAGAACAATAATCATACTGGTGGCACCGAAGGAATTGTTGCCGGTGCCAAATCCAATGAGGCTTCTATCGTAGGCTGTCTGCTGATAAACACAGACAAGGCAATCTGCGGCAATAAAACCCTTGGCGATGCCGAGCATTGCTATAAGGTCAACACTACGGATGACTTCAACCTGCAAAGTGGTAAGACATGCTATCTGCTGAACAACTCTACCAGTACCAACGCAGTCTGGAGACAGACCATCGGCACGGATGCCCTGCCAGTACCCAACGGCACTGACCCGCAGCCAGAAGATGGCAGCTCGCCAATCGTTTATTATCACAATCAAGAGGTTTCCGAGACCTCGTACGATGGCTACACCAACGAAGAAACGTTTGCACTGACAACGTTGAGGGTGCAGGATGTTGCCTTCAATGCGTCGACAGACAAACAAACTGTCAAGGGTAGCTTGGTCCGTCTGGCTGACTATGCTCCTGTTCACGATGGACTCACGTTAGTGGAATGGAACACCGAGTCTGACTTTAGCGGAGAAAACTATACGCCGAATGCTACGCTGCTGCTCAACTCAGATGCTGTCATCCTCTACCCGCAGTGGAATGTCATGCCAATGATTGTTCCTGGCGAGGGTACGGAGCAGAATCCATACATCGTAGACAGCGCGGATGACTGGAATGCACTTGCTTCGAACGTTACCTACTTCGACCCGAGCTTCCAAGGCTATAAGGACAAGTACATACGCCTGGATGCCGACATCGAAGTCTCGAAGATAATGGGTACTATGGCGGCAGAGTTTACGCAAGGTAATGCCTTCTGCGGTATATTCGACGGCAATGGACACTCCATCACTGCCACGATTACCGACACGGAGCACCAAGGTACCGCTCCCTTCTGCTATATCAACAATGCTACTATCAAGAACCTGACTGTCAACGGCACCATCAATGCGGGCTCGAAACAGCACGCAGCAGCTCTGGTGGGCTTTGCCAAAGGCACCTGCAGGATTGAGCATTGCAAGGTAACAGCTAACGTTAGCGGTGGTAATCACATCGGCGGCATCTTGGGACATGGCCTCGACGCCAACATCACCATCATCGACTGTTTGTTCAGCGGCTTGATGGAGGGTGGTTCTTTGGCCAAGGGTGTCTTCGCCGGATGGGGCAACAACGGCACCAAGACTGTCACCAACTGTCTCTACCTGATGCATGAGGGGCAGAACACGGACAATCTCGACCTCTCAAAGAAGAATGGAGGTAGCGAATCGGTGAACAACTGTTATAAGACCACCAGTGTGGGCTCATTCGGTACGCAGGCCACTGAGCAGCCTCACGAAGGTGAGATCTCTCAGGTCGTGTTAACGCTTTTCGGTCATACGATGTACGCTATTCATCCCTGTGCGGTCAGCGGTATCACTGATGCAGCTGTTTACGACCAGAGAGACGCTGATAATGGCATCATTAATATCACTCCAACAATGACAACTGCCATCAATGCGGAACCACTTAACTTGGGCAACTACTTGACAGCTACGCTGAACGGTGATGCCGTGACACAGGTTCCCCTCACTATCGACGAGGTAGGCAACTATACGCTCGTGCTTACGGGTCAGAACGGCTTCGTGGGCTCGAAGACCTACCATTTCACGGTGATTGGCGACCACGTCATCATCAACATGGCTGAGGAGGTAGGAACGTACAGCAGCACTGACGACCTGAACTTCACAGGCAGCGAACTAAAGGCTTACATCGCCGCAGGCTACAACAAGGGCGAGAATCAGGTACTTCTGGTACACGTCTATGACGTTCCTGCAGGAACAGGTGTCTTCCTGAGAGGTGAGGCTGGCGTGAAGTATAGCATACCGAAGAGCACTGCACAGTCTTACTACGTCAACATGTTGAAGCCTAACATCACGGCAGGCCCGATAGCCCAAACTGAGAGCAGCATGAGCAACTTCCTGCTGGCTAAGGTCAACGATGTCTACAAGTTCTGTGAACCCTCGGCAAATGCCACGCTGGGTGCCAACAAGGCTTACCTGCAGGTGCCCACCTCGTTCATCGAAGCCAACAGTGCCCGTGAGGTCGACATCGTCTTCGAGGATGACGTAACGGGTATCTTTGAAATGGAGAAATGGCGCAATGGCGAGAATGGTACTTTCTACGACCTCCAGGGCCGTCCAGTGCAGTCTACCAGTGCCAAGGGTCTCTATATCCGTAATGGTCGTAAGGTCGTGATTAAGTAAGAATAAAGTAAGAGCTTGCTCATACTTTATCGAGCGTGAGCGAGCTCGAACGAAGTTCAAGGTCGTGATTAAGTGAGAATAAAGCTTATGAAAAAAATATATCAACAACCAGTCACGTGGGTACTGCCTATCAACAAGGCAGTACCCATACTGGCTGCCTCTCCTTTTGTGACATCGGAACCGGAATCCGGTGGAGACATAGACCCCAATACTCAGGTAGAAACGGGGCTAAGCCGCGAATTCGGTTTCGACGAGTTCGACTACTAAACGTAAGTTGAACGTGCGAAAGTCGAATCATTAATTCGGGAATAAACAACAAGCCCTGGCGTCGTCATTGGCGCCAGGGCTTGTTAAAATTGGTGAGAAGACCAAAATTTTTCATTCGGAGACTGACAGACTGACAAAACCCCGATGCCCAGGGCGTTTGCAGTCTTTTTTGAGACTGTCAAGACTGACAAGAGACTGACATGTCTATCAGCTGTATTTAATTCAAATTCTCTAGAGAATTTTATCTAAATTAGCTATAAAAGCGATAAATTCTCTAGAGAATTTTTCGCTTCTACAGCTATTACGGCTCCTGCGTACACTCAGGTTTAGTACGCAAAGTCACTGTTTTATGCGAAAAACGTTAAATCATGCTCTTTTTCGCTTTAAAAAGAAAAGGCACTTACAAAATCTTTGTAAGTGCTTGATTTTCAATGTGGACCAGCCAGGGCTTGAACCTGGGACCTCCAGATTATGAGTCTGTTGCTCTAACCAACTGAGCTACAAGTCCAGTGCAAAAGCGATTTGCGGATGCAAAGTTACAAAAAAGATTAAAGATTAAACATTAAACATTAAATAATTAGCCGTTTTTAACATTTTATCGTAACTTTGCAGCCGTTATGGAAGTTAAAAGACAAGGATTAACAATTAGTGAGGTGGAGAAAAGCCGCCTCGAACATGGTGAGAATGTTCTGACGCCACCGAAAAGACAGTCGATGTGGCGTTTATACATAGAGAAATACCAAGACCCGATGATCCGTATCCTGTTGGTCGCTGCCGTCGTATCGCTGACACTGGCCTTTGTAAAACAGGACTTCATAGAGACGTTAGGTATTTTCTTTGCCATCATTCTGGCTACTACGGTTGGATTCTATTTTGAGCGCGATGCTGCCCGTAAGTTTGACGTACTTACCCAATTGGGTGAGGAACAGCCCGTCAAGGTGGTGCGCGATGGGAAAGTCATGGAGATACCGCGGCTCGAAGTTGTTGTCGGTGATGTTGTCATTGTAGAGACAGGCGACGAGGTACCTGCCGACGGATATCTCTTTGAATCTACCGACCTACAGGTAGATGAGTCGAGTCTGACGGGCGAGCCGATAACTAATAAACTCCCCCTATCCTCCTCCAAAGAGAGGGGGAACTCAGAGGAAGCGTACCCAAAGGATATGCTGCTGCGCTCGTCAATGGTGATGGGCGGTACAGGCCGCTATGTGGTATCAGCAGTAGGTGACAAGACAGAGATAGGCCACGTAGCACGCCAAGCCACAGAACTGACAAACGTAAAAACACCGCTGAACATCCAGTTGGAGCGACTGGCTAAGTTCATCAGCAAGGTGGGTATCACGCTGTCTGTATCATCGTTCTTTGCATTTCTTATTCACGACGTGTTGACTAATGATTTGTGGCACACCACCGATTACTTGTCAATGGTGGAGGTTGTGTTGCGCTACTTCATGATGTCCGTCACGCTGATAGTTATGGCTGTTCCAGAAGGTCTGCCTATGGCTGTCACCTTGGCACTGGCGCTGAATATGCGTCGTATGCTGAAAAGCAACAATCTGGTGCGTAAACTACAGGCATCGGAGACAATGGGTGCCGTTACCGTCATCTGTACAGACAAGACTGGCACACTGACGGAAAACAAAATGACGGTAAACGATGTCAGATGTCTGATGGAAGATGGAAGATGCTCAGACCTCAGACCTCAGACCTCAGACCTCTACAAAGCCATCGCACTGAACACGACGGCAACGCACGACGTGGGCAACCCCACAGAACAAGCACTGCTACGTTGGCTGCGCGACAAAGGAGTGGACTATCAGCAGTTGCGCGACGAGAACCCCATTAGCAGTCGAGAACCCTTTTCGACAGAACGTAAGTATATGTCGACCACCATTGGCGACACCTTATATATAAAAGGTGCACCTGAGGTAGTGATGGACCGCTGCACACTGACAGAAGAGGAGCGCAAGACTTTAGACCAGCAGTTGTTGGACTGGCAGAGCCATGCCATGCGTACGCTGGCTGTAGCCCAGAACAATGAGTTGCTTGCACTCTTTGCCATCAGCGATCCGCTGCGCAAGGAGGTTCCTGCCGCTATCCGGCAGTGTAATGATGCGGGTATTGACGTGAAGATAGTGACAGGCGACACGGTGGCTACCGCTAAAGAGATAGCCCAGCAGTGTGGCATAGACGACGGTTTCACTATCACGGGTGCCGAGTTTGCAGCACTGACTGACGAGGAAGCGCTGGAGCGTGTCAAGGACCTGAAAGTGATGTCTCGTGCGCGTCCTACCGACAAACAACGTCTGGTCAGTCTGCTGCAGCAACGTGGCGAGGTGGTTGCCGTCACTGGCGATGGTACCAACGACGCGCCTGCCCTGAATCGTGCCCACGTAGGACTGTCGCTAGGCTCTGGCACGAGTGTTGCCAAGCAGGCCAGCGACATCACCCTACTCGACGACTCGTTCAGCAGCATCGTCCATGCCGTGATGTGGGGACGTTCGCTCTATAAGAACATTCAGCGTTTTGTCTTCTTCCAACTTATCGTCAACGTGGCAGCCCTGTTGTTGGTGCTCTGCGGCGCATTCATTGGTACCGAGATGCCACTGACCATTACCCAGATACTATGGGTAAACCTCATCATGGACACACTGGCAGCGATGGCACTGGCCTCGCTACCACCCTCACGAGAAGTCATGGAGGAGAAACCTCGTTCCAGCGATGCCTTTATCATCACCCATTCCATGATACGAGGCATACTGACCGTTGGCGGACTGTTCTTTCTGGCGACCTTCTCCCTGCTATGGTATCTTGAGCGAGAAACGGGAATGGACGGCACCTCACTGACCATCTTCTTCACTATCTTCGTCATGCTGCAATGGTGGAACCTGTTTAATGCCCGCATGCTAGGCTCGTGCCACTCAGCCTTCCGCAGAATATGGGCCTGCGAAGGATTTCTCCTCGTACTGCTCATCGTACTCGTTGGCCAGTGGATTATCGTCACCTTTGGTGGCAGAATGTTCCGTACCGTCCCCCTGCCATGGCAGACGTGGGCTATGATTATTGTCGGCACCTCTGTCGTGTTGTGGGTGGGCGAGATATACCGTTTGATAGTACGTCTATGCAAAAAATAGGATATGTAGCCACCATTGGCATGTTCGACGGAGTACATCGTGGACACCAGTTCGTTCTGCAGCATGTTGTCGACGAGGCGCGCCAACGTGCTTTACGTTCTATGGCTATTACCTTTGACAAGGGTAGTACACAGACATTGACGCCACTTGCCCAGAAGCGCACGCTGCTGATGAATACAGGCATTGACCGCATCGAGGTGCTGACATTCAACGAAGCCCTGAAGCAGATGACTGCCCGCGAGTTTATGCAACAAGTGCTGCGCGACAAGTATGGTGTCAAGGTACTGCTCATCGGTTACGACAACCGCTTCGGTCATAACCGCACAGAAGGCTTTCAGGACTACGTGCGCTACGGAAAAGAATTGGATATTGAAGTCTTACAACTGCCTGCCGCTGGAGAGATTAGCAGTTCTATCATACGCCAACAGGTTGCTGCTGGAGATATCAGTAAGGCTAACGAGTTGCTGGGCCATCCTTATACCATAGCTGGACGAGTGGAACATGGTGAACACATTGGTACCAAGTTGGGATTCCCTACTGCCAACATCGTGGTAGACGACCAGTGCCAACTGATTCCTGCCGCAGGAGTGTACGCCGTGAATATCAGAATGGAGAACAATACCGAATGGAAACACGGTATGATGAATATTGGCACACGCCCCACCTTCAACGGACAGCGACAGACATTGGAGGTCAACATCTTCCATCTCAGCGAAGACCTCTATGGTCAACGGATAGAGGTGACCTTCGCAGAACGTCTGCGTGGAGAACAGCGTTTCGACAGCGCTGAAGCCCTGAAAGAACAATTACAACGAGACGCCATTGAGGCAGAAAGGATATTAGCATGAAGAAAGCACTTAGCTACCTACTTATTTTTATTGGCATCCAACTCGTAGGCGGTGCCATTGTAACCAACCTGTGGAGCCTCATCCAAGGCAGCAGCGACAAGACTGCAGCGATGCTCATCACCACAACTGGTGTGGTTGGTCTGATAACCATCGTCATCTTCCTATGGATGCGCTATGCAGAGCTGTCACCTAAGTGGTTACGCACACGTCCATGGACTATACTCTCATGGAGCGTGGTAGCCGCCTTAGGAGCCATCATTCCTTCAGCATGGCTACAAGAGCAGATGCCCGAACTGCCCAATTTTGCCGAGCAGGAGTTCGATACTATTCTGGGTACCCCGTGGGGCTATTTCGTCATTGGTCTGATGGCTCCGCTCAGTGAGGAAATTGTACTGCGTGGCGCCATCCTCAAGGAATTGTTGAAGTCAGAAAAACTCTCGGTGTGGACAGCCATCGCCATTTCCGCCTTGTTCTTTGCCTTAGTACATATGAACCCCGCACAAATGCCCCATGCCTTTCTCATCGGATTGTTGTTAGGCTGGATGTACTACCGTACAGGGTCCATCCTTCCCGGTGTTGCCTACCACTGGGCCAACAATAGTGTCGCCTATGTCATGTATGCGCTCTACCCAGACCCTGACATGAAACTTATTGACATCTTCAAGGGGTCAGAACAGCATGTTTATATGGCATTAGGATTTTCGCTATTGATACTCCTCCCTGCTCTGTATCAATTGCACCTGTGGATGCGCCGTGCAGAGTAAACATTTCTATCATTTCCCAGAATTTCTTTCCTAAAGTAAAGAAAGATGTTAGCAAGTCATTATTATAACGGAAAGGTTGAGGCAGGCTGTGATGAAGCAGGACGTGGCTGTCTGGCAGGCAGTGTGTATGCTGCTGCCGTCATCTTCCCTGAAGACTATCAGAACGACGAACTCAACGATTCCAAACAACTGACGGACAAGCGTCGCAAGCAGCTCCGCGAGATTATCCAGCGCGATGCTGTGGCATGGGCGGTGGGTATCGTTACACCTGAGGAGATAGATCATATCAACATACTTAACGCCTCCATCCTTGCCATGCACAGAGCCTTGGACCAACTGCAGGTACGCCCTGAAGCCATCATTGTTGACGGCAACCGCTTCAAGCCCTACCATGAACCAATAACCAATAACCGTGAACCAATAACCATCCCCCACACCACCATCGTCAAGGGGGATGGCAAGTATCTCAGCATCGCAGCTGCCTCCATTCTCGCCAAGACCTACCGCGACGACTATATGGACCTACTGGCCCAGGAGTTTCCGCAGTATGACTGGCTGTCGAACAAGGGCTACCCCACGAAAAAGCATAGAGAAGCAATACGGCAGTATGGCATTACGCCATACCACCGTAAGACTTTTAACCTGCTGGGCGACGGCCAGCTGTCGCTAAATTTTGAATATTAGTAAGCAGGCTTGCCTGCTTCAGCGAGTAATAATCAGTCCACCCATGGGTTGGATGGTAACCTTTGCAACACCCTTCTTATCCACCTTGAGCGAACGCAGCACAGGAGTGCTGGGCAGCCCTTTCTTGCCTGGCTGGTCGATGTAACATTGTACCGTCTGGCCAGCAAACATTGGCAATGAGAGTTGCAAGGTCTTCGCCTGTTGGGTACCATTCAGTCCTGCCACATACCACTTATTACCCGTACGGCGTGCCAGCACCACATACTTAGTAGGATAGCCGTCGAGGAAACGTACCTCATCCCACGTAGTAGGCAGTTGCTTGAGGAAATCCAGTTCAAACTGTGGCACATCCTGCAGGTTGTTGGGATACATCGCCACACAGTTAACACTGGTCTGCAGGACGATACCTGTTGCCAGCTCAAAAATGTCTGTTGTATAGCGACGATGACGACTCTTGTTGTCGCGACTGATATGATGGTTCAAGATAATGCCACCCCAGTCGAAGGACCCTACCGCATTACGGGCAAAGGGGTGCATGGTCAGCTCGAAACCCTCCGTCTTGGCATGATGCTCACTAAACATGATATTCTCTGAGGCCAAGGCTGCCTCCGATGCGACATAGTTAGGATACATGCGCTCCCAACCACGAGGAATGGTACATCCATGAAAGACCACCTGCAGTCCATAGCGGTTGGCATCAGCAAGGATGTCCTCGTAGAGCTTCATGGTCTCCTGTTTGTCACTGCCTAAGAAGTCTACCTTGATGCCTGCTATGCCTAACTTCTGAAGCCAGGCCATCTCACGGTTGCGAGCCAATGCCGTATTCATGCAGTGCTTAGGCGTCTGTGGCGCATCATTGGCATAGCCGTTGCTGCTGTACCACAAGAGTAGTTTAACACCCTTCTGGTTGGCATAGCGGTTCAGGTCGGCAATACGGTCACGGCCTATCTGCTTGTCCCACCAGTTGTCTACCAACACATACTCAAAACCCATGGCTGCCGACAAATCAATCATCTTCACTTGGTCGTCGTAGTTGACACTCTCATCCTGCCAGATAAGCCAGCTCCACGTATAGCGGCCGGGCTTGTAGGCCTGAGAGGGCTCATAGAGCGGTTCTACCACGTCATAGGGGATGGTGGTCTCGACGATAGGCTTCAGCGTGGTACCCACGGTGATGGTGCGCCAAGGTGTACAGCCAGGCAATGGCAGTCCTGCCCATGCACTGCCCAGTCCCTGCATCTCACCGATGTTGGGGAAGGCAATGGTGTAGCCCCGACCTGCCACATAGTCGCTCAAATGGCTGGCGCAGTAGTTGGAGCCCACTCCCGTCTCACTAATAAGTACCCAACCGGCAGGCACCTTAAACAGACAAGGGAAGGTGAAGCCCTCGCCAAAAGCCGAGCGCTCCGTCATTGGAGCATCAGCCTTGTAGTCCTCTTCATATGACGGTTTCGTACGCTGCCAGCCTACCATCGGAAGACTCTGCGGAGTCAGGAAGGTCGTCGTACCATCTGGCATATTGAATGATGATGTCTCGTTATAGACGACAGTGCTTAGACGGCTATTCCCCTTGGGCTGCAGTGCATAACGATAGGCGATGTCATTGTTTGACACACAGAAGGTAATGGTCAGCGGCTGTCCCTGACTATTCAGAAAGGTGATGTCAGCCTGGCGCGCCACATAGTGTGACGAAGAGGCCTTGGTGCGCGTCATAGTGTATGTCTTGTCGATATTACTTTCCTTCATCTCCTTGAAGGTCAGTCCACGGGTAAAGTCACTCATATCCGTCTTCAGTCCCAATGCCGAAGGATTCAGCATGGTCTTTCCCATGTAGCTGACACGATAGGTCAGCAGACCTTGAGCATCGTCGATAGTTACCACCAGTTTGCTGTCGGGTGACGTGATGTTGACTTCTTTTCCTTGTATCGACAGCGTCAATAGCGAAAACCCTATGGTTAATAATTTTCTCATAGTCTTATTCTCCTTTAGCAAATTTTCCGAAATACTGAAGACAGGTATCGCGCCACTCACGGGCATTCTCCACCTGGTGGTACAGACGCTCATCGACCTCACGCCAGCGCTGTTCGTCAATATAGTGGTGCATCTTATTGTGCCACAGATTTTGATGCTGCTCTACAGTAATAACACCTCTATTGTAGTGGAACTGCAACGATTCCCACAGCGTTGAGCCGTCCTTCATCTTGTAGTCCCAGGGCACATGGTGGAACCACAACAGCAGATTTTCCGGACATGTTGCCAGATTATCATACCTGCGAGCCAGCTCCGGACGATACTGACTGACTGCATCGGTACCCTTACTGCTGCGGTCAAAGCCTACGCCTTGCTTGTCGGCCTTGTGGTAGTAGACGGGACACCACTCCAACGGATAACTCTTGATAAAACCGTCAGGTTCTGGACCATAGTGATGGTCGAACTTAAAGATATGGTGCAATCCCAGTGGCATCATATAGTCCACACAAGCCTCGCGGCTCTCGTCCATGATCTGTGCTGCTGCATCGACAAAGGCTGCTTCACGGGTGAAAGTCTGTTCTAACCACTCGCGGGCTATCTTATCACTGGGCAACATGGGATTCCAGGCCAATCGGCCAAAGGCATACCAGTTGGCCTGCGAGAAATGATGGCCGCACCAGTTTTTATCCAGTCCGATGTTGGCGACACCGGCAATACCCTTCAACTCGCGCGGATTGACCTGCGAGAAGAACTCCTTCCACATAGGTGCCAGATAGACCAGATGACGAGACTGTCCCAAATACTCCTGGGTAATCTGCAGTTCCACCATGTTGGGGGTCTGCTTAATCTGATCGAAGATAGGACTATACGGTTCACGGGGCTGGAAGTCCAGCGGACCATTCTTAGTCTGTAGGATAACATTGTCGTGGAATTGTCCGTCCAGTGGCTTAAACTCGCTGACGGCCTGCTTGACACGATCTTCACCCTTGTGGTTGGCACCATAGACAAAGCAACGCCACATAACGATGCCTTTGTAAGGCTTCAGTGCATCTGCCAGCATGTTAGCACCATCGGCATGACTGCGCTGATAGTCGCCAGGGCCAGGTTGTCCCTCGCTGTTGGCCTTCACAAGGAAGCCACCAAAGTCGGGTATCAGTTTGTATATCTCCTTGGCTTTCTTCTTCCACCACTTAGCTACCGACTTGTCCAGCGGGTCAGCCGTTTTGGTATCACCTAGCGCCATAGGAGTAGCGAAGTTGATAGACAAATACACCTTGATATGATAAGGGCGCAGAATGTCGGCAATTTTTTTAACCTCCTTCAGATAGGGAGCAGTCAGCATCTTGGGCGACGCATTGACATTGTTCAACACGGTGCCATTGATGCCGATAGAGGCATTGGCACGTGCATACTCACGAATCAACTGAGGGTCGAAAGTGACAAGTTGCTTATTCTCCTGTTTCCAGAAGATGCTCTCGCCGGCATAACCACGCTCTATGCTGCCATCGAGGTTGTCCCAGTGGTTCAACAGTCGCAGCGGGAACACAGGGTGTGTCTCCATATTCATATCGCCACGCAACAGGGCATAGGTTCCATACAGCAGACCAGACTCACGACGGGCCGACAGCGTACTGCCGTCAAAGCGATAACCGTCGTCATCGGGCATGGTGGCATCGAGTTTCAAGGCAATGTGTGCTCCCTGATAGTAAATTTCTAACTCCTGTTTGATAATATCTATGGTGGGAGACGTCAGGTCGCAGACAACCTTTGCCTTGTTTACTGACTGGTAGCGTAACCATAGCAGATGACCATCCTCGGCATAAGTGCCAAGGGTGGTCATCGTGGCGAACAGTAAAAATAATATTTTCTTCATCCGTCGACTATTATTGTTTCAGCAGGTTCAGTGCCTGACGGGGTGCCATAGCATTGTGAACCTGTTCAGTATACTGTGTCAGTTTGGCGGTAGCCGTCAGTTTGATATCACGACTTGATGCACCAATGCGGAAAGTGTAAATACCTGCATCAGCCACCCACTGCGATACAGCCTCATCAAATGATGCCAGGTCGCGCTTGTCGATGGCCATGGTCAGTGTCTCGCTCTCGCCAGGCTGCAACATACGGGTCTTGGAAAAGGCCTTCAACTCCTGAACGGGTTTCTGCAACTTTCCTTTGGGAGCGGTAACATATACCTGTGCAACCTCCTTGCCGGCCACCTTACCAGTGTTTTTAATGGTTACACTGACGTTAACAACATCGCCACTAACCTTCACGGCAGGTTTAGCAAACTCAAAGGTGGTATAGCTCAGACCATAGCCGAAGGGATAAGCCACCTGTTTGTCGAAGGTATCGAAATAGCGGTAACCCACATAGATATCTTCCTCATGATTGGTATAATCCTCATTGGGAATACTACCATTACCCCATCCTTTCATCTCACGATAGGAGTACATATCCATCTCCTGCGGGAAGTTCTTTGTTGAAGGATGGTCAGTAGCAGCAATCGGCCATGTCATGGTCAGCTTACCGCTTGGGTTAGCCTTACCTGTCAGCACATCAGCAACACTATTACCTCCCTCCTCACCGGGCTGCCAGGCACAGAGGATAGCATCTACGCGGTCACGCCAAGAAGCGGTCTCCATCACACTGCCTGAATTCAGAATAACAATGACTGGCTTGCCTGCGGCGCGGAACTGGTTGCTCACGCGGAATATCATATCCTGCTCTATCTGTGTCAGGTTGAACTCTCCCTCAATTTTACGGTCCATACCCTCACCAGCCTGACGGCCAATAGTAATAATAGCAGCATCAGCCTCTTTGATTTCGTGCGCTACGCAGCGATCAGAAATCTCTATCTCGTCCAGCTTAGGCTGACCCTGGTCGAGGAACCACATCATCGGGTTCTTGTCGGCTTTCAGCTTCACCTTGGCATACTTCACATAGTTCTGGTAGATCTCGGTAAGCAGCGGAGTAGTCTTCACACCGATATTCTTCAGTCCTTGCACCATGTCGACAACATAAGGTACGTTGACGCAGCCAGAGCCCAAACCACCCGACATGAAGTCATAGCTATTAACACCAAACAGAGCTACTGTCTTCAGGTTTTTCATTGGCAGCACAGGTTCGTCACCTATCTTATTATTCTTCAGCAGCACCATGCCCTCTGTAGACGACTGGCGGGTTACCTTGGCATGAGCCTGCAAGTCAGGCTTGCTGTACTGGTATTTTCTGAAACGGGGTGTCTTGACAATATATGCCAGCATGTTGCGGACGTTGCGGTCTACATACTTAATATCCAGACGACCTGCCTTCACAGCCTCAACAATATCCTTAGCCTGAGCAGGATAGCCTGGCGTCATTAGGTCGTTGCCTGCCTCAACCTCCATCTCTGTGGGCAGGTCGGCACGTTTGCCTATCCAGTCTGTCATTACGATACCCTTGAAACCCCACTCATCACGCAGGATGGTGGTCAACAGGTCTTTGTTGCCTTGGGCATAAAGTCCGTTGATTTTGTTATAGGACGACATGATGGTCCAGGGGTCGCTCTTGCGTACCACAATCTCAAAGCCCTTCAGATAGAGTTCACGGAGAGCACGCTGTGAGAGTCGCTCATCACACTTCGTACGTGAGGTCTCCTGTGAGTTGACGGCAAAGTGCTTAGCTGACACGCCCACGCCTTGGCTCTGTATGCCCTTGGTCACAGCAGCGCCAATGAGTCCTGTCACGATGGGGTCCTCTGAGTAGTACTCGAAATTACGCCCACACAACGGACTACGATGCAGGTTCAGACCAGGACCCAGCACCACATCACAGCCATACTCCAGTGTCTCGTTACCGATGGCACGGCCCACCTCTTCGACAAGCTGTGTGTTCCATGTTGATGCCAAACAGGTTCCTACGGGGAAACCAGTGGCATAGTATGTATTGGAATCACCCTCACGACGTGGGTCAATGTGTACGCCGGCAGGACCGTCAGTCAGCACGGTAGCAGGAATGCCCAGACGCGGAATAGCCACCGTGATACCAGCAGCACCAGCCACCAACTTTTTCTGGTGTCCCATCATAGCACCAGAGCCTACAAAGGCATCGTTACCACCACCCACCAACAGTTGGGCTTTCTCTTCCAGAGTCATTGCCTGCAATACTTCGTCAATATTCGAAGCACTCAGTTGCGGAGCTTGCGCTTTCATTGTCATTGTCGTTGTTAACATGGCCGTCAGGCCCAGGATAATAAGTCGCTTGGTTTTCATATAATTAGTTAATTAGTTTTGTTAGTCACTCTCAAGTGCGAAAGAGTGTACAAATGTACATCTTTTTTCTGACATGACAAAATTTCGCGCCCATTTCTTTTGCATTTCGTTCAGTTTACACTACCTTTGCAGTCAGAAAACAAGAACTACCCAACAAAACTATGAATAAGAAAACACTTCTTTTAGCTATCGTGGTAGCAGCAGCTACTGCCGTACAAGCCAAGGTGCGCCTGCACCATTTGGTCAGTGACAATATGATTATCCAACAGCAGACAGATGTGCGTCTGTGGGGCTGGGCAAAGCCTGGTAAAAAAGTGACAGCCACCGTATCGTGGTCTGACCAAAAGAGCGAGGCTAAGGCTGACAAGCAGGGACGCTGGCTGCTAACAGTGCTATCACCTAAGGCCTCCTACGAACCGCTGAGCATCACCTTCGACGATGGTGACGGAAAAGTAACTATAAATAATGTACTCGCGGGTGAAGTATGGGTGTGTGCCGGTCAGTCGAACATGGAGATGCCGGTCAGGGGGTTCGGCAACTGTCCCGTCGACAACTACCTGCAAGAAGTTATCAACGCTGCTGGCAGCCAACAGGTGCGCTCTGCCAAGATTCCCAGCATCATGCGTATGACACCGCAAGAGGATGCTAATACCCATTGGCGCGAGTGCTCGCCAGCTACTGTCAGCGACTTCTCGGCAACGGGCTATTTTTTTGCCAAGCTACTCAACAAAATGCTCAACACCCCCATCGGTTTGATAGAAGCCAACAAAGGCGGCTCGCGTGTAGAGAGTTGGCTGACCAAAGAGAACCTGGAGAAGTATACTCAGGAGCCTACTGACTCTATGGGCATCGTCAACTTCAAGAAGGAGTGGGACTATCACCGCGCCATGCTGTGGGGCAATGGCACCTTCAACCCCATTCTGAACTATACCGTCAAAGGCATCATCTTCTATCAAGGCTGTTCGAATGTGGGCGATCCAGGCAACCAGTATTCTGAGCGTCTGAAACTGCTGGTTGAGCAGTGGAGGAAGCAGTTCGGACTGGGCGAATTGCCGTTCTTCTTTGTACAGATAGCACCCTTCGACAGTGGCGACAAACAGGGCACATGGAATGCCATTCTGCAGGAACAGCAGTTCAGGGCCTCACAGATAATCCCCAACAGCGGACTGGTCTGTCTGAACGATGCTGTCTACCCTTATGAGGGTACACAGATTCACCCTGCCCAAAAGCGGAAGGTGGGCGAGCGTTTGGCTCTGCAAGCACTTAACAAGACCTACGGCATGCAGTGGTTGATGTGCGAGAGCATGTCGTTCCGCGATATGCAGATCAAGGACGACAAAGTAATGCTCCACTTCAACAATGACTATGGCGCCATCAGTCGTTTCGAAGACATCCAAGGCTTTGAGGTGGCCGGCAACGACCGTGTGTTCCACCCTGCCAAGGCCAGCCACTTCTGGCAACCGGGTGGTGGCTATTGGGACGAATGCGTCGTGGTCAGCAGCAACGAGGTAAAAGCCCCCGTAGCTGTACGCTACTGTTTCCGCAACTGGCAGTTGGGTAATCTGGCCAACGCTGCCGGACTGCCTCTATTCCCTTTCCGTTCAGACAACTGGTAATGGAGCATCCTTTAGAATTATTCAAGTACTGTCCCATCTGTGGCAGTTGCCATTTTGAAGTCCACAACTTCAAAAGCAAGAAGTGCAGCGACTGTGGTTTTACCTACTATGCCAATCCCTGTTCAGCAACAGCAGCCTTCATCGTCAACGACCGTAACGAGCTGCTGGTAGTCCGTCGTGCCAAGGACCCCGCCAAGGGCACCCTTGACCTGCCAGGCGGTTTCTGCGACATGTACGAAACAGTAGAGGAGGGTATGCGCCGAGAAATCAAGGAAGAAACAGGACTGGAGGTCGACAACATCCAATACCTTTTTTCCTCGCCTAATGTCTATATGTACAGCGGCATGGGTATCCACACACTGGACATGGACTACCTTGTCAGGGTTCATGGTGATGTACCTGTTGTGAAAGCTGCTGACGATGCTGCCGAAGCACTTTGGCTACCTATTAGTGACATTAACCCTACCGACTTCGGACTGACCAGCATCCGTAATGCGGTCATTCGGTTCTTGGCAGAAAAATGTTAAGAAAATAAAAAATTATATATATATATAAGGTGTAACCAAAACTTTTGCCTACTTTTGCAGCCCAAAAGTATAAAAACAAACTTGTAAAAAGACAGAATAATGCAAAAGAATTTGGTGATAGTAGAGTCTCCTGCCAAGGCCAAAACCATTGAGAAGTTCCTGGGCAGCGACTACAAGGTTATGTCAAGCTATGGTCATATCCGCGACTTGAAAAAGAAGGAGATGAGTATAGACACTGGCACCCTCGAACCCGAATATGAAATTCCCGAAGAGAAGGAGAAACTCGTTAAAGAACTGAAGAACAACGCAGAAAAGGCAGAGAAGGTCTGGCTCGCATCCGATGAGGACCGCGAGGGAGAGGCCATCTCATGGCACCTGTGCGAAGTACTGGGTCTGGACGAGGAGAAAACTAACCGTATCGTATTCCACGAAATCACCAAGCCGGCTATTCTGAAGGCTATCGAGACACCACGACACCTGGATATGAACCTGGTAAACGCCCAGCAAGCACGTCGTGTATTGGACCGTCTGGTAGGTTTTAAATTGTCGCCCGTATTGTGGCGCAAGGTAAAACCCGCCCTGTCAGCAGGTCGTGTACAGAGTGTTGCCGTTCGACTCATCGTTGAGCGCGAGCGCGAAATACAGAATTTCCAGAGCGAGGCTTACTATAGTATTTCCGGTATCTTTGCCATCACCAATAAAGACGGCTCACAGACGGAGGTCAAGGCTACACTGGCCCAGCGCATGAAGACACACGACGAGGTAGAGCATTTCCTACAGCAGTGCATCGACGCCACCTATACCGTCCAGTCTGTCAGCAAGAAACCCATGAAGCGCACGCCTGCTCCTCCTTTCACCACTTCTACGCTGCAACAGGAGGCCGCCCGCAAGTTAGGCTTCACCGTCAGTCAGACAATGATGGTTGCCCAGCACCTCTACGAACACGGACAGATTACCTATATGCGTACAGACTCGGTCAACCTGTCAGACCTATGTATCAATGCCAGCAAAGAAGAGATCAGCAAGCTCTACGGTGTGGAATATAGCAAGGTGCGCAAGTATCACACGAATTCAAAGGGTGCCCAAGAGGCTCACGAGGCTATCCGTCCCACCTATATGGACCGCACAGAGATTGAGGGAACTTCTCAGGAGCGCAAACTTTACGACCTCATCTGGAAACGTACCATTGCCAGTCAGATGGCTGATGCAGAAATCGAAAAGACTACAGTGGATATAGAAATCGTAGATGCCAACGGCCAAAAGCAGAATGCCAACTTTGTGGCACAGGGCGAGGTCATCAAGTTCGACGGCTTCTTCAAGGTCTACCGAGAGTCCGTCGATGATGACGACACACAAGATGAAGAGTCTCACGTACTGCCCCCGCTGAAGAAAGACATGCAGCTCACTCGCCGCGAGATACAAGCTACCGAGCGTTTCAGCCAGGGTCCACAGCGCTACACGGAGGCTTCGCTGGTTCACAAGTTGGAGGAACTGGGTATTGGCCGTCCGTCAACCTATGCGCCCACCATCTCCACCATCCAGCAGCGTGAATATGTGCACAAGGGTGACAAGAAGGGCGAAGAGCGCAAGTACACCATCGACATACTGAAGGGCAAGATTATCACCCAGAAGACACGTACGGAGATGGCTGGCTCTGACAAGGGCAAGCTACTGCCTTCCGACATCGGTATCGTGGTTAACGACTTCCTCATGAAGTCTTTCCCCAACATC
>Ga0310691_10003176_pt1 | contig 20178 bp, 14 predicted proteins | sample 176DNAGHGlowgp2_FD_203887 | JGI IMG/M metagenome (GOLD analysis project Ga0310691, IMG submission 203887) | Sheep rumen microbial communities from Palmerston North, Manawatu-Wanganui, New Zealand - 1766 DNA GHGlow gp2 (v2) (version 2) | ecosystem: Host-associated > Mammals > Digestive system >...
CATAGCCGAGAGACTCGTCAAGGAAAATCAGGACCTTGTTAACGGTTCCGTAGACGGATTGTACGCATTTACCCATCCCTTCGGATGCTCTCAGATGGGAGATGACCATGCGACTACCAGGAAAGTATTGGCTTCACTGGTAAAGCATCCCAATGCCGGCGGAGTATTGGTGTTATCGTTGGGCTGTGAAAATCTTACAAGCGAGCAGTTCAAAGAAGAACTGCGCGAATGGAATGGCGAAAGGGTTAAATTCCTTACATGTCAGAACTGCGAGGATGAGATCGCGGAAGGCAGTAGGCTGCTTAAAGAACTTGCGGAATATGCCGGAAAGAGCCAAAGAGAAGAGATAGATGCATCGGAACTTATAGTAGGCATGAAGTGCGGCGGATCCGACGGACTTTCGGGTATAACCGCCAATCCGACCGTCGGAAGGTTTTCGGATAAACTTATAGCGATGGGCGGTTCGACGGTGCTTACGGAAGTACCTGAGATGTTCGGAGCAGAATCGATACTTTTTAACCGTTGCAAAGACAAGAGTACTTTCGATAAAGCCGTATCAATGGTAGATAACTTTAAAAAGTATTTTACGGAACACGGGCAGGTGGTATATGAAAATCCGAGTCCGGGCAATAAAGCCGGAGGCATTACCACGTTGGAAGATAAATCCTGTGGTTGCGTACAGAAGGGCGGAAGTGCTACGATAGTTGATGTACTTGAATATGCCGAGCCTGTGACACGCAAGGGCCTTACGCTTCTGTCGGGTCCGGGCAATGATATGGTGTCAACAACGGATCTTACCGCGGCCGGAGTGCATATGATCCTCTTTACAACAGGCCGGGGAACACCTTTCGGAGCGCCCGCACCCACTGTTAAGATATCTACCAATACCGATCTGTACGAAAAGAAAGGCTGCTGGATAGATTTCAATGCGGGAACCGTAGCGGAAGGTAAAGAAACCTTGGACGAAGCGGGTGACAGATTGCTTGAACTGGTGCTTGAAACGGCAAGCGGCAAGCGCACGAAACAGGAAGAAAACGGATACAGAGAGATCTCTATATTCAAAGACGGAGTAACGCTGTAGAGGTCTGACCGTTTCAACCAGGGAAAGTGCTTGGTATCATTGAGATCAGCGTAAAACGCAATTACTACCCGAAAACCATCCTACCTATACCTCCCCTTGTTTGTTAAGATTTTTACAAATCTTGCAAGCAAACGGGAGGTTTTATTATGATCAAAAGAAAGCATGCAGGCGTTATATCGGTCTTGCTGTCGGTAATTCTTATGCTGACAATGATCCACCGGTATTGGATCCCTGTCATGGCAGACGGAGAGGATCCTATCGAGAGAGACGGAATAACTTATGAGTATAATGATGGGAGTCATAAGTATGAAGTCTATATCAATCCGGTTGATAACAATGCGGATCTTGTGAGCGGGAGTATTACGGTTCCGGGAGAATGTGTACTGCACATCTTTGATATGGAACCTGTAGCAGACTCCATTACAGTGGAATCCGACGGAATGTTGGATATCCGGGCATTCGATGAAACAGAAACAAAAACGCTGACCGGCGATATAAATCTTGCAGGCGGAGCAGAGTTATGCATTTTCGGAAACGGAAGACTTAACGGAACAGTTACTGCTTCGCAGGATTCCGTGATGACACTTGAGTCTTATGCCAATAAGCCCGAATCGGTCACTTTATATGAAGCGGACGGCTTAAATGAGTTAACGGAGTTTACGGAAGAGACACGCTTTGTTTACATCTATTTTGACGAAGAGGATACATATAAATGGGTAGTCTTTGTTGCTCCCAATGAAGATCCTGATGTAGCCCCGTTCGTCATCTATGTAGAGCTGGGAAATTATGACGGCGAATACAGTGTGCAGACATTCAGTGATCCCGCATGTACAAACGAAATCAGCCATGAGGTGATCGAGGAAACTGCAGAGTATGATTTTTACAGCAAAAGGATCAGGATAGATGAAGACGGTTGGAATCCGTTCGGAGACCCGGATCAGAGTATCGATCCGGATCCTGTAACCATCAAAGTTACTATTTCGGATACAGATAAGGTAATTCTGGATGCAGGGATCGGTTGGGACGGTGATCCGCCAACCTATGTAACATCTATTATGGAACAGGCGGTTTCCGCTGACGGAAAGACGCTCATTTATTCTTATGACGCTCCTGCAGATCTTGATAATAATCCTCATGACATTCATATTGCAGTAGGATATGCCGGCAGCGGTAACGGGGCTATTGTGGATACCGTCAATGACTATATTTATGCATATGACACAGACACGGTTGATCGTCTGGCTGCCGAATTATATGCGCGGTTCATTGAAATTGCCATGTTTGAAGATTTTGGGATCACTTCCCCGGATGATCTGGCAACTAAAATTCAGACTACCGGAGATCCCTATACGATAAACGTCACTAATGCCGACGGATCGGTTGATACCAGGAATGTACAGGATTATGAGGTTTCATGGGGCGTAGATGAACAAGACGGAACACCTGTTACTTCTGTGATTCCCGTCTATGAACTTACCGATACAAACGAATTTCTGATATGTACTGACTTTGATGAATCCACCGGGCACGGTACTACATTCTACTCAAGGATCGCCTTAACCGATGAGATCCGGTTCTATGCAGATGCCGAAGGCAATCAATTGGAATGTGTGATTTATTCACCGATCACGGATTATTCGCATGTAATGGCCGGCGGAAACGGATCGGAGATGTTTATTACGAATACCAACGGTCTCTGCAGTTTTCAGATTGCAACCAGGTATCCGGACGGAGCCAGATTTGCGGATTGGGGTAGCAATTGCCGCATTTTGAAATCTACGGAGACTTATGTGGCTGTTGTCGGAGAAGGAGAAACAAAAGACTATGGTGGTCTTGGTGTAAACGGTCATACGGAAGACAACATATGGAAAACCGGAGACGGCGCGGAAGTATGTGCCTACATCGGATATTCCACTTTATACCTCGAACCTTTGGGAGATGCTGTAACCGGAGTCAATGTAAAAGACATTTCTTCCGTAAGTCTGGATGACCCCAAGCTGGCAGACGGGGTAACTATCGGAGGGGTATCAGACGGTAAAGTGAGGATCGATTTTGCATCCAATTATTATGACAGAGTTCCCGTCACGATAACATATACTAACGGTTTTAGAGAAAGCATTGTTATTTTACGTATAGGCCTTGTGATCCAGTATACATATTTAGATGATAGCGGTAACAGCGCTATCAGATATGATTGTAAGCCCGGTACAGAATGTTCTTTTACTTACGATTACCAAAGCGGGGAGCAGGCGCTGGTCTATGCCACATATTATCATCCGTCAAACGATAATACCGCCAACGCAGGATCGCCGGTGCTGTTGAATCTTAAATTTGCGGACGGAACAAGCAGGATCATAGAAGCGACAGACCCCACCCATAATTTTAACGGATATTCTGCCGCTGATGCAAATGCGGTGGCAACCACCTCCTTCATTATAGGATTTGCACATACAAAATACCAAGACGAATACGGATATTGGTACGGTAATATTATATCTCAGGTTTATTCCGAAGCCCCTTTCCATGCTACTGTATTGAATTCAGGTTATGATGATCCCGACACGTACGGCGGTACTCAATCCGGTTCGGGAGAAGGCGTATATTGGGATGGCCGGATGGACTGGTACGAATAGGAGGAACGAGATATGAGTAACTATACCGAAATATCGGTTTCTTTTAATAAAAACCGTGCAATTTATCTGATAATAGCGGGAATCCTGGCTTTGTGTGTATGGCTTATGAATCCTTTGAAAGTACGGGCCGCGGGAAAGGATGTTAACATCAGTTCTGCATCCGCCACCACATCATCTGTGACTGTAAGCGGTACAACAGATGCCAGCTCTGTAATGGTTCAGGTACGCGATGCCGACGGAAATGTACTTGATATGTATTCCATGGGCGTATTAAACGGAGAATTTTCGGGATCTTTCAATGTAAACCTTACCTCCGGTCAGGATGTTGAAATATATGTTGCGGATTACGAAGGAGGTCCGTTTGCCAGACAGAGCACTACCGCAACGGCTCCCGCTCAGAATCCTTCCTCAGGTTCGGGAAATTCTTCATCGGGTTCTTCGGGTCAGGAAGGTTCCGACAGTGGTGACGGATCTTCTTCAGGAGGGTCCGGTGCTACAAAATTGACGACGGTTAAGATGGAATACATCGTCGTAAGGGGTGATACCATGACAAAGATCGCATGGAAGCTTGGTGTGAGCCTGTCATCTCTTAGAAGTTGGAATACTTACATAAAGAATATCAATCTGATATTCCCCGGACAGAAGATCGCTTATTTTGTTGAAAAGGAAGTTCCGGCAGACGGAAACGAGAATGCGGGCAATAATAATACAGGCAATCAGACAAGGTCACGCAGGTATTATGTAGTACAAAAAGGCGATAACCTCTACAGGATCGCCAGAAGACTGGGAACAACCTTGAGAGAACTGCTCATCCTGAATCCTCTCAAGAATCCGAATCTGATCTTCCCGGGACAGAGAATCTATTATTGATCACTTTATAACATAAAAATCGGCCTTTGAAGTGAGAATGGCCGTGGGTAGTTTGCGGGTAGGCAAGACGAAAAACGCCTTAAAAAAGCGCTTTTTGTTCGCCTACCCGCCTTTTGATTTTGTTTGACGCTCCGTATTGACAATGATAACTTATATTTATGAATCAATCGAATGAGAGACACAATTTTATCTGTATTTTCATAATGATGTCCCTCACTATTCTGGTGACATCTACTGCTTTTATCAGTTGGTATTACAAGATCGCATCTTTGTATCCTTCCAAGATCACCGATTTCACTGCGGAAGTTTTGGTCTATGTGATCCATATCCTGGGCATGATGTTATTTTCCCTGGGATTGAAGCGAAACCCCAATCGTGTTCTAAATAAAAAAAGTTATATCCTTTGCATATGCCTTTGGTTTTTTATGAGTATGATTTCCGTGGCAACGGACCTTATACCGGTGGTAATGGGATTCGGACTTATAGCATCGCTTTTGACCGGTCATCTGTTTGGTTATTACTTGACGGGTCTGGCACTGAAGACAAAGCAGAGAAGAGGTCTGCTTTTTGGCGGAGCGGGAGCAGTGACATCTATCGTTTCTTTTTTGATCTCCCTGCCTATGCATGGCTCTTTTCTGGCTCAACCATCGGTATGGATCCTTTATACTATCTTTGTTCTGATATCCGTACTCTGTGCATGGTTCCTATTTCCGGAAAAAGAAAATGCTGCATCCGAGGAACTTAGCGATCCGGCGGTTATCGAGATAAAAGAACCGGGAAAGGTCAGAACCTATTTCATTTTTTGCGCTGTCACCATTGTCTTATTAAGCATGGTGGGGAATATGGGATTCTACTTTCCTTCCGCGGATATTACTCAGGCCGGTGTGAATCTGGAATTCTCAAGAGCTTTTTATTCGATCGGATTGATCATCGCAGGTCTTGTATATGACAAAAGCCCCAAAACGGCATTGATCCTTTGCAGTACCACTGTCCTGTTTCCCGTTGTATCGCTGCTATTGATGGAGCAGATTCATGCAAGTGCGGTGATCTGGGTGATGGCATACATTATTCTGGGATTTGTATCGGTTTCCAGAGCCCTGACATTTGTGGTGCCGGCGGGATCCACTCCGAAACTTCTTTATCTGGCGCCTTTCGGGTTTGCCTTCGGCAGGTTGGGTGAAGCTCTTGGAGCATCTGCCGGGATATTGCTGACTCCCTATCATTTAAGCCATGTTATAGCCACTTCTGTAGTATGTGTTTTAACCTTGTTTGCCATTTTTCTTTTGTTTGATCTCGGTTTGCAAAATGATGTCAGACAGATGGTGACAGCGGGAATCACAAAGTCAAAGGATGAGTGTGCAGACAGCCTTTCATACAGGGAACGGGAAGTTTTGCAGATGCTCTTAAACGGAAAGACCTATAGGGAAATTGCGTCGGAGCTTTTTATTTCAGAAAACACAGTGAAATTTCATGTGAAGAATATTTATAAGAAATACGGCTGTTCAAGCCGCAAGGAACTGATACAAAAATACAGATCTTAAATGCAGAAAAGGGCACCGTGTGGTGCCCTTTTTTCGCGGGCTTGCGCGGTGCTCTTTTCTGATGACTTGTTTTTCTTGTGAACTATACGCCTTCTATATTATAATGAAAGATAATGTACAACTGTAACGTAATAAAGAACAAGTCACTGACTGCCGGGTAAAAGGTGAAGGCGTGAAGAAAACACTGATCATAACTATCAACCTTGTGATAATAGGTTTGATACTCTTCTTTATAATTCAATATGCCAATACAAAGATGCGTGAGAACAATGACAGTGTTATCGAGGCTTTCGAAAAAATGACTGTCACGGCCGAGCAGATCATCACGAACTACCTTGAGGATGAGCAGCATCTTTGTGATATATGGTCCAATTACATCAACCGTTCTGCAGAGGCGGGTACGCCCATGACTGAGGACGAAGCCATCTCTTTTGTCAGAAGAGCCCAGATCTCTCCCATTATTTACGGTCATCTGATATTTCCCAACGACCTTTCCAGAAGCGGTATATCTACGCATCCGAGTTCGGTGGATCCGGACGATTATTCGGTTTCATACCGTAACATCCATATGTTTGACGATCCCGATGCCATCAGCCGGGATGACGGTGTTGTAAATCTTACCAGAGCGTATACGAATCCGCAGAATGGTGTTCAGTCCATTGCATTCATGAACTACGTGACTATCATTGATGAGGAGGATAACCGGCAACTCAAAGAGGCGCTTCTGATGCGTGTTGAACCGGTAAGTGCACTGGAGGATAAGCTTGTTTTCTTAAAAGGTGAATACGAAAACGTGGAGATCGCACTCATCAACAAGGACGGAGACTATCTGGTACACGGAAAATCCCTTAAAAACTCCAATTTCTTTGAATATTACAAATCATATAACCATACGGACAGCGCAGAATACAAGACAATGATAGACCGGGTCACCTCAGGATCCGGAACCATGAGGATGCTCAATTCCAAAGGTGAGGAATGCGTTATAGCTTATACGCCTCTTACTTCGATGGATACATGGCATCTTTTGACGTATATACCTGCGAGCGAACTCTCGACAAATGCGGTCGTTGACTGGATGTTACTTGGAATCGTGATATTGGGCCTTCTGATATTGCTTGTATTTAACTTCCTGATACTTATGTTCTACAACAGGAAACTTGCGGAGGCTGCCGAAGCGGCCAACCAGGCCAACGACGCCAAATCCTACTTCTTATCGACAATGTCTCATGACATCCGTACGCCCATGAATGCGATCATGGGCCTTAACGAGATGGTATTAAGAGACAGTCACGAAGAGGAGATCGTGGCATATTCCGAAAGCATCCGAACGGCCGGCAAGACGTTGCTCGGACTGATCAACGATATCCTTGATTTTTCCAAGATAGAAGCCGGTAAGATGGACATAATCAATGTCGACTACAATTTTGTTTCCCTGCTCAACGACCTTGTGAACATGGTCCAGGGTAAGGCCGAGGATAAGGGCATTGCCTTAAATCTTGATGTCGACAGGAACATCCCGATGATACTTCACGGAGATGAGATCCGCATCAAGCAGATCATCACCAATATTCTCTCAAATGCCGTAAAATACACAAAAGAGGGTTCGATCACCTTCAAAGCGGGTTTTGAAAAAGAAAACGCCGATCCCAATTCGATCAGACTGTTTATAAGCGTTACCGATACGGGTATCGGTATAAAGCCCGAAGATCTGGATCGCCTCTTTAAAGCCTTCGAGCGTATAGAGGAGAAGAGAAACAGGAATATCGAAGGAACCGGTCTTGGAATGAGCATTGCACAAAGTTTCCTGGCAATGATGGGAAGCCATATTGATGTTCAAAGCGAATACGGAAAAGGTTCGACTTTCTCGTTTGAACTTGTTCAGGGTGTAAAGAACTGGAATCCAATCGGCGATTACGAAGAGACCTTCAAACGTTCCGTTTCAGACAGAAAGAAATACAGAGAGAGCTTTATAGCGCCGCATGCAAGGCTTCTGGTGGTTGATGACACGCCTGTCAATCTTTCCGTTTTCCAAAGCCTCCTTAAGCGCACAAAAGTGCAGATAGATACGGCCGGCAGCGGAGATGAAGGCATTTCGTTATACAAGCAGAAACATTACGATGTTATTTTCTTGGATCACATGATGCCCGATAAAGACGGTATCGAGACACTCAAGGAAATGAAGGAGATCAAAGATACTCCCAATGCCGAGACTCCTGTTGTATGTCTTACCGCCAATGCGATCTCGGGTATGCGTGAAATGTATATCAATGAAGGCTTTGACGATTATATCACCAAGCCTATCGATCCCGACAGACTTGAAACGATGCTGCTTCAGTACCTTCCGAAAGGTAAGATCGCTCCGGCATCGGATGATGAAGGGGAAGATGATTTCTTTATCCCGGATTTCATTTTCAAACTTGATGACCTGGACGTTAATTCCGGTCTGATACACTGTGGTAGTCGTGAATCATATATGGTCACGCTTAAAATGTATCTTGATGCCGCTGACAAAAATGCGGATGACATAGAAAAATACTGGAATGTAAGGGATCTTAAGAATGTTACCATTAAGGTTCATGCGCTTAAGAGTACTTCACGTGTTATCGGAGCCTTAAAACTCGGAGAATTTGCGGGCAGGCTTGAAAAAGCGGGAGAATCCGGAGATACGGATACTCTTGAAAGAGAGATTGGAAAACTTCTTGCGGAGTACAGAGCTCTTGCAAAAGAACTTGAACCTTTAAAAGATCTTGATAATGATGCGGCGGGTGATGACCGGCCGATCATTTCCGATCGGGATATGAAAGAGGCCTACACCGCTATTGCGGAATTCTGTGCCTCATTTGATTATGACAGTGTTGTCAATATCGTGGAATCGCTTGACGGATACAGATTCCCCGAAGAAGAGGCAACCAGATTTGACGCCATCAAAAAGGCTGTCGACAATTTTGATTATGACCTGATACCGGGGATTTTATCGGGGGGAGAAAAATAATGGATAGCAAGATTCTGATTGTCAGCCGCAAAAGCGGATTTATGGCGGATGCGCTTCAGGCAAACCTTAAAAAAGCGGGATTCATTACCATTCAGGCAGAACCGGAAGTCCAGAGCATAGAAGCGGGAAAAGAGGATGTCGATCTGATTCTGATTCTGGCGGGAGATTATGTATATGACTCCGATGAAGCTCTCGTGTATATCATGGATATCAGCAGGGACGAAGAATGCCCCATCTGTCTGATCGGATACGACGATGAACTGGTCGCTATCAAAAAGTATATACCTGAACCCTATATAAAAAGGGAGTACAAGCGGCCTTTCGATGCCAAATACGTTGCGGAGGGTCTGATGTCTCTTGCCATGGAAGCCGGGGAAAAGAGACTTGGCAAGCACATTCTTTTGGTCGATGACGACACGACATTTTTAAAGATGCTTAGAGGGTGGTTGTCCGAAAAATACAGGATCACGGCGGTAAAATCCGGCATGCAGGCCATTACATATATGGCCAATCACCGTCCCGACCTTATATTGCTGGACTATGATATGCCCATTACTCCCGGGCCGCAGGTCATGGAAATGATAAGAAGCGAATACGATTACAAAGATATTCCGATCATTTTCCTTACCGGCAAGTCTGATCGCGAAAGCATAATGAATGTAATGAGGTTAAAACCGGCGGGATACTTTTTAAAGACAATGCCGCGTGACGAGCTGGTTGCGTCGATAGATGCGTATTTTGAAGAACACAAGTGGGACAATATGTGATGGGGATCATATAAGTTACCGGGATCACAGGGGTTTACCCGGGGGAAAGTGTGTTAATGATACGAAGCGGAGGCGGCATTTATGTTTAAAACAACAGGATTGCTCAAAAAGACACTGGTTTCGATACTTATGATCGCACTGTTCGCGGGAACAACGGCGTGCGGCAACAAAACTGCCCAAAGTACGGAATTTAAACCCACACTCCCCACCGAGACATCGTGCTCTGTCAAGGTTGTGGGAACTTATTCAAACTTCGAATCGCTCGAAAGTGAATTTGAACGTTTCTATGAATACTATCCGAACGTAAGTCTCAATTACGTTTATCTGGATGATTACGAAAACACCATTGCAAGCGCTTTGATGAGTGACGAGGCTCCCGACATCTATGTCACCGGTTCCTGGATGATCGAAAACGAAAAAATGGCTTCGGTGCTTGAAAGTGCGGAGGTGCTTTCCGATCCTTCTTTAAATATCAATATGGACTGTTTCCGTGAAGGTGCGAAATGGACTCTTCCAAACGGCGATGTAGTCATGCTCCCCATATTCACAAGATCCTACGGAATGCTGGTAAATATGGACCTCTTTGAAAAGCACGGGCTTGAGGTTCCCAAAGATTACGCAAGCCTTGTAGATGTCTGTGATAAGCTCAAAGCCGCCGGATATGAAAATCCTTTAATGGGAGCGAACGGCACTTCGACTTCCGGAATATACTATGCATTCGGTTTTCCGATGTTCTGCGACAATGTCCTCAAGCATCCCGAATCTGTCGATCTTTTAAATGCCATGGACAGTTCCGCAGGCGAGATGATGCGCCCCTCACTTGAGCGGCTTAAGACCTTTGTGGACTCGGGATATATCGATCCCGCTGCCTGCTCGACTGAGATAGAAGATGATTATAACGCTGTCATCCTGCGCTTTTTTGAAGGCGATGTTCCGATGATGTTAGGAAGCGGAGATATGGTTTCGGGTACTGCTAAGCGAGAGAGCAAGTCGGAAGCCTTTACGGCAAATCCTTTTAAATATCAGTTCTTTGTGGTACCTCTTGGAGATGATGGCGGGTATTTCCTTGACGCTGTCAACCTGTTCTTCAGTGTCAACAAAAACAGTGCCAATCTTGATATGACCAACGAATTTATAAGATTCCTTACCCAGGAAAAAGAGCTCGGAAACATGGCCGCCATCAAGCGACTCATAACTCCTACCGACGATTTTTCACTTGATAAAGTTTATTCGTCCCTTGAAGGTTTTCCTGAGGAAAAGTCCTTCAGTTATCGGGAGACCGGCCTCGCCGATGCCGTCAACAAAGAATACCGCGCGGCTGCATACAAGGTTGCGAACGGCGAGATGAGCGTAGATGAGGCGATAAAAGCGTACGGAAGCCTGTGGGAATGATCGGGCCGGTGTGAGCGATCGAGCCGGTGTGAGCGATCGAGCCCCGGAAATGACAGAGTGTTTGCGGATTATCCGGTGCCCGCAGACGGAAAGGAAATTTAATGGAAGAGCGCGTAGTTGTTGTAGACGATGATGCGATCATATTGAAGAATGCTAACACCGTCCTTGCACAGGCAGGATTTAAGGTTACCTGCCTTAAAAGCGGCCGGATGTTGCTTGACTTTGTTACCAAAAACACGATCGACATGCTGTTGTTGGACATCAAAATGCCCGACCTTGACGGATTTGAAACCCTGGGGCTTCTTCGTAAATGGGAAAAAGAAAACGAAAAGCCCGAGATACCGGTCATTTTCTTTACGGCAAACGACGATTGTGCATCGGAGACTGCGGGACTTTCCCTCGGGGCCATGGATTTTATCAGGAAGCCCTTTGCCGCGGAAGTTCTGATACTTCGCGTAAGACATCTTTTGGATCTTATAAGGCTTCAAAAAGATCTTCATGCGGAAGTTTTGCGCAAGACCAAAGAAGTGGAAGGCCTTTCACTTCATGTGGTACATACGCTTGCCGATGCGATCGATGCAAAAGATGCCTATACAAAGGGTCATTCGGGAAGGGTTGCCGATTATTCCAGAGAAATCGCCAAAAGATACGGTTATTCTCCCGAACGCCAGGAAGAAATATATATGATGGGACTCCTTCACGATGTGGGCAAGATCGGAGTGCCCGATGCGGTTATCAATAAACCGGGGAAACTTACGGATGAAGAATATGACAAGATAAAAACCCATCCCGGAAGAGGTGCCAGGATACTTGAAAACATCGTGGAAATGCCCAAACTTGCAACAGGCGCGAGATGGCATCACGAACGTTTCGACGGAAGGGGTTATCCCGACGGACTTGCCGGTGAGGATATTCCCGAAGAGGCAAGGATCATCGCGGTTGCCGATGCATATGATGCGATGACCAGCCACAGAAGTTACAGAGACGTTATCCCCCAGGAAGTGGTCAAGGGCGAACTTGAGAAAGGTTCGGGAACCCAGTTCGATCCCAAATTTGCGGCAATAATGCTGGAAATGATCAAAGAAGACGTTGATTACAAACTTCACGAGCCGTAATTTTATTTGGTTAATAATCTGTTCTTTTTGCAGTGCTATAATGCTTCAAGCAGATTCGGACGATATAGTGTTGACGGGTGAGAGCACCCGGTAAGAAGCGGAGAGACCAAACATGATATACTATGACGATTTGCCCCTAAACGAAGAAATATTGAAAGCGCTCGGTGAGCTGTCGATCAATTATGTGTTTCAGCCCATATTCAAAGCTGACGGCAAAACCATATATGCCTATGAAGCACTTATGCGTCCCACCGAGATGACGGTTACAGAACTGATCGAAGATTATACCAAAAGAAACAAACTTCATGTTCTGGAAGTTGCAACCTTCTTTGGGGCTATGCAGGCATATTTTTTAAGAGGCTACGAGCAAAGGGTTTCCATCAATTCTTTTCCCTCCGATTGCATGCAGGGTGAAGAGGCAGAAGCATTCCTTGAATACTTCGGTGAAGAGATTCGCGGAAGGATGATCATCGAGAATCTGGAATATCCCTATTTTTCTCCCAAACACTGGGAGATCAAGCGTGAATCGGTAAAACATATGGATAACCTTCTGTCGGTCGATGATTTTGGCAGCGGTATCAATGATATCGAAAGAGTTGATATAATGTCACCGGACATCGTAAAACTTGACAGAGAACTTATATCCGGAATAGATCACATTACCGAAAAGCAGGAAAATGTGAAAAAACTCGTGCAGTATTTCCACTCACACAAAATATTGGTCGTAGCGGAAGGCGTAGAGGAAAAAGAAGAATTTGATTATCTTGTAGGTCTGGGGATCGACCTCTTCCAGGGATTCTACCTTGCCCGTCCGGCCTGATCGGAATATCGTTATTATGGATCCACAAAAAAAATACGGAAAAACTTTATTGGCGTGTTATCTTGGGTTTGTAACCCAGGCTATCTGCGCCAATTTTGTTCCTCTCCTTTTCATGGTGTTTCATGAAGACTATAAAATATCGTTCGGAAAACTGGCTCTTATTTCCACAACTTTCTTTTTCACACAGCTGATCGTGGACTTTATCTGTGCCAAAGCGGTGGATAAGATCGGCTACAGGCCGTGTATCGTTGCCGCGGAGGTAACAAGCGGACTGGGACTTATGTCGCTTGCGATAGTGCCGAATCTTTTGCCATCCCCGTTTATCGGGATACTCATCTCAGTGATAATTTATGCCATAGGAAGCGGACTTACGGAAGTGCTGGCAAGTCCGATCGTTGAAGCGTGTCCGTTTGAAAACAAAGAAACCGCTATGAGCCTTTTGCATTCTTTTTACTGCTGGGGATCTGTGGCGGTGATACTGGGTTCGACCGTGTTTTTCACATGCATCGGTCTGGATAAATGGAAGATACTTGCCGTTTTGTGGTCGTTGATACCGCTTGCCAACATATATAACTTTGTAACCTGTCCGATCGAAAAACTCACCGATGACGGCGAAGGCATGTCGATGGGGCAGCTTCTTAAGACAAAGTTCTTTTGGCTCTTTATCGTATTGATGGTATGCGCCGGCGCTTCGGAGATCTCCATGTCGCAGTGGGCATCGGCATTTGCGGAATCGGCGCTTCATGTATCCAAAACCGTGGGCGATCTGGCGGGACCGTGCGGCTTTGCCGTATGTATGGGTATCAGCCGGACTCTGTACGGAAAATTCGGTGAAAAAGTCGATCTTTCCATATTTATGATCGCGTCGGGTATACTGTGCCTTGGATGTTATCTACTGGCAGCCCTGGCAGGTATTCCGATACTCGGACTTATCGGGTGCGCGGCTTGCGGCTTTTCCGTCGGGATCATGTGGCCGGGATCGATCAGCATATCGTCAAAGATTATGCCGCGCGGCGGGACTGCGATGTTTGCGCTCCTTGCCCTTGCGGGCGATCTGGGCGGTGCCGCCGGCCCTGCGATACTGGGCAATGTTTCGCAGGCAACGGGAGACAACTTACAGGCGGGCGTGCTTGCGGGTATAGGATTTCCTATCGGGCTTGTGATATGCGTGCTGCTTGCACGAAAGAAATACAGAGAATAACGATAAAGCCTTAAACTGAACGGCGATCACGCCGGGCGAGGGCACTCCCGAGAAATCGGGAGTGCCCTTTTGTTATAGGCTGAATCTATAACTCCGCATAGAAAACAGCAATTAGCGTAAACGCGGGCGCTGTGTTTATATGTTATTTAAATTCAGGCGGCCAAACAAACCAACCGACACAAACCGCGAGGGTCGCACACAAATCGAGAACGACAGATTGAGAATGGAGGAACACAAAATGGCAGATTACAGAGAAAGCATTATAAAGTATGCGGATGACAACGCGAAGGCATATCAGGATATCGCACTTGCGATCCACGACAAGCCCGAAGTCAGCAACTATGAGTTTTTTGCAAGCGAGACACTTTCAAACCAGCTTAAGTCGATCGGCTTTGAGATCGAACTTCCCGCAGCGGGACACAGAACGGGATTCGCCGCAAGATATAAGAGCGGCAAGCCCGGCCCGACAGTAGTTTTCCTGGCCGAGTACGACGCACTCGCAGGTCTCGGTCACGGATGCGGCCACAACGTTTTCGGAGCGATCTCCTCACTTGCAGCCGCATCGTTTAAATCGATAATCGATGATCTTGGCGGGGAAGTAAGGGTTTACGGTACTCCCGGTGAAGAAGGAGGAGAAGAGGGATCCGCAAAGGCTTCTTTTGCCGACAAAGGATATCTGGACGACGTCGACTTTGCACTCTGCACACACCCCGGTACCAAGACTCACAACGGATTATCGACCAGGAATTACGCATGCGCACCGGTTGACATCGAGTTTCGCGGCAGAAGCGCTCACGCGGCGGGATGTCCCCAGGACGGTCTCAACGCACTCGACGCACAGATACTTGTTTACAACGCGATCAGCGTTTTGAGGCAGCAGCTTACGGACCGCATCCGTATCCACGGCATCATCGTAGACGGCGGCCTCGCACCGAACGTTATCCCGGATTACACGAAATCAAAATATTATCTTCGCGCGGCAGACAGGGAAACGCTCGACGACCTTTACGCAAAAGTTGAAAACATCGTAAAAGGTTCGGCGCTTTCAACAGGAACGGAAGGCAGCATGCATCTTTATCAGAACCTCGTGGAGAACATGGTACTGACTCCCAAACTTGACGCGGTATACGAAAAGAACCTTAATTCCCTCGGACTTACCGTTGAACATCTTCCCAATCCCTATAAGGTGATGCCCGGTTCAAGCGATGTCGGCAACATTTCCAAAAAGGTGCCCACGATCCAGACGATACTCAGCATCACGGACAAAGAGATCCCCGGCCACTCAATAGAAATGGTAGAGGCATCCGCATCACCAAAGGCACTGGAAACCATAGTAGTCGGGGCAAAAGCACTCGCACTTACGGCCCTCGATCTTTTTGAAGATCCCGCACTTCTTGAGGAGATCAAGGAGGATCATAAATACAATCTGGAGCACTCCAAGGAGTTTCCGCTTCAGTAAGGAGATAAACGCAACATGATCCAAGTAGAAAACATATATAAAACATACCGGCTCAAGGATCAGACGGTCAAAGCGCTCGACGGCGTTTCCCTCGAGGCCCCGGACGGAACGATCTTTGGAGTGGTCGGCTTCTCGGGAGCAGGAAAATCTACACTTGTAAGGTGTCTTAACTTCCTGGAATACCCCGACGAGGGCACGGTCACTATAGGGGATTTCGGTACGATCTCGGCATCGGGCGGCAAACTTTTCCGTGACGGCAAGGAGATAAAGGAGCGCGATCTGAGGCTCATCCGCAGAAACATCGGAATGATCTTCCAGCACTTTAACCTGCTCGACCGAAATACTGTGCTTGAAAATGTGGAATATCCGCTTAAGCACACCGGCAAAAAATCCGCAGAGATCAAGGCGAGAGGACTTGAACTTTTAGAGCTCGTCGGCCTTTCCGATAAAGCTTACGCTTACCCTTCACAGCTTTCGGGCGGGCAAAAGCAAAGGGTTGCCATCGCCAGGGCACTGGCCAACAATCCAAAGATCCTTCTTTGTGACGAAGCGACTTCCGCACTCGACCCCGAGGCAACCGACTCGGTACTGGCACTTTTAAAAGAACTTAACGAAAAACTTAACCTTACGATCATCATCATTACCCACGAAATGGCAGTCATCAAAGCGATCGCCAAGCAGGTTGCGGTAATGGAAAACGGAAAGATCATCGAGCAGGGCGACGTATACGAAGTGTTTGCAAATCCCGGACAATCGGTCACCAAACAGTTTCTCGATACCGCCAGCAGCCTCGGAAATCTGCCGGGACTCATTGAAAGCGGTCACGAACTCGTTGCCAAAAAAGAAAACGAGAAACTCCTTCGACTTACCTATACAAGAGACAGCGTAGGTGACGCCCTGATCTCCAAGATCGCAAGAGAGTGTGATGTAGACATCAACATCGCGCTTGCCAACATAGATATCATTCAGGATGAACCGCTGGGCGGCATAATCGCATCGATCCGCGGGTCCGATGACAAGATTGAAAAGGCACTTGAGATATTCAAAAAATGTGATGTCAGAACGGAGGAAATAGAACGTGATTGAGTTAATACACAAATATGCACCAAACGTATATAACTACCGTGACATTTTCGCCAAATGTTTAAACGCGACATGGCAGATGTTTTTGATCGCAGGACTGTTGATACTGCTGATCGGCGGAACCTTTGGCGTGATACTCGTGATCACCGGAGAAGGCGGCATCCATCCGGTAAGGAGCGTACACCTTGTATTTGAAGTGGTCACCAACATCTTCAGATCGATACCGTTCATCATCCTGCTGATATTCCTGATCCCGTTTACCCGAATGATCACGGGAACTGCGATAGGAGTACGAGGCGCCATCGTACCGCTGGTATTCGGCGCAGTTCCCTTCTTTACAAGGCAGATGGAAAGCGCTCTTGCAGGCGTTGACAAAGGCAAGATCGAAGCCGCCAGATCGATGGGCAGTTCAACCGCAGGGATAGTCTTCAGGGTATATCTTAAAGAAGCGGTTCCCGGCATCATAAGAGCCGTCACCATCACATCGATCTCGCTGATCGGCTTAACGGCATCGGCCGGTGCGGTCGGCGCAGGCGGAATCGGTAGTTTCGCCATCAACTACGGCCAGAACCTTCACAATCAAGACGTTGTAAACGTCTGCGTGGTACTGTTACTCATCGTGATATCCCTCATCCAGTTCACGGGAAACGCACTTGCGAGACGCACCACCAACAGAAAATTATTCTGACTTTGCATGAAATTACTTCGAGCTAATCGATACTTTTTTAGTAAAAAGAACACATTACGCAGGTCCGAACGGACCGTTTTGGAGGAAAACATTATGAAAAAGAACATTTTAAGAAGAACCGTTGGAATTGTATTAACCGTAATTTTGGCATTCGGCCTCACCGCATGCGGCAGTGAAAAGGCCGGATCCAAAGAACCCATCAAGATCGGTGTTCCCGCCGATCCCAGCAACCAGGCCAGAGGCATAACTTTACTGCGAGACGCAGGTCTTATCGAAGTAGATCCCGCAGCCGGATTTGTTCCCGAATTAAAAGATGTTACCAAGTATATCTACAACATTGAGATAGTTCCCACCCAGGCAAATACTCTTGTTGCAACACTTGATGATTTTGCGGCATCCACCATTAACGGAACATACGCTATACCCTCGGGACTTAACCCTGAAAAAGACGGCCTTATCATTGAGGTTCAGGATCCCGGTTCAGGTAACCCCTTTGTAAATGTCATCGTTGCAAGGACAGCTGACAAGGACAACGAAACCTATGCAAAGATCGTAAAGGCTTATCAGTCACAGCTTAATGCCGAGTATATTCTTGAAAAGAACAAAGGTGCTTCCCGTCCCGCTTTTGACTACGATCCCAACTATACCGTATCCGACGATTTTATAAGCGAGCTTGAAGGTTATCAGACAACCGCAGACGGCACAAACCGCGTTAAGATCGGTGTTTGCGGAAGCGGTGAAGGCTGGAAAGTAGTACAGAAGGCACTTGACGATGCAGGCGAAAACATCTTACTTGATATCGTGGTATTCGACGCATACAACCTTCCCAACGAAGCACTCAACAGCGGTGAGATCGACCTCAACTCCTTCCAGCACATCGCATATCTCAACAACGAAATCGAGGCTGAAGGTTACGATATCACTCCCATCGGATATACCGCTTGCGCACCTCTTACCCTTTATTCCAAAAAGGTGTCAAGCCTCGAAGAACTCAAGGCACTTGCGGGTAAGTTGAATGATTAATGCAGGAAGTCCCTTCTTTATATAAAGAGGGGACTTTCTTTTTTGGCGGCGAGATATTAATATAATCAAAAGCAGTGGTTGCGGCAACGGTGCAATTTGCGGCGAGAATGGTATTTGCGGCAGCAGCGTAAATAAGCGCATTGGAGAGATGAGATGACCATACAGCAGTTAAAATATGTGCTCACAATAGTGGAAGCGGGATCTCTTAACAAGGCGGCGGAAGTTCTCTATATTTCACAGCCTTCCCTTACAAGCTCCGTGCAGGAACTTGAGCGTGAGATCGGGATCACCGTTTTTAACCGAAGCGGCAGGGGCGTGACTCTTACCAACGACGGTCTTGAATTCGTGCAATATGCGCGCCAGGTCGTGCACCAGTACGACGGATTGCTCGAAAAATACGGCAAAGACGGCATGGTCAAAAAGAAATTCGGTGTCTCCGCACAGCATTATTCCTTTGCGGTAAAGAGCTTTGTCGAGATGGTCAAGCAGTACAACCTGTCCGAGTACGAGTTTGCCATCAGGGAAACCAAGACAAAAGACGTTATCGACGATGTTTCTTTTGGCAGAAGTGAGATAGGAATACTGTATTTAAGCGATTTCAACCGGAAAGCCATTGAAAAGCTCTTGCACACAAACAATCTCGAGTTTCACCACCTGATCGACTGCGACGCCTACGTTTACCTTTGGAAGGGACATCCGCTGGCAGGCAAAAAGTCCATACGGTTCGAGGAATTGGCGGATTATCCGTGTCTTTCGTTTGAACAGGGCGCCCAGAGCTCGTTTTATCTGGCCGAGGAGATCTTAAGCACCGCCGAATATCCCAGAACGATCAAGGCCAACGACCGCGCCACAATCCTTAACCTGATGGTCGGGCTTAACGGATACACGCTTTGCTCGGGCATAATCTGCGAGGAACTCAACGGCTCTGATTACGTTGCAGTCAAGTTTGAACCCGGAGAGTCCGATATCGGCCACAAAATGGAGATCGGGTATATACTTAAAAAGAACATGATGCCGAGCTCCCTTGCAAAACGCTACATCGAAGAGCTTAAGCTCTACCTTAATGTCTGAGACTATTAAAAGAGGCAATAATGAGAATTCGTGAGATCGAGGCGCGTGACAACGCCGCTATTGCCGCCATTGTGCGGAAAAATCTTGAGGCCGCGGACCTTGCGGTTCCGGGAACAGTATATTTTGATGAAGCGCTCGACCGTCTGAGCGAGGTTTACGGGCGGCCTGACAGTAAATTTTTAATTCTTGAAAAAGAAAACGAAGTCGTAGGCGGGATCGGATTTGCAAGATTTATGGACAAGGCCGACACGGCGGAACTGCAGAAACTTTATCTTGACGATTCGGTAAAAGGCGAGGGGCTTGGTTACAAGCTGATAGACCGGGTCGAGCAGGAAATGCGACTGGCGGGATTCACAAGATCTTACCTTGAAACGCACAATAATCTCGAGGCCGCCATTCATATATATGAGAAGGCAGGTTACACCGAGATCGAGCGTCC
>Ga0310691_10003178_pt1 | contig 20163 bp, 19 predicted proteins | sample 176DNAGHGlowgp2_FD_203887 | JGI IMG/M metagenome (GOLD analysis project Ga0310691, IMG submission 203887) | Sheep rumen microbial communities from Palmerston North, Manawatu-Wanganui, New Zealand - 1766 DNA GHGlow gp2 (v2) (version 2) | ecosystem: Host-associated > Mammals > Digestive system >...
TGCCGAACGGCACGTACGGTGGTGTGAGAGGTCGGAAAACAAAAGTAGGAGGAAAACTCACTACTTTTGTTTTCCTCCTACTCGATTTACGGATTACCAGCCCTCAATATGCTTGATAAGTGTCGTCAATGTCCCGCTGCGGAGGACATTGACTACATTTCGGGCTGTTTTTGCTGTCAATGTCCGGAAATGACGGACATTGACAACAGTCTCTTTTGCAAAAAAAGTTGCTTAATGGATTGTCATCCTCGAAAAAGACTTACATCGAAGAAGAATGGGAGGATTTGGAGCCTGGGCCCGGAATCGCCGTTTTTCGAGGCAACCCCTCTCCAAACAGCTGGGGGTCGCCCCGATTCCGGCCGAAATCGATGCCGGCAAAGCAGCATCGCAAGACACGGCAAGACCCGGAATCAACCGCGTTTCCAAAGGCGGCTGACCAGCCGGTAGAAGCGGGTCCAGCAGCGTTGCAGGGGCGTTGAATTGTCGAGTTGGCTGAAGAAGAAGCGAAGATAGGCGAAGTCCGCGCGGATCCGTTCCGTCAGCAGCCGGAAAGGTTCCGTGGCCCAGAAGGCCGGTCCGCCGCCGCAGAGCCACCGGCTCCGCCCCGGGCGGGTCAGGAAACATTCCGCCTGGCGCCGTACCGTTTCCGGATCCTGAGTTCCGGAGGTGTCCTGGCTTAACAGGAAGCAGACCGTCCCGGATGTTCCTTTTTCCGGAGCTGACAGGCCGAGACGCGCACGAAGGAGGCGGTATGCGCGCCGGCCGAGGCGGAAATCCCGGCGGTAGAGCAGTTCCCGCCCGGTTTCGGGTAAAGACTCTCCCGGCCAAATGATCCGGGCCTGTATCCCGTCCAGCCAGTCCAGGGCTTCCAGCGCGACCCGGTCGGCCACGCCGCGGGGCAGCCCTCTATCCAGGAAGAATGTGTAATCGCAGAAGATGTCCGGCTTGACGGCGTCGAAACGGCAGACCGTGACGTCTTTTCCATAAAAAGCGAGCGCAGAGACTCGGTGCGAACCGTCCAGTAAATAGTTGTCTTTCCCCAGTGCGACCAGCGAAACCGAGTCGTCGAATCCTTCCCGGGAGAAACGGTCGATCATCTCATCAAACCGGCGGAGGCGGGCGAAAAACCGCCCTTTCACTTCTTCCTGCCCCCATTCTTTCCCGAAGGGGGTGAAGCAGCGCAGGCTCTCCAGGTAAACCTTGGCGGCGAGAATCCGGTGGCTCTTCCTGTTGCGGATATAGAACAGGCGGGCGAAGAGATCGAAGTGGTCCGGAACCAGAAGCCGGCGGGCAGGCAGGCGTTCCACCACGCCGCTCTGCCGGTCCAGCGCATACTTCCGGATCCAATAAGGATGAAGCAGCGAAAGGTAACGGTCCTTCGGTCCCATATGGGCAAAGATATGTTTTTTTGCTATATTTACACGTATGAAACTCCTTCTGACCCTTGCCTTTATGCTTCCGCTGCTGTCCTGCTCACCGCTTTGGAACAAGAGTTCCGGTTCCAACCCCCGGCCCGACGGGCCCGCCACGTCCTATGAGTACTCGTACAACGGCACGATGATGTATCCGATCAAGTACTATTCGGTGAAACGTGACGCGGACGGGGCCGTGCGCATCGCTTTCCTCAGGAACAGCGAGTCGGAGGTCCGGGTGATCGCGGGGCCGGAGGATTTCTTTGCCCGGGTGGACGCCCTGGTTGCGGAATACGGGCTGCGCCGGCTGAAGGAATCCTACCGGCCGCGGATGGAAGTGCTGGACGGCTATGACTGGCACGTCCGGATCCGGTTCCGGGAAAACGCCATCTATTCGGGCGGGTTCAACGCCGGACCTTCCGGCAAGCTCGCCACCGGCATCGCCGCCCTCAATCAGTATGTGGAATCGCTGATCGACGCTTCCTCCGAAGAGGACGTCATCTTCCGGCAGGATTACCGGGAGTTTCTCGAGCAGGAGTAGTTATTATCAATTACGCACTTATATGAAAAAGTTGATTTTGTTCGCGTCGCTGCTGCTTTCCGGCGCCCTGGCCCTGGCCCAGCCCGGCAGCGCGGTCGTGCGCCCGGTGTTCCGTTTCCCCCAGCCGGACGTGTTGTTTTCGCTCTGGCCCGACGGGGCTCCGACGGACAACGGATTGACCGGCGAAGAGCGTGACTTCGGCAACCACGTTTCCAACGTCACCAAGCCCACCCTGGCCCTGTTCCTGCCCGAAAAGCCCAACGGGCTGGCCCTCCTCGTCTGCCCCGGCGGCGGGTACGTCGATGTTTGGGACAAGACGGAAGGTTACGCCAACTCCAAGTGGTTCACGGACCGGGGCATCGTGTATGCGGTGCTGAAGTACCGTCTGCCGAACGGACATTATGAAGTCCCGCTGGACGACGTGCACGAGGCGATGCGCCTGCTGTGGGCGCACGCGGACGAATACGGTTTCAGAAAGTTGGGCATCGCCGGCTGCTCGGCGGGAGGCCACCTCGCCTCGACGGCCGCCACGCACTTCGCGGAACCGGAGCAACGCCCGGACTTCCAGGTCCTTTTCTATCCGGTCATCACGATGGATCCGGCTTACACGCACGGCGGCTCCGGCCGTAATCTGCTGGGACAGAACCCGTCGAAAGAGCTGTTGGAGACATACAGCAACGAAAAGCAGGTGACCCCCGGTACCCCGCCCGCGTTCATCATGGCCAACTCCGACGACCGGGTGGTCCCGTGCGAGAACAGCCTGCGGTACTACGAAGCCTTAAGGGCCAACGGTGTGCCGGCAGCCCTGCACATTTACCCGGAAGGCGGGCACGGCTGGGCCGACCACGAAGACTTCGCCTACCGGACGGCCTGGATGCACGACCTGGAGATCTGGCTCTCCCAACAGGCTGAATAGCAGGGGAATCAACCCATATCTTCGAAAATGATCCAGTCCGGGGCGTGGTAGGTCAATACCCCGGTCAGGACGATGACGGCCGCAATCAGCACCAGCCACAGCGGCCACCATTTCTGTATGAAGCGGTTCGAGCTCCAGCGCAGGGCCAGGTGGAGGGCACCGACCATCGCGGTGATGTAGATGACGATATCCAGCGCCATCAGCTCGTGCCGCACGAAAATCCAATAGGCGAAGAAGCACGCCACAACCATCGGCATCACCGCCAGGGCGCCCAGGATGGGGGCGCCGATCCGGCGGATGTCGCGCCGGGTTACGGCCAGGTAGATACCCAGGAGCAGCATGGGGTAGAAAATCATCTTCATGTGCGCCATCACGCTCTCCGAGACGGGGAAGATGTAACCCCAGAAATGGTTGAATCCGGGCAGGTGGTGGACGAAATGCATGCTCGTGCCGAGAACGATGAGCACGATGGGGATCCAGATGGATTCTTTGCGTGAAAGCGGTTTCATAGATTCTGGTGTTTAGCGGCGGGCGAAGACGAAATCTTCCAGTTCGCAGAGCGACCGGTCGGGCGTGTCGGATTCGAACACGAAGAAGAGGGCGTGCTTGCCCTGCAGGCGGGCGGCCTTCGGGACGCGGGCTTTCATTTGCACGGGACTGTCGGAAGTTTTTCCTTTCAGCCGGATCACGCCGAGCCGGGTGCCGTGGCGCGGATGGTCCGCCATCACCACGATGCGGCCCTTGACGCCCTGCGGGATCAGCCGCACGAACAGTTTCTTCGCGCGGGCGGCTTTCAGCCCGTCGAAATTGAAGTATTTGTAACCCACGACCGAACCCGCGGTGTTGTTCACCACCGGGTTGTGGTTGATGGAAATATCGTACGGGTCGCCCTCGCCGTCCCAGCCGGGACGGTACGGCTGGATATAGGAGCCGTAATATTTGTTCCCCAGATTGTCCTTGTCGGCCGGGCGGGGACCGGTGAACCAGCAGGCGATGCCGGCGGAGTGCCGCTCCAGCGGGTTCAACCCGCCCAGTTCGAATCCTTCCGAAGTGTATTCGCCTTCCGTGATCTCCACCTTGCCGCCGGGGCCTTCCGTGACCCTTACTTCCACCGGGGCCACCATCGCCTGACGGTCAAAGCCGCCCAGGCCCGCCTGCCGGTGGTAGAAAACGTACCACTGCCCGCCTATTTCGCAGAGGCTGCCGTGGGTGTTCCCGCCCGGCGCGGCCGTCCAGATGGGCTTCCCGTCCTCGTCGACATCCCGTCCGCGGGCGTCGATCAGGGTGCCGCCGTAGGTCCAGGGGCCAAGCGGGGAGTTGCTCCAGGCCCAGGCCAGGGTGTTGTTCGCCTCGGGCAGGCCGAAGTCGCCGTCAGCCGTCCAGCGGCTGTACACGAAGATGTATTTGTCTTTTACCTTGCGGATCGAGGAGGCCTCGAAGAAGCGGAACTCGCCCTCCTGCCGCAGGCTGGAGACCATGTCCCGGACGGGCTGCGTTCCTTTCTTGACCGTGCACATCGTCTCCGGATCCAGCTCGGCGCCGAAGGACTGCTGGAACCCCCAGTAGCCGTAGACGCGTCCGTCGTCGTCGATGAAGGCGCCGGGATCGAAGCCCAGCACGCCCACGGTGCGCTTCGGGTCCTTGGGGTCCCAGTTGCACACGGTAAAGGGACCGTCCGGGCGGTCGGCCCGGGCAATCATCGAGTTGCGCCCGGCGGCCTGGGTGTTGGGATACAGGTAATAGGTCTTCTTGCCGTCCGGGGCGATCCTTTCCACGACGTCGGGGGCGTAGAGGATGTCCCCCTTCCCGTCGGGGTTGAGGGGCTGTCCGTCGGCGTCCAGCCGGGACTCGAAGATTACGCCGTCGTAGCGCCAGTGAAGCAGGTCGTCCACCGGGGCGGACCAGACCACCTGGTTGCGGCCGCAGTAGGCCGTGATCTCGATATCGTGGGAACCGTAGATATACACCCGGTACTGTCCCGGGTTGTCCGGATCCTCGAAGACATAGGGCTCGCCGTCCGGAATGTATTCCCAGAGAGGCAGATACGGGTTGGCGGCACCGGCGGAAAGGCCGGAGCAGAGCAGTCCGGCACCGGTGAGCGCCGCGGCGAGGCAGGTAAAAAGATGGCGTTTCATAACGATTTTCAAGTCCTGATGTCACAAATATACTGAAATCCGCCGATTTTTGGTATCTTGTGGGATAAACGGACTGCTTCGTTTTTTTTGAAAATATGGTAGATTTCAAGTACTTTACCCCCACGGAGGTGGCTTTCGGCAAGGATTCCGAAAGCCGCCTGGCCGATTTGGTCCGCAAATACGGCGGCACCAAGGTCCTCATCCATTACGGCGGCGGCAGCGTCGTCCGCTCCGGCCTGCTCGATTCTGTCAAGGAAAAACTCGATGCCGCGGGCATCGCCTGGGTCGAACTGGGCGGCGTCGTCCCCAATCCGCGCCTTTCCCTCGCCCATGAGGGTATCTCCCTGTGCCGCGCAGAGGGCGTGGACTTCCTGCTAGCGGTCGGCGGCGGCAGCGTCATCGATTCCTGCAAGGTGATCGGCTACGGCATGCACTATGACGGCGACGTCTGGGACATCTATGACGGGAAATATGTCCCGAAGGCGTGCACGCCGCTCGGCGTGGTGCTCACCATCCCGGCCGCGGGCAGCGAGATGAGCGATTCCGCCGTGATCACCAAGGACGACGGCATGGTCAAGCGGGGTTACAGCAACGACCTCAGCCGACCCAAGTTCGCCATCATGAACCCCGTGCGCACCTTCACCCTGCCGCCTTACCAGACTGCGGCGGGCGTGACGGACATGATGATGCATACGATGGAGCGTTACTTCTCGCACGAGGACGACATGCTCCTGACCGACGCGGTGGCGGAGGCGGTGATGCGCACCGTCAAGCAGTGCGGCGAACGGGTGCTGGACGATCCGGAGAATTATCAGCTGCGCGCCCAGATCATGTGGGCGGGCAGCCTGGCGCACAACGACCTGACCGGCTGCGGTTCGGTCTGGGACTTCGCCACGCACAGCATAGAGCACGAGCTCAGCGCCACCTATGGCGCCACGCACGGAGCCGGCCTGGCGGCCATCTGGCCCCACTGGGCGGAATATGTCCTGGCGGAGAACCCGACGCGCTTCGCGCAGTTCGCGGTGAACGTGCTCGACGTGCCCAACGACTTCAAGTCGCCGGAACGTACGGCCCGTGCGGGCATCGCTGCGATGGTGGATTTCTACCATCGGATCGGCATGCCGGCCAACCTGCCCGAACTCATCGGACGTCCGGCCACGGAGGAGGAGATCGCCGAGATGGCCTTCAAGGCCACGCACGGCAAGACGATCACCCTGGGCGGCCTGAAGAAACTGGGCTACGACGACGTGGTGGCCATTTACCGCATGGCGAACCGCGGCTAGGCGGACTGGTACGCAAATTGCGGCTCGAACCGTTCCGTGAAACGATTGATCCTCTTTTTACTGTTCCTGGCGGCGATCCCCCTCGCCGCCCAGGAACCTGATTCCACGCAGGTGAACCCCCGCAAGGTGGCCGACGCCATCATCAAGGAAGCGGGCCGGCACCTGGGCAAACCCTACCTGTACGGCGGCAACGGCCCGCAGAGTTTCGACTGCACGGGCTTTACCTGCTACGTGTTCAACAAGTTCGGCTACAAGCTGTCGCGCAGCTCGGCCGACCAGGCGCACGACGGCCGGGAAGTCCGGGGCGGCTACGACAAGTTCCAGAAAGGGGATATCATCATCTTCGGCGGCCGCAACAGCAAGAAGACGCCCGGACACGTGGGCATCTTCATCGCGGCGGACAGCCTGGCGAAGAGTTTCACGTTCATCCACGCAAGCAGTTCGGGTGTGACCATCTCGCATATCGACGAGCCGTACTACGCCCAGCGCTTCATCGGCGTGCGGCGCATCCTGCCGGACTTCCCGCCCGAGGAGCGGACGCACCGGGCCCGGTTCAGCCTCAAGGAACTGATCGGGGACCGGACCGGCGCGGCGCGGGATTCCGCCCTCAATGCCGTGCAGGAGCGCGCCCTGGTGCTCTTCCCGGACGGCAGCTGGGCCTTCACCGGGGAGGACGGCCAGTATGTCGCGCCTCCTGGCGACAAGGATTTCATCCTCAACGCCGACGGTACCTGGCGCTTCGACGAGGCCTCGTCCGCCGAATTCTACACGGTCCGGGCCGGGGACACGTTCGCCAAGATCGCGAAGAAATACGGCATCAGCGTGGAGTCCCTGCTTGAGATGAACGGCCTCACCCGGAGGTCCGTCCTCCGGCTCGGCGACCGGCTCCGGGTCCAGTAATCATTCCCCGACGACGCCCAGCGTGGCGACCGAAATGCGCACCTGCGGCCCGTAGGCGTGCCGCAGGGCGTCGTGGCAGGCCGCCAGCGTGGCGCCGGTGGTGAACACGTCGTCAATTAGCAGGATGTGCCCGGCCGCCGGGACGTTTCCTCCTCGTACAGAAAAGGCGCCGGCCACGTTCGCGGCCCGGGCGACCTTGTCCGGGAGCCGCGCCTGGCTGCGGGTGCGGCGCCGGCGTTCCAGGAGGCGTTCCGCGCAGGAAGCCCCCAGGCTCCACGCCACCTCGCGGGCGATGACCGCCGCCTGATTGTAGCCGCGCCGCCAGTGCCGCGTCCGGTGCAGGGGCACCGGCACCACCAGGTCCACGTCCGCGTAGAGCGGGGAAGCGGCGAGCCGGCCGCCCAGCAGGCGGGCGAAATCCCGCCCCGCGCCGAAGTTGCGGTGGTATTTCAGGGCCTGCGGGATCTTCTTGTATCCCGCCTCCGCCCGATAATGGAAAAGAGCCGCAGCATACGCGTACGGCTCATATTCTTCCACCCGGATGCGGGCGTTGAAACGGTCTGCCATGGGGTTGCGGGCGAGGGTGGCGTAGTGCGTCTCGGGCAGGTCTGCCAGGCACTCGGTGCACAGGTGGCGCTCCCGGGGAAGGAGCGGCCGGCCGCACACCAGACACACCCTCGGCAGGACGAGGTCCAGCAGCGCCGAGAGGGAAGTTTTCCAGTCAAGTCCGGTCAGTCGCGGGTCCATCCGCTAGCAGTTCATCGCTCCGCAGCAGTGGATGACCTGTCCGCTGACATACGACGAGAGGTCGCTCGCGAGGAAGAGCGCCACCTTGGCGACGTCTTCCGGGGTGCCGCCGCGGCGCAGCGGGATGGTCTTGATCCAGGCCTCGCGCACCTCTTCGGGCAGCGCGGCGGTCATATCCGAGATGATGAAGCCCGGGGCGATGCAGTTGGCGCGGATGCCGCGGGGGCCCATCTCCTTGGCGATGGACTTCGCCAGGCCGATCAGGCCGGCCTTCGAAGCGGAGTAGTTGCACTGGCCGGCATTGCCGCTGACGCCCACTACGGAGGACATATTGATGATGCTGCCCCCGCGCTGGCGCGCCATCACGGGCGTGACGGCGTGGATGTAGTTGTAGGCGGACTTGAGGTTGACGTTGATGACGGCGTCCCACTGCGCCTCGTCCATCCGGAGCATCAGGCCGTCGCGGGTGATGCCGGCGTTGTTGACCAGCACGTCGATGCGGCCGAAGTCGGCGAGGACCTGCTCCACGGTCTGGTGCGTCTGGGCGAAGTCGGCGGCGTTGGACGCGTAGGCGCGCACCTTGACGCCGAGCGCTTCGAGTTCCGTGACGGTATCTTCGATGATCTTGATGTCCGTGAATGCGATGTCCGCCCCTTCTTCGGCGAACTTCAGGGCGATGGCCTTGCCGATGCCCCGGGATGCGCCCGTGATGAGGGCGACTTTTCCTTCCAGTAAACCCATATCTCTTGCTATTGATTCTCTTTCTGCATGACGGCTTCGACCTCGTCCGGTGCGATGGGCAGGCGCTGCGGCCCGAGCCGGCGCGCGCCGTCCGGCGTCACGAGGACGTCGTCTTCGAGGCGGATGCCGCCGAAGTCGTAGTATTGCTCCAGGCGGGTGTAATTCACGCGGCCGCCGTCCGTTCCTTCGCGCTTCCACTGCTCGATGAGCGCGGGGATGAAGTAGATGCCCGGCTCGTCGGTGATCACGTTGCCCGGCTGCAGGCGGCGGGCCATGCGCAGGCTGCCCAGGCCGAGCTGCGGCGAACGGGTCTGGTCGTCGTCGTAGCCCACCAGGTTCTCGCCCAGGTCCTCCATGTCGTGGACGTCCAGGCCCATGTTGTGGCCCAGGCCGTGCGGCATGAACAGGCCGGCGATGCCGTCGGCGGCCATTTCCGCCACGTCGCCGTTCACGAGTCCGAGCTGCTTCAGGTTGTCCAGCATGTGCGTGACGGCGGCCAGGTGCACGTCGCGGTAGGCGACGCCCGGGCGTACCATATTGAACGCCAGCTCGTTGCACTCATAAACGGTCTGGTAGATATCGCGCTGCATCCGCGTGAAGCTGCCCGTGGTCGGGTAGGTGCGGGTGAAGTCGGAGGCGTAATGCTCGTTGCTCTCCACGCCGGCGTCCACGACCATCAGCTTGCCCGGCTCCACGGGGAGGGCGTGGCTGTGGCAGTGGAAGATCTCGCCGTGCTGGGTGAGGATGGTCGGGAAGCTGGTGCCCCAGCCCTTCGCGAGGGAGATGCCTTCCATTTCGCCCACGATCTCCTGTTCGATGCGGCCGATGCGGATGCCGCGGCGGGCGGCCGTGTGCATCTCGTAGCCGAGGGCGCAGGCATCGTCGATGCAGGCGATCTCGAGCGGTTCCTTGACCAGGCGCAGACCGATGACGGCGCGCACCAGCGCTTCGGAGGCCTTCGCGCAGCCGGCCTTGCCGGCGGAGGTGGTCTCGGCGGGATCGAGCCCCAGCAGGGCGCCGAGCTTCATCCGGTTGTAGTAGCGCGAGGCCGGCAGGAAGTGGACCTGGCGGTCCTTGAGCGCTGCGCCGAGGGCGTCGTACGGGGCGGTCTTCGCCACGCCGCAGCGGTCCGCGAGGGAGCGCACGGTGGGCATCGGGCCCATCCAGATGATGTCGTCGATCTCGAAGTCGTCGGCATAGAGGGTCTCTTCGCCGCTTTCCAGGTCCACGGTGGCGGCGAAGCGGGGCTCGTCGATTCCGAAGAAATACAGCCAGTTGCTGTCCTGGCGCCATTTGTAGCAGTTGTCCTTGTACTGGGCGGGGGCCTCCACGTTGCCGAGGAAGAGGGCGATGCCCTTCTGCCCGGCGAGGCGCTCCAGCAGCGCCTTCCGGCGTGCGATATATACTTCTTTGTCAAACATAGTAAATACAAAGATAGCATTTTTCTGCGTATCTTCGCGGAACAAACCCAGGAGTGCGATGCTGCAGGAAGTAATCGATATCGTCAAGGAGGCGTCCGCGCTGATGGCCACGGACCATTTCACCGTGATGCAGAAGGACGGGCGCGTGAACCTCGTCACCTCGTCGGACCTCGCCGTCCAACATTTCCTCACGGAACGGCTCGCCGCCCTGCTGCCGGGCTGCGGTTTCCTCTGCGAGGAGGAGGATTTCCGCGACCTGGACGAGGAGTACGTGTGGATCATCGACCCCATCGACGGTACCGCGAACTATTCCCGCGGCATCGCGGACTGCTGCATCTCCGTGGCGCTGGCGCGCAAGGGGAGGCTGCAGCTGGGGGTCGTGTACAGCCCGGGGCGCGGCGAACTGTATTCCGCCGAACTGGGCAGGGGCGCGTGGTGCAACGGCCATTCCATCCACGTGTCCGACCGCCCCTTCGCCGACGGGATCCTGTGCACGGCGCTCAGCCTCTATTGCAAGGAGAACGCCAAGGCCTGCTCGGACATCATCTATGACGTCTATATGCAGTGCAACGATATCCGCCGCTGGGGTTCCGCGGCCCTTGAACTCTGCCTGCTGGCCTCCGGCGTCATCGAGCTCTTTTTCGAGATGCGCCTGCAGCCCTGGGACTATGCCGCCGGAATGCTGGTCCTGCACGAGGCGGGCGGCCGTATCGCCGGCTGGAACGGCCTGCCGCCCTCGCTGGAGAAGCCGTCGCTGGTGCTCGCGGCCAACCGGCCGGACAGCCTCGGCGCACTGCTGGCCGCCGTCCACTGCCATCTGCCGGACGGCGAACCGAATGAGTAACCTGTTTTATTGCAGTTGAGGGTCCAGACGATGGACCCTCAACTGCAAATGAGGCATAATGACGTTGAAGGTCCAAATCTTGGACCTTCAACAGCGTTAAAGCAGGTCGGCGATGATGTCGTCGCTGACGAACCAGCGGTCTTCCGGGATGCGAAGGCGGCCTTCTGCCGTGCGCGCCAGGCGGCCGTCGGAGAGCATTCCGGCGGCTTTTTTGGGGGGCAGCAGGTCCTCCGTTACACCCCGTGCCGTCCGAAGTCCCAGGAAGACCTTTTCCTCTTTCGCCTCTTTTTCTGATAACACCTCTTTGCCTCCGCGCAGCGGCGAACTGCCGCTGAAAACGTCCTGCTGCGCAGGACCCCTCCCACTTCCTTCGGAAGCGGGCCCCTCCCTCTTACGGAGCCGAGGGTGGCTACGGTTTTCAGCGGCAGTTGCCGCCTGCGCCGGAGGGAGAGATTCGGCGTTCCAGGAGCGGATGGTGCCGTCGAAACTATGCGCCCCGGGGCCGAGGCCGACGTAGGGGTGGCGGGACCAGTAGGCGCTGTTGTGGACGGCCTCGCGGCCGGGCAGGGCCCAGTTGGAGATTTCGTAGTGGACGTACCCGGCGTCCCGGAGGGTGTCGCAGAGCAGGCGGTACTGCGCGGCGCACTGCTCCTGGGAAGCCTCCGTATAGCGCCCCGTGCGGACCATTTCGCCCAGTGCGCTGCCCTCCTCGATGCTCAGCTGGTAGGCAGATACGTGCTCGGGCCGCCAGCGGACGATCTCGTCCAGCGTCTGCCTGAAAACGGCCTCCGAGAGCTGTGAAAGCCCGAAAATCAGGTCCACGCTGATGTTCTCCGCCCCGGCTTCCCGCAGGATGCGGAAGGCTTGCCGGGCCCGGTCGGCATCGTGCCGGCGGTTCATCCAGCGCAGGATCCCGTCGTCCAGCGACTGCACGCCCATGCTGATGCGGTTCACGCCGAGGGAGAGCAGCCCGCGGACGTACGCCTCGCCCTTCTCCACGATATCCTCCGGATTTACCTCGATCGTAAACTCGATGAAGCCCCCCGTCATCAGTTGTGCTGCCATCTGGCGCAAAAGCGCCAGAGGCAGCACCGAGGGGGTGCCGCCTCCGATGTAGAGGGTGTTCAGGCTGCGCGTGGCATCGATCTCGCCGCGACGGCGCTGCGCCTCGGCACAGACCGCGTCCGCATAGGCCTGGAACTGCTGCGCGTCCCGGTCCCGGCAGGCGATTTCCGAATAGAAATCACAATAGGTGCAGAAACTCCTGCAGAACGGGACGTGCAGATAGATCATCAGCGGAGCAGGAGCTCGCCGTGGCCGAGCAGCGCCTGCGTCGTGTAGGCGTCAACCGTGTAGATGCCCTTCTGGAAGGCGCCTACGTTGTTGATGTAGATGCCGAGGTCGATTTCCTCGCCCTGGTAGTCCACTTCGCGGGAAGCCGAGGCCTCCATCGTCTGTCCGCCGTAGGTGAAGGTGGTGCCGCGGCCGTCGGAGAGCAGCTTGCCTTCCGGATCCGTCACGCGCACATACACGCGCACCGGGCCGCGCTGGGCGAGGTCGTTCTGCGCGAGGGTGAGGTTCACCAGGAAACGCACCACGCGGTTCGCCTTGTCCGTGACCTTGTCGTTGTTGTTGAATGCGTACATCACGAAGTTGTGCGCCTTGATGACGGAACTGGCGGTAATCTTGCCGGTCAGGTCCTCGACCTGGCGGGACAGCTCCTCGTTGCGGCGCTGCGTCTCGGTGGCCTCCTGGCGGGCCGAGGCGGCCTCTTCCGTCAGGCGGTGGTTAAGGGTGTTCAGGGAGTCGATCTGGGTGATGTAGCCGCGCATGATGGAACGCAGCGTGCCGAGTTCCTTCTCATACTGGCGGATCTTCGCGCGGTCCGTGGCTTCGGTCTTCTTGACGCGTTCCACCAGCTGGGCGAGTTCCTCGCGGGAGGAATCCAGCTGCGCGTTGATCGAATCGTATTCGGACGACAGGTTCTCGTAGTCGCTCTGGAGGGCCACGATCTGCTCGGTGAGGTCGGCTTTCTCTTCATTCAGCTCGCCCACGAGCTTGTTCTTGGAAGACAGGACATAAAAGAGGGCGGCGCCCAGGCCGAGGGCGACGACGATCATCGCGATCATGACGGCCTTCAGGCCTCCGTTGGATTGCTGTTCGGCTTGCTTTCTTTCAAGCTTCTCGATGGGATCTTCTTTTTCCATAATCGATGAATTAGATAACAACGCGCAAAATTAGCAAATTTTGTGCTATTTTTGTTTTTATGAAGTATATCATCCGTGCACTCAAGTATTTTTGCTACCTGATCGTCCTGCTGGCAGTCATCATATTGGCCCTGGTCCTGACCGGTTTCGTGGAGGCGGACCTCTCGAAGATGTTCGTCAACGGATACGATTCGCTGTGGCAGATCGCCCTGATCATGCTGTTTTTCGCGCTGCTCTATCCGCGTTTCGGCTTCTCGAAGCGGACGGCGCACCTGTACGGCTCGCCGGAGGAACTGCGCCCCGACGTGATGAAGGTGATGGAGGGGCTGGGCTACGCGCTCGAGAGCGAACAGGACGGCGGGTATGCTTTCCGGCGGCGTTCGGGCCTGTCGCGGGCGCTGAAGATGTGGGAGGACCGCATCGTCATTTCGCCGACGGGTGCGGGGCTCGAGCTGGAAGGCCTGACCCGCGACCTCGGCCGGGCCGTCTCCGCGCTGGAGGCTACCCGAGCAGATGTGTAGCGGCGGCTGAGAGCGCCTCCCAGAAATCCGCACCGTACGCGTCCGTGAGGGGTTTCCGGAGGAACTGGAAGACGCGTATCCCTTCGCGGCGGCCCTTTTCCCGGGCCGTTTCGCAGATATCCCAATGGTGGACGTTGAGGGCGAGCCCGCCCCCGGTCAGTTTCGTGACGCGGATGGGGTAGAGCGAGCAGGAGACGGGTTTGGTGCGCCCGGCCATCTCGATGGCGCAGAGGCATTCGCCGGCCGGTCCGAAATGGCAGAACGCGCAGGGGCGGTCCCGCGAGCCTTCTTCGGCCGGCGCCATCAGCGGCGTGACGATGTCGTCGTCACGGTCCACCTCGAAAAAGCCCTTGGCGGCCACGGCGGCGCGGCCCAGCGGCGTCATCAGGCCTTCGTAGGCGGGATAATCCCGTTCCAGGCCCTCGATTTCCCTTTCCTCCAGCGGCGCTCCGCTGTCGCCCGCGATGCAGCACGCGCCCTTGCACGCCGCATAGTCGCAGGCGAAATACTCCATCACGACGTCCTCCGACACGAGGATGTCTCCGATCTGGATGATCGTTCCGAATTTCCCTTTTCCCATTATAGAATCAAATATTCCACTTGCGCTCCGTCGGCGAGCAGGCCGAGGATGCGGGTCACCGCTGCGGCGTCCACGCTCCGGATGGCCGCCTGATAGTCCGTGACGAGGTCCTTGCCTTCGCCGTATCGGGTCAGGACGTCCCCGAGCAGCGCTCCGGGGTCGTTCCTTTTTTCTTCCATCTGTTTGACCAACAGGTCTTTATAAGCTTGGATGCCGGCATTCTCCAGGGGGGTGCCGGACAGGATCCGCGTCACGCTGTGCACGGCGTCCAGCAGGGCTTGGGGTCCGGCGGGGGAGATGCCGGCGGGCAGGCTCTCCGCCGGGCAGGGCCGGCAGTGGATGTAAAGGGTGAGCCGCTCGTCCGGGAAGAGTTCCAGCCCGTCCGAGACCTCCGCCCAGGCCCCCCGGTCCGCCAGCGCGGCCGCCAGCCGTTCTTCCAGGACGCAGCAGGCAATCCGGAAGGCCATCCGGTTCTGCAGGCTGAAAGGAACCGCGGCGGACAGAGCCACGTGGGCGCCCGGCTCTCCGCCCTGCGCCGTCCGGGCGTTCAGCCCGGTGGCGGAACGCATATCCACAAGCGGCCGCCGGGCGTGCAGTTTGCCGACCCGGAAGCCGCCGAGCGTGCGGCAGAGCTCCTTCTTGAGTTCCTCTTCCGGCAGGTCGCCCAGGAAAACGAAGACCCCGTCGCCGACCTTGTCGAAGAGCGAGGCGAAATAGGTCTCGGCGCGCTGGGGAAGGTCGTCCTGCAGGCTTTCCGTACGCTTGCGCCCGGTGTAGAAGTAGTCCGGGTGGATGATGCTGTCCATCAACGCGTTGATGTCCTGCGTGGAGCGGGCTTCCAGCTGCTGGCGCAGCGCCTCGCTCCGCCGGTAGTAATCGAAAGCCTCCGGGTCGGGTTCCCGGTTTCCGGACAGGGACAGGAGCGCGTCCATCAGCAGCGGCAGCTTCCCGCCGGGGGCGCGTCCCGTGATGCGCAGGTCGGACAGGCTGGCCTGCGTGTCCATCGTAATGCCTTCCGCGGCGAGCCGGTCCCGGAAATCCGCGCCGCTCTGGCCAGCCACGCGGCTCAGGGCAAGCAGATCGCCGACGAAGGCGCTTTCCCCGGCGCGGAGCCCGGGCACTTCGGCCACGCCTCCGCGCAGCAGCAGCGCATAGTGGAATTCTCCCTGCCCGGGTAGGCGCCGGTAGATGACCTTGATGCCGTTGGAGAAGGTCCACAGGCGGCCGCCGGATACGGGTTCCTCCGCCTCGGCGCGCAGGCGGACCTTCCGGGCCGGAGGCAGGGGTGCGGCGAAATCCGCCCCGGGGGCATCCGGGGCCTCTTTTTCCCGCCAGCCCAGCTGGAACGTGTGCAGCAGGTCATTGCCGCGAAGGTCCCGCCCGGGGAGGTCGAAATGCAGGGTCAGGTTGCGGGCGGAATCCAGCAGGGCGGTGGTGAAACCGTTGAAGAGTTCAAGCTCCCGCCCGTCGTCCAGACGCCGGTTCGCGACAAAATCGGCGACGGTCTCCCGGGAGGCGAGGTCCGCGCCATACAGGTACGAAGCGGCGCAGCGCTCGAGGTAGTCCGCGTTGCTCATCCGGGGGGTGCGCCGTGCCTGCGCGACCAGCCGGTCCCGGGCGCTCCGGAATTCGGCCGGTCCGGCACCGTCCCGGTCCAGGGTGCCGAGCACAGCGGCGAGCCGGCGCGTGGCGGCATCCAATTCTTTGTAGGAGGTGTATACGGTGATGACGTGCCGTTCGTCACCGGGCCCTTCTGCGCTGTCGTGATAGCGGTAGCGGAAGCCGGCGAGGGGGATGCCGGCGCGGCGGAAGGCGCGTTCCACCCGTTCCCGGAGGATGAAGCCGAGCTGGTCGGCATAGGCCCGGGTCACCAGCGGCTGCGGGGTGTTCATCAGCTCCGCGTCCAGGCGCTGCGAGCGGAATCCGGCGCTGATGACAGCCAGGTCCCCGGCCGTGCCGGTGGAAATGGAAATACCTGCCGTGTCGCTCGGAATCCAATGATAGTCAACACCTTCAAAGGAGTCCTCCAGCGTAGGGACCATCAGGGAAAGCAGTTCCATCCGCTCCCGGACACGGGCGGCGTCGATGTCGCCGCAGACGATGACCGCCTGCGGCTCCCGGCAGGAGGAGGCGATCCCGAAGAGCATCAGCAGGGTGGAGTCCGCCACGCTTTCCAGGTGCGTCGGCACGTCCCGGAAACGGAGCAGGACGGCGTCTTCCGCGGGCCGGGACACGAAGCCGTCGCGGGTGTAGCCGATTCCGTGGTCTGCCAGGAAGCGCCAGGGTGCGCGGTCCCCGAAATGCGGCAGTCCGCGCAGGGCTTCGCGCGCTGCGGCGACGTCCCGTACGCCCCGCTGGACCAGGGCGAAGTCGGCGAAGCCCTTCCGGGCCGGGTTTTCCACGAGATAGAAGCGGATGCCGTCCGGGAGGCTCCCGACGGAGATTTCACGGGCGACGGGAAGGGACGGAAGGTCCTGCCCGTGCATCAAAAAGGGGAACAGGCAGACAAACAGGCACGATATATGCTTGTAGAACTTCCGCATCGTTGATTGCAAAAGTAAAAAAGAAAATCATTACATTTGCAGTTACGCGGTATGAAACGAACAAAACCACTGATAAGTATGAAAAAATTGATTGCAACCATCGCAGCTTTCACAGTTTCTCTCGGCGCCGCCTTCGCACAGGACCTGGCCGCCGTGACCGAGGTTTACAATGCCGGAGCCGAAGCCGTTTCTACGGACAAGGCCGCTGCACTCAAGTCTTTTGAAGAGGCTCTGAAGCTTGCCGAGGCTCTTGGCGACGAGGGCCAGGAGATCGTGGCGAACTGCAAGAATATCATCCCCAACATCCGGATGTCCCTCGCCAAGGATCTCGTGAAGGAGTCCAAGTTCGACGAGGCCGTGGCCGCTCTCCAGGAAGTGGAGAAGGTGGCCGAGGCTTACGAGGCCTTTGACGTGGCCGACGAGGCGAAGACCCTGGTTCCCCAGGTGAAGATGTCCCACGCGGGCAACCTGCTGAACGGCAAGGATTATGACGGCGCCGCCGCCATCTACAAGGAGGTCCTGGACGCCGATCCCGCCAACGGGAACGCCGCCCTGCGTCTCGGCGTGGCGCTGAACGGCGCCGGCAAGCTCGAGGAGGCCAAGGCCGCCTTCGAGACCGCCGCCGCCAACGGCCAGGAGGCCACCGCCAATAAGCAGATCGGCAACATCTACCTGAAGGAGGCTGCCGCCGCCCTGAAGGGGAAGAAGTATGCCGACGCCGTGGCCGCCGCCGCGAAGGTGAACGATTACACCGAGAATGCCCAGGCCTGGCAGATCGCCGGTCAGGCTTCCCAGGCCGCCGGCAAGAACAACGACGCCATCAAGTACTTCGAGAAGTACCTGGAGGCCGCTCCGACCGCCAGCAACGCCGGTGCCATCGCCTTTACCGTGGGCGCCCTCTATCAGGGTGCGAAGAACAACGCCAAGGCGAAGGAGTTCTACACCAAGGCCGCCGGCGATCCCAAGTACGGCGCCGAAGCCAAGAAGATGCTCGACGCGCTCAAGTAATGCAATGTCTTGAGCTGCTGGCTCCCGCCAGGAACAAGGAAATCGGCATCGCAGCCATCGACTGCGGTGCCGATGCCGTATATATCGCAGGCCCGGATTTCGGGGCGCGCAAGGCGGCGGGCAACGGCTTCGGCGACATCGCGGAACTTTGTACCTACGCGCACCGCTTCGGTGTGCGTATCTTCGTTACTTACAATACCTTGTGGCGGGACGGGGAGGAGGAGCAGGCCCACGCGCAGATGCTCCTCGCCCAGCAGGCGGGCGCGGACGCGTTCATCATCCGGGAACCCCGGATTGCCGCCTGGCCCGACATCACCGTGCCCCTGCACGCCTCCACCCAGTGCGCCATCCGCGACGTGGAGCGGGCCCGGCTGTTCGAGTCGCTGGGCTGCGAACGCATCATCCTGGAGCGGCAGCTCTCGCTGGAACAGGTCCGGCAGATCTGCGCCGCTGTGCGCTGCGAGGTGGAGTTCTTCGTGCACGGGGCGCTCTGCACGGGCTACAGCGGCGAGTGCCGCCTGTCGGAGTACCTCGACGGCCGGAGCGCCGACCGCGGCGAGTGCATCCAGGCGTGCCGCTCGCTGTATGACCTCGTGGACGGAGACGGCCGCGTGCTGCTCCGCAACAAGGCGGTCCTGTCCCTGCGGGACTATAATCTGAAGGCCCGGCTGGAGGAACTCGCCGATGCCGGGGTCTCTTCCTTCAAGATCGAAGGGCGGCTCAAGAACGCCTCCTACGTGAAGAACGTGGTGCGGGACTATTCCCTGGCCCTGGACACCCTGGTGGCGAAATACCCCGAGCGCTACCGCCGCGCGTCGTACGGGGAGGTCTCCGGGGGATTCGTGCCCGATACGGACAAGACCTTCAACCGGGGTTATACGGAACTTTTCCTGGACGGCCGGCGCGGCAAATGGTCCTCGATGGATGCGCCCAAGTCGATGGGCGAGGCCGTCGGGACGGTGGAGCGCATCCGCCGCCAGCCGGGCCGTACGATGACTTTCAGCGTCAAGCCCCTCCGGCGGAACCTGGAGCTTCGCAACGGCGACGGTTTCGCCTTTGCCACGGCCGACGGGGTGACCGGTTTCCGGGGAGACGTCTGCCAGGGCCTGCAGGTCAGCTGCAAGGACGTGCCGGACCTGCGCGAGGGAACCGCCCTCTTCCGCAACATCAATGCGGCCTTCGAGAAGGCGCTGGAGACGCAGGCCTGCCGCCGCGAAATCCCGGTGCGCCTGTCCGTGCGGATCCACGGGAAATACGTGCTCGAGGTGCGGGCGCTCAGCCAGGACGGCCGCGAGGTGCTCAGCCCGTTCCATACCGACGTGGAAACGGCGGAGAACGGCGAACGCGCCGAGGCGATGCTTCGCGAGCAGCTTTCGAAGCGCAGCGGCGTCTACCGCTTCTCGCTGGAGGAGCTGAAGGTGGAGACGGCCGGCGGCCGCTTGCCGCTCCTGTCCGCATCCACCATCAACGGCATCCGCCGCCTGGTTGCCGAGGACCTAGAGTCTTTGCCTGTCACGGATTCCGCCCGGGCCTGCAGTGTTTCCGGCGGGCCTTTCCGCAGCGGAGCGAGGACACTTTCCGGCCCGCCGGGGGCACTGGCAGGCCGGGCGGAAGAATTGATGCGCAGCAAGTACTGCGTTCGATACGAACTCGGCCTCTGTCCGAAATACCAGGGCGCCCGGCCGCCACAGGAACTCTTCCTGCTCAACAACGGCCGCCGCCTGGCCCTGCACTTCGACTGCGCCGCCTGCGAAATGAGCGTCACGCCGGCATAAGCCGGATTACAAGTGAATGGACAGCAGCTCGTTACCGAGCTGGTGCAAGGCGTCCTCGATTTTCCGGACCTGGGCGCGGCGGGGGGTTACCTTTCCGTTGGCGTAGTGCCAGAGCTGTTTCTGGTTGATTCCCGTCAGGCGTTCAAGTCCGGCCTTCGTGAAGATGCCTGAATAGACGGAAAGAAAGCTTCGGACGTCCATTTTGAAATCAATCACATAGTTTCCCTGCAGGACTTCCGGAATCTCCTCCCCGTCATCTTCGCAAGACTCCACCAGGAAATCAAGCGCATCCAACAGGCTTTCCTTGACTTCCGCGATCGTTTTCCCGGTCGCTCCTACGCCGTCCACTTCTTGTACATAAGCGCAATAATTGTTTTCCGTCATTTCAATGACAGCCGTCAGATGTCTGGTTCTCATACGTGCATTATTTGAATTTCAAACCTGTTTTGCGCAAAATGGCACCCAACGTTCCGGGAGCTAGATCATCGCTTCTTTTTCCGGGCACGATGACCGATTGTGCGGCACCTGCTTTCTTGAACTTATGGTGGTCGCCCCGGGATTTCAGGTACACCCAGCCATTGTCTTCCAG